>Ga0114969_10002939_pt1 | contig 13870 bp, 24 predicted proteins | sample M_130807_MF_Meta_FD_87316 | JGI IMG/M metagenome (GOLD analysis project Ga0114969, IMG submission 87316) | Freshwater microbial communities from Lake Montjoie, Canada to study carbon cycling - M_130807_MF_MetaG | ecosystem: Environmental > Aquatic > Freshwater > Lake | place: Lake Montjoie...
AAATTACAGACCTTGCCCGAAAGACGCAAGGTCTGTTACATTGATACGGAGAGTAGTTTGCATGATTTTTATTCGCATATGAACAGGATAAAAAAAATATCTAATTTAAAAGTACTGCCGTCTGATTTTGACGCATTTTGTTTACGCAAGGAAGAACCGCTTACTATTAAGAACATGATTGACGCATACCTCTTGAATACGCCACAGTGTTCGGTTATTATTATTGATGGACTTTTAGACCTTTGTATGAATTATAACGATGAAGTAGAGTGCCGTAAGGTTGTAAATTGGTTAAAACATATTACTACTGTTTATAATTTATTTATCATAGGAATTTTACACACCGGCAAAAGAGACGGTCAAACCTTAGGTCACTTGGGCAGCAATACAGACCGGTGGGCACAAAGTACATTAGAGGTTAAAAAAGACGAGGATGGTTGTTTTGAATTAACGCCACGTTTTTTAAGAAGTTCAAAAAACTTTGAACCTTTAAAAATTAAGTACGATGAATTTGAAATGCAATATTCGCAAGTATTTACCGGCATGAGCGCAATAAATAATAAACAAAAAAAAGATAAAGACTACACAAAATACTTGGCGCACGAACACGATATTTTACTGAACAATATTTTTAAACTAAAAAAAGAATTAGCCTATGACGACCTTATAAAAGAAATTTGCAAAAACGATAATCGTGGAATTAATAGCACAAAAGGTTATATTAAATTCATGAAAGAAAAAAATATTATTGACAAAAACGAATTAAATTTTTATTATGACGCAAGGATTTCTTTTTGATTTAGTACTACCTGAAAATCATGACCCACATGACGATACGGAAATTAGTCCGGTATTAATTTATTTTAAAAATGAAGATTATTTAATTTTTAAAAAAGAATTAAAAACGGCACTAGAAAATTTATTTCCCGGTGACTTTAAAGATAAAAACGGAGCGGACGCTATTTTATTATTATTAAAAAAATTTAACAATGAAAAAAATATTTAGGAAACTTTTAACTCCCCTGCAAGCGGAAAGTTTAAAGGGAAAATACTTGGACGAAAATTACGGTGAAGTTTTAATTACTGAAGATTGTGACGGATACGACCTCAGTGGTAATTTACTTTTTAGATTCCGTAAAAATCTAATTTCAAAAGAAGAAATGAAATTAGGTTACGAAAGTTTTTCTGATTCCATAATCAGCACCACTAGTAGAGGTAATGCTAGTGGAGGTTATTACAACCGGATTAGGAAAGACGGCACAGAAAGTAATTTTAAAATTAGTAATGCTACGTTAAGCGGCAATGTTGGTTTTATGGACGCAAAGGAAGGTTTTGGCACAACGAATTATTGCCGTAAAACTAGTTTTGCTAGCGAACATTTTGAACAATTTACTGCCGGTATTCCGTTCGTAAAAAAGGTAGATAAACTTTACCGTCAACTTTGTCCTTTGCATTGGGAAATACAAAACAAATACGCAAGGGCTACGAATCGTAATTATGTAATTGACGACACTGTTTTTACCACAGTTACCGTTAATAAAAACTTCCGCACCGCAGTACACAAAGATAGTGGCGACTTGGAAACAGGATTCGGCAACCTAACAGTTTACGAGGAAGGAAGTTACATCGGAGGTTATTTTATGCTACCGGAATGGGGCATTATGATTGACATAAAGTGCGGTGACGTATTGTTTGTGGACGTGCATCAATGGCATTGCAACACTCCTTACGTAATTAATGAAGGCTTTACTGAAATGTTACGTATTAGTTTCGTAATGTATTACCGAGAATATATGTACCGGTGCCCTTCACCCACTCAGGTATTACAAGACTTAAAAAATAATTCATTAGGATATTCAACTTTATAATTATGAAATACACATTTAAAAATAACATTTTTATTGCTAGCAAAGGACGTGCGCATAAGTGCATTACGGCTGATTTTTTTAATCAACATTTACTTTCCGTAAACCTAGTAGTTGAGCCGCAGGATTGGTTCGCTTATTACAAGGAATATAACGAATTTCATAACATAATTGTTTTGCCGGAAAACGATATGGGATTAGGTTATGTTAGAAATTACATTCATAAATATGCGCAAGATAAAACATGGGCAAATTTTTATTGGATGCTTGATGATGACGTAAAGTTTAATAAAGTTGTTGCCGGTAAAATCAAACCTGTTGACGACCTAAACTTTTTTGACGAATTAATTAGCACAGAAGAATCAAAAAAATTTGCTCAATTATCCTTCGAATATCAGCAATTTGCATGGAGTGCTGAAAAAATTTTTACCGATAATTCATATTGCGACGTAGCGGTGGCAATAAACTTGGAAAAAACAAATAAATTTGGTTTTGATGAAGAAACAGGATTGAAGGTTGATAGAGATTTTACTATGGAATGTCTTTACCGTGGACACAAAACCAGACGTTATAACCATATTTGTATGACTTCGCCTAGTAACGGCAGCAACGACGGAGGATTAAAGCCTATTTATGCACAGTCGGGAAAGGAATTAGAAGATTGCAAAAAAATGGTTAAAAAATGGGGAGAAAGTATTTGCAACATTCAAACAAAACCTAATGGACGTACGGATTTAAAGATACTTTGGAAGAATTTAAGTTCCCATCAAAATTCACTTTTTTAACCCAACAAAAAATTAAAAGAATGCTAGGTTTTTTAAGCCTAGCATTTTTTTTACTAACGATTTACCTTTCTTTACAACGCAAATATCGTACAAAAAATGGAATCCACAAAATTTTTTACTGCTATTTTTTTCGATTCTTCAAAAAAAGCATACAAATATCGTAATATCGGCAATAATACGCATCATTTACAAAAGTTTGAGCATTTTGCCCGGTCAAAGGGAGCCATTGAGATAAACTACTACCAAAAACAAGACGGTAAATTCAGCCACAAAACCAGATTTTAAAGGTGTAAAAAAGGTGCGTAGAACACCCCACGGAACACCTGTTTTTTGCCGTTCCGAACACCGGTAGAACTCCGTGGAACGGTGGAACCCTCTATTACTATAGTAATAGAGGGTTACCTATACCATTCCACAGAGATAGTAGTTCTTTTTTTTAGAAATTTAAAAATATATTTTGCAGTTTCAAAAATAAGTTGCAAATTGCTGATGTCTTTACAAACAATTACCTTTCTACACCTTTAAAAAAAAGAAATTTGAAATTTGTAAAATATTTATCGTATGGTATCGGTGCATATGCAGCACTTTGGCTTTACCAACGATACGTATTAAGTAAAAATGTTGAAATTACTATTTCAGATTTTAAAATTGGCGGAAATATACTTAATCCTCAACTTGGAATTATCTTTCGGGTTATGAATCCTACTAATGTATCTGTTTTATTTGAATCTTTTACCGGTAATGTTTTAAATTCCACCGGCGAATCCGTAGCAACCCTAAATACTATGGGAAGTCAAAAAATAGAGAAATATCAATATACTTTCGTACCTATTATTGCCCGCACCACATTGAATAGCATCCTTAATTCGGTCACAAGTTTTTACGCTACGAAAAATGCATCCTATCAGATTGTAGGTACGGCAATAATAGACGGAATAAAATTACCATTTAACACTAGTTATACTTTTTAAGGAATGATATCTAAAAACGAAATATTATCTAAACTCAATCCCTTTTTAAACAGCAGGACTGTTGTTATTCAGGAGCAAGGAGTAACGGATATAATTAACGGAATTTTAGATACTCACGAAAGATATAAAAAAGAATACGACAAAATTTCAGATTATTTTTATGCAGGAAGTTGTTATGCTACGGCACAAAATATTTGGAATTTTCTTAAAAATAACGTCAGGTATTACATTGAATCGGACAATCAACAAACCTTGCGCAGTCCGTCAGCAATACTTTCGTTACCCGGTGATTGTAAAAGTTACGCATTATTTGCCAACGGAATTATGGACAGTTTGAGGAGGAAAGGTTTATTAAATTGTGAGGTTAGTTTTCGTTTTGCTGGTTATAAAAACAACCGTGACTTTGAACATGTTTTTAGTGTAGCGAGGGAAGGCAATAAAGAAACTTGGATTGACCCTGTGCTGTCTACTTTTGATAAAAAGAAATTACCAACAAATTATAAAGATAAAAAAATTAATATGGCACTAATCGCAATGAGTGGTATCCCGTCAAGTTTACCATTAGGACCTTCTAATTCTGCACCACAAAAAATTGTTAAATCCGGCGGAAATTTACTTAATACAATAAAAGATTTATCAGGTTCAGTAGCAAGTACAGGTATTCCTTTAGCATCAACAATAGCATCAGCAGTAAGTTTGCTAACTACTTTATTTGCTAATAAACCTAACCCGAATGATTGGATGGGTTGGCCAGCACAAGAAAAAAAACAAGGCATGCCGGTAGGAACAAGTGCTAATTTTTTCACAAAGTACGATGGAGATTCAGTACAAAACGAGGCAGCTAATATAGTTCAATGGATACAAGCATACGGAATAGATACTGTTTTAGGATATAATAGTTGGAATAAGTGGACTGTTACTGTAGAAGATTTAGCAGATAAATTAACTCGTGGAGGCTTTTATAAAGAGGCAGAACAATTTTTAAAAGCATATAAAGGTGCAGGAACTAGTCAGGCACCTAACGTGATGAACGAAGGCGGAAACGCTAATACTACCACAAAAGCAGGAATGAATATTTACGTTACTTTAGCATTGGTTGGGGCAGCGATATTTGCAATTACTAAAATGAAAAAATAATGACACCAGCACAAAAAAAAGTAGCCGATAATTTTAAAAAAGCATTAGCTATACGTAAAAAAACAGGATGTTCCCTTAAAGATGCATTCGCAAAAGTTTACGGAAAGAAAACAACTACAACAAAAAAAGCAAAAACAACTAAAAAAATGGGAACTCTTGAATTAGACATAGAAGGATATTTTCAAGATTCTTATGAAGAACTTTTACAAGAGGCTCTAGATTCTGGAGTAACTGCTGCTCAATTAAAAAGAGAATTAAAGGTTTATTTTAAAGATATGCTTAAACAAGTTGACGACACAGTAGATTATGTTTACGAATAATTAAAATATCATGATAAAAAGACGTTTAATAAAAAAGAAAATAGCACGCAAAAAAGCGGCACCTAAAAAGAAAGTAGCACGTAAAAAAGCGGCACCTAAAAAAGTTGCACGTAAAAAAGCGGCACCTAAAAAGAAAGTAGTAAAAAAATCAGCATATAAATTAGTGCGCAAAAAAGTTGCACGTAAAAAAGCTGCTCCTAGCAAATTAAAATCTTTCCATAAGGACACAAAAAGCCATAACGTGAACATAAAAGTTATGAGCGGAGTTAAATTTAATTTAAAAGATCAAATTCTAATGGATTTAACAAAAAATTTAATGGCAATAGAAAGATCTGAAAAACGAATAATGGAATACCAGCATAAATTAAAATACTGGGATCCAAAAAAAGAATATCCATTAGGAAAACATTTTTATGAAGGTGCAATAAAAACTTCAAAAAAGTTTATAAAAGAGAAAAAAACTCATAATACAGAACTTAAAAAATTATTGTAATAAATAAAAAAAAATGAAAACAGTTTTTTATTACAAAAGTTACAGAATAAAATACGGCACATTCGGAAACTTATTTACTTCTTTAACCGGATATTACGTTGAAGAATTAGATGAAGTTTACAAGACTTTAAAATCAGCAGAATCAGCAATTGACAATCATACTCGGTAAATATAAAATTAATTTAAAAAAAACAAAAAAACATGGCACGTCGTAGACACACCAAAACAAAAAGAAAAACTAGCCGTCGCAGAAGTAGAGTAGGCGCAATTAAGGCTGGTGGAATTATGGGAGCAGTAACTATTATTGCTGGAGCAGTAGCTGCATCTCAGGTATCTAAATTGATAGCAAAAGCTATTCCTGCAACAATGAGCGCAAAAACTTCAGGACTAATTTCTGGAGCAGCACCTATTGTATTAGGTTTATTTTTGCCTAAATTTATCAAATCTGACATAGGTAAAAACCTAGGAACAGGTATGATTGCGGCAGGAGGTTTAAATCTTGTTAAGAGCACAATTCCTTCCCTAGCAGGAGTGGGTGGCGATTATTACATGAACAAACCGACACCGTCGATTTCAGGTTATCAAACTAGCACTGCTGGAAATTATTTAGCCGGTATTGCAGCACTTGAAGAAATGGAACAAGACTAATAAAAATTTATTTTAAAAACAAAAAAACCTATAATCATGGCATCACAAATGGGCTTACGCCTTGTTTTCGAAAATAGCAAATCTTTGGTTAACCAACTTGGTTATGACACCAGCCACGCAGTTGCTACTCAATCTTATTTACGCAGTGAAGTATTAATGACAACTTCATCAGCATCGTATCACATACCGGTTTTGGTTAACGATACTCAAAATGGTAACCCTACCGTAAGGGAAAAAAGGTTGAACCTTCAGGACTTATTCGTAGTTAGCGAATTAAGTGTATTTTTAGTTAATGGTGCTAGCACTAATGGTGCTGCTCCTTTTTATGAATACCCTGACCCTACTGTATTTACCACAGGTGCTGCACAATTGATGAACGTTTACAATGGTAACATGAGTATCATTGCCAACAATCAGCAAATTTTACCGGCATGGGATATTGCTCGTCACTATTTTGTTCCTCAAACTCAAAAAGGAGTAGGTGTTACGGCTCAAACTGTATTCCCTATCAACCAAGTTGATATGAGCGAAGATACCTGTTATGCTGTTGAACCAAACATCGTATTAAATGGTGCAGCTAACTATCAAATTAACCTTAATTTACCGGCTGCGCCTTCTACCGTAGATTCTAACTGTTATGTTGCGTTTCTTTGGAGAGGAGTATTGTTACAAAACTGTACTACCGTTAAATAATTGGTTAAACTTTCTTAGTTTCTGGCATGATTGTACGGAGGCGACGTTAGCACTGTCGGTCAACAGTGCACTTTTTATAATTAAAAAAAATTAATCAAATGTTAGTACAAAGATTTGAGGCAGTTGAAATTAGTGTTCCTTCAGGCAGCACGTTGACTCGCTTTTATTTCCCTGACTTGCCTAACTTGCGCAATGCACGGATAACTTCAATTCAAGTATATACTGCTGGTACCATTACTGCCACTCCCCTTACCGGAAGCACACCGGTTACGACGGCAGATATGAAAAAAACGTTCCTTACTCTTTATGAAGGCGACCTACAGTTAATATATAATGTTCCTATTCTTGCGTTTAACAACGTAGTAAACTCGGCTACCGACCCATACATTAATCAAACATTGGAAGTTGGCGGAATTACCATCAGTTGGACAAAAAGCTATGTAACTTTACCAACAGCATTAGCGACAACTAGCGTCGCTTATAGTTTTGGAGTATTTTACCAATTTTAATAAAACAAAAGAGATGGCAGCTTTTAGACCAGAATTATTCACAATAGAAGAGGTATTAGCATTTTATGACCAAACCGACGGAGACGAATATAAAGTCTATGCCGGTACAAGTCCTAACGATGCGTACAGAAGGTATCATTACGAAGGTGAAAAAGAAATCGGTATGCAAGAACTTACTGCCGCACTAATGCAATTAAGAGGTAATAGCGAAAATTACAATCCTTATCTTATACAAGTTATCTCCCCCGGGAAAGGTAAGGGAAAGGCGGCAACACCTTCCCTTACTTCCATAACTTTCCAACTGAACCGTCCAGCAACTTATTTACCCATGCAACAACAAATTGGTGGCGTCAGCGGACGGAGTGAAATGTTGTTGGAAAAACTAGTGGAACAAAATTCCATGATGATGAGCAGGATTAGTGCGCTGGAAACAGAAGATGAATTTGAAGAACCCGAAAACGAATTTACGTTAGGCTCAATTTTGAATCGTCCTGAAGTTCAAACAATGTTAATTGGAGCAATAAGTAATTTGTTCGAAAGGAATCCTGTCCAGCCCACAGCATTAGCCGGCATTGAGGACGAAGGAGAAGTTATGACGATTGTAAAAAACTTGATGCATAAAGGAGTGACTGTGGAACATTTAAGGAAATTAAATGAAATGAACGGAACCAAGTTGCATAGTTTACTATTAATGCTATAACCCGATGGACAAACAACAACAAGAATCGTTAATTAAATACGGAATAGGTGCCGGTGTTGCTTATTTTTTAGTGGCACGTCCTATATTAACTAAATTAGGAATAATTAAAAGCGATAAGCAAATTAGCATCGAAAACGAAACTTTAAAAATAAATTCACCTTGGAATCCTAATTATTGGCATCAATATAGCGGAGCGCATATTATTACCGGAACGGCATTGAGCGATATAATTTATAACATACAAGATTCTTTTGGCGTATTGGCGGATAATTATGACGTAATATTGGCGCAGTTTAAAAAATTGCAATATAAAACTCAGGTAAGTTATTTGGCGGAACAATGGCAAAAACAAAAGGGTACTGACCTATTAAGTTTTTTAGGTAATGGTGGAGGAATATTTCCGTGGGATGGTTTAAGCACGGAACACTTATCGGCATTGATTAATTACGTTAATACTTTAAATTAATGAAAAAAAATTCACTATACATATACTTAGGAGTCGGTTTGGCAATATTATTGTCGTCTTTTAAAAGTAAAAAAACTCAACCTAGCGTAATTGAACAAAACGGAAAACCTAGCGGACAAAAATCCACGCACCTCATACCCGGTGCACAGGTTTATGACCGTAACATGGAACCTATCTACAAGAACAATACCGGTAGTTATCTTGACGTATCGGTTACCGGTGAAACATATGCTACGTACAATATTGTATTCGGTATGAACTTTTCGAACGGACAACCGGGAATTGTATTTAAAAATGAAACACACCAATTTTAATTATGAAAAAAAGTAACACGATATATTATTTAGCCGGTGCTGTTTTATTGTATATTATTTATAATAAATACTATAAAAATAAAGTTAATACTCCAGTAATTAAACAAACATTGGAATCACAAAAAACTACTCCGCTACAACAAACGACTACTTCAATTGCAGATACGTTAACTAAAAATAATTTAGATAACATATAAGTTAAGTATGCAATTAGCGGAAGTAGAATATTAGGCGCACCTTCAATAATATAAAAAAATGAATACAAACGTAAATATAGCGATGTTAAAATTTGAGGTAGACTTTTATACTGTTGACGTGAGTCAATACGTACAGGCTACTTGTAATGCTTTAACTTTTATTAATTACGGAACTTCTGTTGTTAATATTGAGAACGTAGTTTTACAACCTACACAAAGTTTTACCATCGAAGGAAACAATGGAGAATATACTGACCAAAAGTTTTTTGTTAACTTTGGCACTTCTTCTACCGGAAACAATTGCGTAATAGTGCGCAAAAGATATTTAAATGTTTAAGTAAATGGCAAGGCTACAAGTTAATTACGATATATTAAATCAAAAGGACACTCCTGCAATTTATGCTAGTAGTTTGGCGTCACGTCCTACATTCGGTTTTGCGGGTAGAGTATTTATTGACACAGACAATCCATCTACAGGAATATACCGAGATACTGGTACAAGTTGGGTACAGGTAGCAGATGAAACAGGAACTATACCAACACCAACTTTAGAAACAGTTACAACTGCTGGTTCTAGTACAACAATAGGAATAAGCACAAGCGGAAAAGGTATAGGTATTGGTACAACTATACCAGCTTCAAACCGATTAGATATACATAGTGCAACAGGTTTACAAGCTACTTTTAATGGTACAGGTGTAACAAATGCAGCTATTCAATTACAGTTAGCTGGTGTAGGTAAATGGACTTTACAAAACAATTATAATACTGCTGCAAATGATTTTGTTATAACTGATGTATTAAATACTATTAATAGATTAACTATAACAAATACAGGAACGGCATCATTAATAGCAAATTTAACAGCAACTAGTTTTATAAAAAGTGGTGGAACATCGGCACAAATTTTAGCAGCAGACGGTAGTGTTATAACTGCTGGTACTAATATAAGTATAAGCGGTGGAACAATATCAACTAGTGGTGTAACAACAGGTAGTGGAACAAGTGGGCAAATAACATATTTTAATGGCACTACATCAGTAACAGGTAGTGCAACTTTAACTTTTACACCTACTACTGAATTATTATTAAATAATAGTGTAACGGCTGCCGCAGCAATAGCAAGAGGAATAAACTCAACAAGCACTTTAACAGCTTCCGCAAATAGTGATGTTTTAGTTGGTTTAGAAGTTAATCCAACATTTACTGCTGGTGCTTTTACTAATGTTAAAAAAATTGGTTTAAGATTAGCAAATTTAATTTGTATTTGGAATGGTGCTAATGCCGCACTTACTACAAATTTAGTAGTAGGAAATTCATCATCATTAGGTTCAAACACAACATCAAATTGGAATACAGTTTTCGGTTATGATGCACTTGCAAACAATACAACAAGTGGTTTTAATACGGTAGTTGGAAATTCATCATTTAATTCGTCTAATGGAGGAAGTAATACAGGTTTAGGCTATCAAGCTGGTCAACAAGTTACAGGTAGTTTAAATACAGCAGTTGGTTATATTGCTATGCGTGCAGCTGGTGGTACAGTTTCATCTACTGGTATAGGGCATAATTGTTTAACTAATTTAACTGGCTCTAATAATACGGCAGTTGGTTCATTTACCTTAGGTCAAGGTAGTGGAACAGGTGGTAATAATACAGCTATTGGTTTTTCTGCTTTAAATACTAGCACAACAAGTAATAATACTGCTATCGGTTATCAAGCTGGACGTTATTTTGGAACAGGCACAAGCGGTAATACAACTTGTAATGGTAGTGTTTATATTGGTTATGACGTTAGAGCATCAGCAAATTTACAAACTAACGAAATTATAATAGCTGGATATAATGGCACTGCTGGTGCAGTAGGTAATGGAAGTAATACAACAACAATAGGCAATAGCACAACAACAACCACTAATTTATTAGGTCGTGTAAATACTAATGGTGTAACCGATAATAGTGCATTTGGATTAAATGCTAGTGGCAAAAATGTTAATTTTGGTGGTTTAGCAATAGAGGGTTTAACTTTTACTACATCAACAACGGCAACAAAAAACTATGTTCTTTATGTTTTTAATGGTGCTGCTGGTCAAACATTAACACTCCCAGCATCAGTAGGAAGTGGCAACTTTTTTTTAATTAAAAATATAACGGCAAATAGTTTAAATATAAATTTTACTGGTGCTGATACTTATACTTCATTAGTAGGTACAACACCAACAAGTTATACTTTATTCGCTAACCAAGTTTTTTATGTTGTTTCTAATGGCATAAGCACATACATACAAATAATATAAACATGAAAACAATTCAACCATTTCAATTTTGGCTAAACGGCAAAATAGTTACTGCAACTATATTTTTATTAAGTTGTAATAATGATAATTTAATTAATGAAGCAAATTTTTATTTTGCTTTATTAGATACAAATGGAAATACTTTGACAAATGGTGTTTTAAAAATGGGTTTACCCGATTATTTAACTGACTGGCAAACTAATGACGCAGCTTATAATTGGGCAGCAACGCAATTAGGGTTAACTATTACTGGTGAATATGTGCCACCGGTTCAAGAAATTATTAACAATCAAATACAATCAAATGAACAATCAACAAGCCTTACAAATTCTTAAAGAAGTGCTAGACGCAGCAACAAAAAGCGGTGTATTCAATAACATGGATGCTAGTTTTACTGCAGCACAAGCATTTAATATTATTGCAACCGAAATAAACAAAAAACCTGATGGACTTGTCGCAGTTACTGATTAGTATTATTTCGTTTTCCATAATAGCCGGTGGATTTTATTTCAGCACAAAGCAACGATTAGATAAAATTGAACGTGACCTTTATGTGCACAATAAAATTAATACAGAAATAGTAGACCGGCTAGCAAGAATAGAAACTAAATTGGATTTTTTTACTAAAAATTAATTTTATGCTAAAAAATTGGAGAACAAGTTTATTTGGTTTAGGTGCCGTAATTACCGGTATTGCTACTATTTTACACGGTGACGTAGTTACCGGTATTACAGCAATAATTAGTGGATTAGGTTTATTTGCTGCAAAAGACGCTAACAATGGACTTCAGAAATAAAACAACATACTTTCCTTTAGGAATCCGCAGTAACAATCCTCTGAACATAGGCACCGGTGGATGGCAAGGCGAGGTTGGTGTGGCTAACAATCCTCAACATGAGGCAATTTTTATTGACACACAACATGGATTAAGAGCAGCTGCCGTATTGCTGCATAATTATTATGTAAAGTATAATTTAACAACAATACGTGGAATAATCAGTCGTTGGGCACCTTCGAATGACCCTAACGCAAATAACAATCCTAATGAATATGCTAACTATGTTGCTCGCAAAACAGGCATTCCTGCTGATACAACTTTTACACTTAACGCAACCAACATCAAAGCCATAATGAAGGCTATGGCAAGTTTTGAAGTAGGACTTCTTTATGCTGACCTTATACCGGATAGCGATTATGACGAAGGAATCAGGCTTGCTAATCAACAAGAATATATTGACATAGCAGTAAAAAGCGGAATCGGTATCGGCGGTTTTTTTTTGATTATTTGGCTAGGATACGTGCTGCTTACAAAAAGAAATTAAAGGTGTAAAAAAGGTGCCGATAAAAAAATAAATTTTGCAGTTTCGAATAAAATTGTAAATTGCTTCCAGTTAGCGATTTTGCTACCACAAAACAAATACTCTTGCAAATGTATTGTTACACTATTCTGCTGAAAGTTCACAGCATCAAAATGAATTATTCTGCTACTCTGGTTGAAAGAGTTAAGTCAGAAAGTCTTACCCGAATTATTGAAATTTACAATGAAACAATCAATGACGCAATAGCGGATACTGATTTCGTAGTAATTTCTACCTCACTGCAAGAGTCACTGAAAGATTAAGTTCGAGTAGGTGACTCTTTTTTTTATTCATTAACCAAAAAAACAAAACAAAAATGCAAAACAAAACACTGCCAGCACGTCCTTGCATGCCGGTACAAGACAACCTCGGAAGGTTAATTGCGCCAATTCCGGGCATGACGAAAGAAGAAGTGGTATTGCTATCTATTTTGAGCGGTATGACTAGCAATCCTCTTTGCTTTAAATTAGCAGTAGAACTTACTGAAGAATATTTTAATCACTTCCAAAACAAAAAACAAGATGGAAAACAACAATCAGGAATTATCTCCTAAGGCAGAAAAAAATTATCTATTCGTAGGTAATTGCAAGGCAAGAACAAACAAGTTTAACACCGAAGAAATTAATTTAGGTTTTAACGCAAGTCACCTGAATTTATTGCTTGAAAACGTAAACGAAAACGGATGGGTAAACATTGCCATGCGTCGTGGTAAGGCTGGCATGTATATGTACATTATCAATCCTAAAACAGAAGAACATCTAGACAATGATTGAGCCGGTTAACGTTCAACTTTATTACGCAGAACTATTAAAAAATAGTTACCTACGGGACTTTGTTCCTAGCGAGGAACAAATATTGTTGAAGATTAACGGAAACAACATTGGAAGTTTACAAAATTACGCCATTATTTCAGGGTTACCTAAAAGCGGAAAGTCAACTTTTACTACTTCCATAGTTGCGTCTAATTTTAATGATGAAGGAATCTTTGGTATTAAATTACAGACCTTGCCCGAAAGACGCAAGGTCTGTTACATTGATACGGAGAGTAGTTTGCATGATTTTTATTCGCATATGAACAGGATAAAAAAAATATCTAATTTAAAAGTACTGCCGTCT
>Ga0114969_10002941_pt1 | contig 13864 bp, 12 predicted proteins | sample M_130807_MF_Meta_FD_87316 | JGI IMG/M metagenome (GOLD analysis project Ga0114969, IMG submission 87316) | Freshwater microbial communities from Lake Montjoie, Canada to study carbon cycling - M_130807_MF_MetaG | ecosystem: Environmental > Aquatic > Freshwater > Lake | place: Lake Montjoie...
AGTTGGCTGAGATTCGAAATAAGGAAATCGGATTTGTATTTCAGCAATTCAATTTGCTACCACGATTAAGCGCTCTTGAAAATGTAGCCTTGCCGCTTGTTTATAGCGGTATAAGCAAAAAAGAAAGAGAAGAAAGGGCGAAGGAAGTATTAGAAAAAGTGCATTTAGCCGACCGTTGGCACCATAAACCTAACGAACTTTCGGGCGGACAATGTCAACGTGTGGCAATCGCCCGCGCCTTAGTAAATAATCCCTCAATCATCTTAGCGGATGAGCCTACGGGTAATCTTGATTCTAAGACTTCAGTTGAAATTATGGACATCTTCGATACCATCCATCAGGGAGGTAATACTGTGATTTTAGTCACCCACGAAGAAGACATTGCAAAGTTTGCTAACAGAGTGATACGACTGCGAGATGGCCTTATTGAAAACGACCACATAAATACAACACGTATTGACGCAACGCCTACTCCAACCCAGCAGGCCGAACCGATGATACATACAAACGATAATGATTCACTAGTTTAATACCAATAGTATGTCGATGAAAATTTATACCAAGACAGGAGACCAAGGCTTAACAGGACTGATAGGAGGTACCCGCATTTTAAAAAGTCATATCCGCATAGAAGCGTATGGCACTGTAGACGAATTAAATTCCTGGATTGGAAATATCAGCGATCAGGTGCCTATGCTGCCGATAAAAAATATTCTAAAAGAAATTCAAGACCGTTTATTCACGATCGGTTCTTCACTTGCTTGCGATCCTGAAAAAGATACCAAGATGCATATCCCTGATTTGAATATAGCAGATGTTGAATTGCTCGAGAATCAAATTGATATGATGAATGAAGAATTACCAGAGCTGAAACATTTCATCTTACCGGGTGGCGATGTGGCTGCTTCAACCTGTCATATAGTGCGCTGTGTTTGTCGTCGTGCCGAACGTATCTGTGTGCATATGAAAGAAGAGAATCAGGTGATTGACGAACTCGTTATCATTTATCTCAATCGACTCTCTGATTATCTGTTTGTGCTCGCCCGTTATATCCTGCTCAAAAATCAGGGTGTAGAAATGACTTGGCATCCAAGGAAGTAAAAGCATACCGATTTTATTTTAACTACATTTGCGACCTTTCTGAGGTTGCACAGTCTTCCTTTACCCAAATCCACCATGCTAGAACTCAACCTAACACCGTTTCCTGTTATCCAAACCGACCGCTTAATGCTGCGACAATTGCGCCAAACAGATGCAAGCGATGTACTTGCGCTGCGCTCTGATGATGAGGTAATGAAGTATATCGGTCGACCAAGGGCAAAATCGATGGAGGATGCTTTACAGTTAATCAACCAAATAAACGATCGAATTTCAAAAAACGAATCTATCAACTGGGCTATCACATTAAAAGGCGCCGAAAAAGTAATCGGCATTATTGGCTATGTCAATATCAAGAAAGAACATTTTCGTGCAGAGGTAGGCTATTTGTTAGAAACAGATTGTCATCGCAAAGGCATTATGCAGGAATCGTTATATGCAGTTCTCGATTTCGGATTTAAGGAAATGATGCTGCATTCTATTGAAGCCATCACTGATCCAAACAATGGAGCGTCTCAATCATTATTGAAAAAAAACAAGTTTATCCAGGAAGCCTTCTTCAAAGAAGATTTCTATTTCGAAGAAAAATTTTTAGACTCCGCCATATTCTCGCTGCTTGATTCGGAATTCTATGCCGACTAAATCATACGATGCGTAAGGCGTTTGAAGACTAGCCTGTAGCCCAATTCCTCTACCCTTCTTTACCGCTGCCTTTAAAAACCTCATCGGCATTTTTAAACAGCACATTAAATGTTGTTAGCGAGCCATAAATGCGTGTGATGTATTGTTGCAAGTCAACTTTTTCTGCATCAGTCAATACCTTGTGCGCATTAATTTGCTGTTCCATCACACGAAGGCGATCACGAACCATGACGATTTTATGAAAAAATGTTTCAATCGGAATTTCCTTTGATTGCATATTCTCTTCCATAGGTTTGAGTATCAAACTACCACCTAGCCACTTTTGCGCTAATGGTACTTTCTCACTAATATCACTTCGATCATCAAGAATTTTATGGAGCACAAACTCAAGATCTGCCATATTAACCACGCCGCCAATCTCTGTACTTTCAACTGAAGATAATACCCGCAAACCTTCAAAGTTTTTGCCGATACTGCGCACTGTATTGCTGCTCTTAAACCAAATATTATTGAATTCCGAGCCAATATCAACGACCACGCCACGACCTAACGTAGGGTGTTCTATTCTTGATCCAATTCCTACTTCCATTGATGTTATGTTTAAAAGCGAATATATATCAAAATGACATCAGTGTAACATGTTGATGCACTCGCACGACTATGAGTTGCCGCTCAAGACTGCTTGCTATCCTTAATTTCTTTTGCCTTTCTACCAATTACTTTCTACTTTTGCACACTAAGTTAATTTTATGCAAGATCTACACGAATTAAAGCAGACATTGAAAGTTCAGATAATTGAGTCATTGAATCTTCAGGGAATGACACCTGATGAAATCGATGACAATGCCGTATTATTTGGAGAAGGTCTTGGTCTCGACAGCATTGATTCACTTGAGCTAATGGTTTTACTTGAGCGCAATTATGGTATCAAGATAGAAGATGCCCGTGAAGGTCGTAAGGCTATGGAATCGGTCAATGCGATGACGCAATACATTTCTGAGCATAGAACTAAATAGTGCATGGCAGAAAAAATAATTGTGAGTGGCATGGGCATACTAACTTCTTTAGGGAAGGGTGTTGAAGCAAACCACTACAATTTATCCCATTCAATCCATGGTCTTAGTTCCCTTGATTTCGTATCAACCAATCATAGCCACTCATTTCCTTTTGGTGAGATAAAAAAAGACACACGCGAATTATTAGAGGAGGCAGAAGTTTCTACAAATAAAGGATTTTCGCGCACAGTTGCATTAGGCATAACGGCGCTCAAAGAAGCTTTTATACAAGCTCGTATTCCGTTGAACCATGCATTAAAAATCGGATTGATTAATGCGACCTCTGTTGGAGGGATGTGCGAGGTAGAGAAATATTATTTTGATATCCTAGAGACACCCGAACTTTTTTCAGCCTATTCAGATACCATTGATTGCGCCGATTGCACGCATCGAATCGCTGATCATTTTCATATCAAACATTTTGTGACAACCATTAGCACTGCTTGTTCTTCGTCGGCCAATGCGATTATGCTTGGCGCAAGACTTGTAAATCAAGGCGTCATCGACATCGCAGTTTGCGGGGGCACCGACGCCCTTACACGATTTACCATCAATGGATTCAACGCACTAAAAAATATTGATAAGCATCCTTGCCGACCCTTCGATGCCGACCGCAACGGATTAAATTTGGGTGAAGGCGCCGCCTATATCATCATCGAAAAAGAATCGACCTGTTTACAACGATCTGCCGAACCATTGGCTCAAATCAGTGGCTATTGCAATTACAATGAAGCCTTTCATCCAACGGCACCTAACCCAGAAGGACAAGGTGCCTATGAGGTTATGCATAGGGCGCTTTTGAAGGCCCATATCACGATCAACGATATTGATTATATCAATGCCCACGGCACCGCCACACTTACCAATGATGAATCGGAGAGCAATGCGATGAAAAGGCTGTTTACTAAACTGCCACGCTTCAGTTCAACGAAGTGTTATTCGGGTCATACATTGGCCGCTGCAGGTGCGGTAGAAGCGGTGTTTTCGATTAATGCGCTAATGAAGCAATGTGTGTATGCCAATCTCAATTTCAATACGCCTATGCCCGACACCTTGTTAATACCCCAACTTCAGTTCGAAGAGAATATCAACATACGGCATGTCATGTCTAATTCATTTGCATTTGGTGGTAATAATGCCAGTTTAATTTTCTCAAAACTATAACGTTATGTCGCCGCTCTATATCCTTGCATCATCGTGTATTTCACCTCAACACAGTTTTCTGTGTGATGATCTGATCATGGATATCCAATGTTCAGAAAACAATATGCTTTGTTGTATTGAGCCTGATTTTAAACAGTATATCAATCCTGTGCAGATACGTAGAATGAGTCGAGCGCTTAAGATTGGCTATACGGCCGCAATTTCGTGTCTGAATCAACAGCCTGACAGTATGCCTGAAGCCGTATTGATTGGCACAGGAAAAGGATGCTTAGAAGACACTGAACATTTTTTGCATTCGATCAAGGAATACAACGAAACGGCGCTGAATGCAACGCATTTCATCCATTCGACCTATAATCAATTGAATGGTATGATTGCGCTCAATAAAAAAATAAGTTCATATAATATGACGTATGTGCATCGAGGATTTTCATTTGAACATTCGCTGATGGATGCCGCTTTGCTATTTGCTGAAGGCGACACTGAAACAGCCTTAGTTGGAAGTTTTGATGAAATGACCTTAGAACATTTTACAGTCAAAAAACAATGGGGCTATTGGAAGAAGGAATCGATTCGTAGTCTTGATTTACTTTCAAGTCGAACAGAAGGTACTATTTCAGGCGAAGGCTCCGCGTTTTATTTAGTAAGCCGACAAAAGCCTCAACAACCTGTTGCAACCATCAAGCATATCTCACCCTTATACCGACCATCAAACGCTGATGTAACAAAGGCCGTGAAGGAACTTTTAGACATTCATTCATTAAAAAAAGAAGACATTGATTTCGTCTTGTCGGGGAAAAATGGCGATGCGAATATCGACGCATCGTATCAGCATGTTGATCAATTATTTGACAAAACACAGAAATTATACTTCAAGCATCTTTGTGGCGAATATGATACGGCGACTTCGTTCGCTTGTTGGTTGGCATCAAAAATATTGACCACACAAGTGGTGCCTGATTATTTGTACAGCGCAACAGAAACAAAACAGACAAGACCGGCTACCGTCCGTCATATCCTTCTGTATAATAATTATTTTGACTTGAATCAGAGTCTGATGCTAATGAGTTTAGAAGCGTAGTAGGTAGGTAGCATCACTCCAAACTGATAGCCTCATCACCCTCTTCGTAAGGCAGATACGTAATGATCAACTGAAACATCTCGTCCGTGGCCCGCATACTGCCATTATTATCGCGTACTTCCTTTGGCGGATTATTGGGATTATAAGGATTGTCAGAGGTATTATCAAACACGCCCTCGATATAAATGATAGAACCTGCAGGAATCTTCAGCATCTTTTTAAAGGTGTAGAAATTCTGCCAATTAAAATCCCATTGTGGAATACGTATTAATCGTATCGTATCATTATCTGGTGTGAGTGCATACGCCCAGAAACTTTTCCCAAGCAGATGCATATGCGGATTAATGGTAAGAATAGAAATATCAGTTGGAATAGTACAAGATGAATGATACGTAGAGATTTTATTTGGAGGAATCACCAATGCCGGTTCAATAGGTGAAACACCTAAGGTGCCAAGTTGAAACTCTTTCAAGGGGCGCTTAGGCATTGCTTTGGCGTAGAAAATATTGATATACGAACTATCCCATGCATCATCTGCTGTAGGACCATAATGTATGTCAGACAATACAAAGGCACTTTTTCGATTTACTTTCCAACCACCTATACCTTCAGGATATCGTTGAGCAATTGCGCCAGGCAGATAATTCACCACGGATCTAGCTAATGTCGGATAGGAACCATCGTCATGTAAGAGTCCTATTTTTTTATACACCAAACGAATCGTGCTATCCCAAACCAAGTTATCAATAAGCGAGCCGTCATAGACATCCTTCTTTTTATCAAACTCAAAACGCACTAAATCCCCATTTACATGATGAACCACCTTGGTATTGCCGGGTACAAATTCAACCATAGAAATAAAGCTGTCTCGTGGCACTTCAAACGGAACTTTTACCACCAAAAATCGATCAATAAAATTACCCTCAAGTCTGATTGGTTTCACCGGAATATGCACATCGGGTATACCTAACATAGACCCTTCAGGAAATATCGATGGCGTTGGAATATGATTACTGTCACCGATTGGGCACGATTGTTTCATCCATGTTTCTATCAGAACAATTTCTTTTTCTGTGAGCACCTTCTCACCGACAAAGCTTGTGTAATGAGCATCTGCAGGCCATGGCGGCATCAACCTGTTCTGTATCGTATACAGTATCTTAGTAGCATTTAATTTTACATCCGAATAGGTTAGCAAACTAAAATGTCCGATCTGATTGGGTCGATGACAAGGAGTGCAATTGCGATAAATAATCGGAGCAATATCATGTGAAAAAGTAGGATGAGCCTCTTTTTCACGACATGACACAAAGGTCAATAAGAGGCCTAGGACGAACCACGTAAATCTATGCATCACCCATTTGTTTTGTTTGCGTAGCCATCGACTCTTCCTTTCGATGCACAATGATACTCGCATTAAGTTCAAAGCCGATCAATAAAATTTGAGCCATAAAATTGATCCATAGTAGAAAGATGATCAGTGTTCCGATAGAACCATAAATCTTATTATAATTGACAAGATTATTCACAGCATAAAAAAACAAGGCTGTCAACACCACCATCAGAAACGTGGCAATCACCGAACCTGGACTAAACAATTTCCATTTATTGACAGTAGCCGTACCATACTTGTATATAAAGGAGACGGTGATGAAACATACACCAATAATGAGTGAGTAGGTGAGTAATTTAAATACAACCAATTTCTGTGCATACCTGATTCCAAGTCCGCTTGCTACCCAAGTTTGAAATACCATAAATGACAAGGTCAGTATGATAGTAAAAATCAACAGCATTGTCAATGCGATAGCAATACCACGTTGTTTAAATGGATTTCGTTTTTTAAACCCAGGCATCTGCTTTTCAAAACTCTTCATAAGGCCCATCATACCATTCGACGAATAAAACATCGTTAGCAAGACCGAAAATGAAAGCAACACTGTTTTTTTATGAGTGATAAAATCTCGAATGATTTTGGTAATGCTCTGCTGCATTTTCTGACCAGGCGCTAATAAAATTAGCATGTCATTTATCACTTTCACGATTTTCGCTTCAGGCAATGGAAGATACGGGATAAGTGTAAAGAAGAATAATAATAACGATGGCAATCCCATCAGAAATGAAAATGAAACTGCATTTGACCGGCTGCTAAAACGATTCGAAAATATCTGCTTACTAAAAAACGAAAGCGAATCAAACAACGAGACGCCTTCAAAACCCGGCAGTATGATACGCTTAAGCCAAGAGATACTGGCCTGCACAGGTCGTGAACGGATAATATAGTATTCGATGCGTGTCAGGTAAACGTGTGTTTAGTTGATATTGATGATAACTAAGTGGATGTCAATGGCAATTAAATAAAGATGCTAATATACTTCAAATTTGCAACGCTTGATCTGAAAGGAATAGCAGTTTATTGCGCTATCTGATTCCCCTCTTGTTCAATGCTTGCTGGTATTTTTTCGCGTTGTTTAAGTGTTCTGCATACGTCGTTGAAAAATTTGAGTATCCGTTGAGATCTTCACGTGCGCAGAAATACAAATAATCAGTGGCAGGCGCATCGAGCGTGGCATCGATCGTGGTTATGGCCGGTGTGCATATCGGGCCAGGAGGCAGTCCTTTATTTCTATATGTATTGTATGGCGATGATGATCGCATTTGTACTTCTGTCAGTCGCTTCAGCATAAAATTTCCAACTGCATATTTCAATGTTGGGTCGGCCTGTAATGGCATCCCTTTTCGTAAGCGGTTTAAATAAGTGCTCGCAATAATAGGTTTATCGTCCTCCATATTGGTCTCTTCTTCTACAATCGAAGACAATGTTATAATTTGAGGCAAGCTTAAATTCAACTTCATTGCTTTGTCCTTGCGGTCTTTTGTCCAGAATTTTAAATAATTCTTCGCAATTTTTTCCATGGCCTTTTTTGAATTCGTATTCCAATAAAATTGGTAGGTATCCGGCATCACAATCACTTGTATCTGATTGCTATCAATACCATAGGTCGAAAGAAAGGAGCTGTCTTTGAAAAGCATTCGAAGTTCATTACTATCGGCTTCAAGACTATGACAAATCTTTCGCACAATATCGTCTTTGGTTCTAAGTTTGTTGATGACAAGCTTCACGGGAATTTGCTTTCCACCTTTCAGTATCTGAACGATTGTAAAATTGCCCATGCCTTGCTTAATCTGATACTTCCCCGGATGAACAGACCTTGACAAACCGATGCGCGTGGCCATCTTATCAAAGGAATGTATATTTTTAACCACATGATTTTCTTCTACATTTTTCAACAAGTCGGCATACGTCGAACCAGTTGGAATAAAGAGGAAGGTCTTGTCAGTGAAATCACCAGTATTGGAACCAAACAGCAGAACATAGAAATATACGGCTATGGCCAACAAGAGGAATCCAATGATGATGAAAATGTTTTTCATTAGAAAATAGTTTAAACCAAGGTATTCAATCCATGTAATAGAAGCAATAACCTGACAGACTTGTGTTTATGAATTTACACTCGCACGGATGATATTCAGTGCTCCACCAGCCTTGAACCATTCGATTTGCTGCGCATTATGAATGATTCACTTGAATGGTTTCGCTGCTACCATCGGCATGGTTTAATACAATCTGTAAATGTTTGCCTGGCGTCATTGTCAATAATCCTTCTATATCAATGGTATCATCTTCCAAGATCTTATCATAATCCGCTTTGTTGACAAACGTCAATCCAAGCATCCCTTGCTTCTTGAGATTCGTTTCGTGGATACGCGCAAATGATTTAACCAAGACAGCACGAACACCTAAATGACGAGGTTCCATAGCCGCATGTTCACGACTGCTACCCTCACCATAATTCTCATCACCAACCACAATACTTCCGATACCGGCTGCCTTATACGCACGCTGCACATCAGGTACAGGGGCATATTCACTTGTCAATTGATTTTTAACCGAATTTGTTTTTTCAGTAAAAAAATTCATGGCACCAATCAGCATATTATTGCTGATATTATCCAGATGACCTCTAAACTTTAACCACGGGCCTGCCATAGAAATATGATCCGTTGTACATTTTCCTTTTGCTTTGATAAGCAACTTCAACCCGTTCAGATCTGTACCTTCCCAAGCCGCAAACGGATCGAGCAATTGCAGACGCTTACTATCGGGCGAAACTAATACTTGCACACCACTTCCGTCTTCAGCAGGTTTTTGATATCCAGCATCTTTCACATCGAAGCCCATTGGAGGAAGTTCGAATCCTGATGGAGCGTCTAACATAACTTGTTCGCCTTTATCATTTGTGAGCGGATCGGTCAGCGGATTAAAATTCAAATCACCGGCTATCGCCAACGCTGTTACAAGTTCTGGCGAACCTACAAACGCGAATGTATTTGGATTACCATCGGCGCGCTTTGCGAAGTTTCTATTAAATGAATGGACGATGGTATTTTTTTCTTGTTTCTCTGCACCTACTCTCTCCCACATTCCGATACAAGGTCCGCATGCATTGGCAAATACTTTAGCGCCTATCTTATTAAATTTATCCAGGAAGCCGTCACGTTCAATGGTAAAACGAACTTGCTCGCTACCCGGCGTAATGGTGAATTCTGCATTCAGTTTTAAGCCTTTATCAGACACCTGTTGAGCTAATGATACCGCACGGGAAATATCTTCATAACTTGAGTTCGTGCAACTTCCGATCAGACCAACTTCAATTTTTGTAGGCCATCCATTGGCAGCTGCCACTTCTTTCATCTTAGAAATAGGGGTCGCTAAATCGGGTGTAAACGGACCGTTCAAATGCGGCTCCAATTCACTTAAATTGATTTCAATCACTTCGTCGAAGTACTTGGCTGGATCGGCATAAACTTCAGCATCACCGGTAAGGTGTTCTTTGATAGCATTTGCCAAATCGGCCACATCACCGCGGCTTGTGCTTCTAAGGTAACGCTCCATGCTTTCGTCGTAACCGAAGGTCGAGGTGGTAGCCCCTATCTCAGCACCCATATTACAAATCGTACCTTTTCCGGTGCAGCTTAATGATTCAGCACCTTCACCAAAATATTCAACAATGGCATTCGTTCCACCTTTTACAGTGAGGATGCCAGCCACTTTTAAAATTACATCCTTCGCACTAGCCCAACCACTGAGCTTGCCTGTTAGTTTAATCCCAATTAATTTAGGAAATAAAAGTTCCCAAGGCAATCCAGCCATTACATCACAAGCATCAGCACCGCCGACTCCGATAGCTACCATACCCAAACCACCAGCGTTGACTGTATGCGAATCGGTACCAATCATCATACCACCCGGAAAGGCGTAATTTTCAAGTACTACCTGATGAATGATTCCTGCACCAGGTTTCCAAAAACCAATGCCATATTTATTTGAAACAGACGAAAGAAAATTAAAGACTTCCTCATTATCTTTTAAGGCCGCAGTTAAATCTGTTGCAGAATCATTTTTTGCAACAATCAAGTGATCGCAATGCACCGTACTTGGCACGGCAGCCTGAGGGCGACCAGCTTGCATAAATTGCAATAGTGCCATTTGTGCCGTTGCGTCTTGCATCGCCACACGATCAGGATTGAAATCGACATAATCATGAAGTCGACTATAACTTTTCACGTCCATACTAGCATCAAGATGGGTATACAATATTTTTTCAGCCAAGGTCAATGGGCGACCTAAAGCCTTACGTGCGTTATCAACTTTGGAGGGGAACTGTGCATACAGTTGTTGGATCATTTCAATGTCAAATGCCATTTTTCTTACGTTTAAAAATTAGATAATGTGACAAATCGACAAGTAAAATCAGTGGTTGTACGTATTTAAATAATTGTAACGAGTTATTTAACAGGGCTTAGTCCTCATTGATTAATTGCCGAATTGCTGAGTTGCGGCGAAGATAACATATCAGCCCTGCAATGCCAATTCAAAGTGATTCAAATTTATACATTTTTATTTTTTTAACGTGGAATCCGACATCTCAAAAAAAACTATCGCATTCGCTTCGCTTGGATGTATTATTTTGCATCCTCATTGAACAGAAATCGGATGATTCCATCGCTACAAAAAAGTGACGTCAGTTTATTGCCATGCATTCAGTTACTGAAAAGAATGATTCTTATTCTTTCTGTCTTTTCCCCCATCAGTGGTCAGGCACAAACAGCTGTAGACTCATTCAAACTTTATAGAAGTTCGTTTGGCAGCTGCGAAGATTATTTACGAAAAGGCAAGCTCGACAAGGCTATCAGTTGTTATGAAGACCTGAGCAAGCGATTTCCAACCTATATCAAAAGTTATATCCGTTTGACTGAATTGTATTATATCAAAAAAGATAAAAACAAGATTATCCGCTACGCCAATAAGGCTATCGACCTAAATCCGAATGATGCTTATTCTCCGCTGACCTATTTATGCAATAAGATGAATAGCAACCACGATGAAGACATTGCAATTCTGATTATGAATCGACTGTCAGTGTCTGATGTTGAAAATTCAAAGAAATCGAAGGTGGAAGAAAACCGCTTACGATATACTGTAAAATCATACATCGATAAATCACCTGTTCCGGGTGTAGAATTAAAAAACCTTGGCGACAGCATCAATTCGTTTGAGAATGAATGTCTGCCTACGCTTACGTTGGATGGCAAAACGATGGTCTTTACTCGCCGCGCAGGAGGTAATGAAGATTTTTTTATCTCCCAAAAAGACAGCAACAACATTTGGACAAACGCAAAAAATCTTGGGTACCCGCCCAATACTAGTATGCCCGAAGGCGCCGCCATGCTAAGCGCAGATGGATACTACCTCTTTTATACACGCTGCGATATGCCAAGTCCAGACGGCATTATCGGAGGCGGTTGTGATCTCGTATTCAGTTATCGAGAAGATAGTGCGTGGAGTTCACCACAATATTTCGGATTCACCATTAATACCACAGGCTATGAAGGGCAACCATGTATTAGCAGCGACAATAAGGATCTTTATTTTGTGAGCAACCGTGAAGGTGGTTATGGCGGCCTCGATATCTGGGTGTCAAGGTTTGAAAATAACTATTGGACGAAACCTGTCAATCTAGGCCCCACGATTAATACCCAAAAAAACGAAACATCGCCTTTCATTCATCCCGATAATGAAACCTTATATTTTGCTAGTGATGGACATCCGGGATTGGGACAAACAGATTTATTTATCAGTCGAAAAAACAAGAATGGCACTTGGAAAAAACCGATTAATCTTGGCGCGCCTATTAATACTGAAAATTTTGACGGATCTATCGTTGTCAATGCAAAAGGCACACAAGGTTTTTTGGCTTCCGACAGGACTGATTCAAAAGGCGGTTTGGATATTTATCGTTTTGATATCTATCCGGCTATAGCACCAGTGCCGACACTTTGTGTGAAAGGATTTCTACTTGATAAATTCTACAAAACACGGTTATATGAACGTCCGATTTATTTCACCTACACCTTCAACAACACAAGTATTGGTGAGCAAAGCAGCAACGAAGGCGATGCAAGTTATTCGCAAGCGCTGCAAATGGGAAAAACCTATTTGATTTCTGTCATCGAAGACGGATATAGACCTTATTACAAAACATTAAAACTGAACAATGATTCGCTTCCTGAGAATTTGTATTTCGACATCAAATTAAAACAACCCGGATTAAAAGACACGTTATTGAAAGCGAATATCCGAACAGATAGCACAGGGCTTCAATTCGACAGTACATCGGCTATCGTACTTGATACATTGTTTTCTAAATGGGATCATTGGACCGAGGATAGTGCGAATGTTATAGTGTTCATGAAAGGATACTATTATAGTGGTGATACAATCACGGATACACTTTTCAGGGATCGCATAGATGTATGTCAAAAGAAACTCGATTTACTAACAGCGTGGTTCAACCAGAAAGGTATCAGTTGCGATATTATTATGCAGGACATGGATATGCTTATTTATAATGATGACAAGGAATGGTTTAATAACGTGGAGCTCAAGGTGATAGAATACTATTGATTCAACGATAAAAAGAGAGCTACTTATCTTACATCTATTTAGTTGACGCCTTCTTTATGGCAAATTGTTTTTTACAATAGACTACTTTGCCGAATAATTTTACTTTTACCCCATGGACGAAAACAACATCTATCATTTATCATATGTAAGCACAGGGTGTGACGGATTACGATTCGAACACATCAAAGAAGTGTTAGAAGTCGCACATGAAAATAATAAAGAAAATGGCATCACTGGTATATTGGTGTATTGCAACAAGCATTTCTTTCAGATACTCGAAGGCGACAAAGACACGGTGGAGGAACTTTTTACAAAAATATCCATTGACCCACGGCATGATAATGTTATCAAACTACAATCTACCTTTATAGCTAAAAGGCAATTCGAAAAATGGAGTATGGGCTTTAAAAGTTACAACAAAGAGCTTAAACCTCTTGACGATTTTAATACAGAAGAATTCTATTGTTATGTCAAAGAGCAGCTCAATCATAGCGATGTCGTCTCGCTTCGAATTTTAGCTGATTTTTTTGACTTAAACGGATAATCTTTTCCCTTAGTAGTTGAACTCGCGTACTTTTGCGCTTTCAACACACTATGTCGCGTTTCAAAAAAATTCTATTTAGTTTTATTTGCATTTTAGTGGGCAGTGTCTTTATCGTTTCCGCTATTTCCAAACTTCCTTCACTTGAACAATTTGGCTGGACGATTGTTGAGACTTCGTTCCTCAACTGGACAGCCGCCGAATGGATTGCTCGAATCTTGATTGGGATCGAGTTTTTTTTGGGGGTGCTTTTC
>Ga0114969_10002946_pt1 | contig 13844 bp, 7 predicted proteins | sample M_130807_MF_Meta_FD_87316 | JGI IMG/M metagenome (GOLD analysis project Ga0114969, IMG submission 87316) | Freshwater microbial communities from Lake Montjoie, Canada to study carbon cycling - M_130807_MF_MetaG | ecosystem: Environmental > Aquatic > Freshwater > Lake | place: Lake Montjoie...
CATTGTGTGAGCACTCATTGTGTGAGCACTCATTGTGTGAGCACTCATTGTGTGAGCACTCATTGTGTGAGCACTCATTGTGTAAGCGCCCATTGTGTTAGCGGTTCAGAAAAACTATTATCAGGGCATATATGGCCTGGTAATGCTTTCGTTAGATATCTCCCGGTTCAAGAAGATCTGCCGAGTTTAGATAATGGACTCGGTTGTTTCAAATATGTGGGGTGCCATACACAATATGACATCGAAATACCCCCTAGTCCAGGTAAAAAGCACTGTAGACGGAAGAAATTACAGTGTTAGAGATATGCCAGATAAACAGCAAGCCGCCGATTTATTGGCGAGAGTCCGCCAGAAGTTGCAGAAGTTGGTGGAAGTGCTCCGGCAACGCTTTCCGAATAAGCCTCAGGTGATTCAACTCAATCAGAAGTTCGAGGCTGACCCGAAGCGCTTCTATGAGGCCACGCCGGATGCAGAACATGTGTCCTATAGCGTAAATAAGGGTGACAGTATTCATCTGTGTCTGCGCCAGAGGGAGGGCAATAACGAGAAACTCGTTGAGGAGAACGTGATGGTATTCGTCGGCTTACATGAAATGGGTCACGTCATTACACCTACCTCGGTAGAGAGTCATGGACCGGAATTCTGGAACAATTTCGGCTGGCTCCTGAGAGAGGCAGAGAGCACCGGTATCTACAAGTATCAGGACTTCAAGGCGCACCCTGTTGCATACTGCGGTGAGAAGATCACAGATCAACCAAAATATGACCCCGATCAGGACGTTGACGACGTGGCTGTGGGTAACCCTCTTCAAATCGGGACTATTACACGCTAAACCTTAACATATGCAACGGTGTTCATTAGGTTCGGACTCAATTGTTGCCCGTCTACAGAATCCACTTGAATACTGTCGGCTAAATAGTCATCACACTTGGACGTTTGACACATATGCATCATTCCATCCAAATAAAAATGTGTTCCTCTTTTTATAGATGGTTTTTGGGTTCGTAGCCACCCCTTGATCCTTGTTTTTTCTCTGATAGCATCGCCGGTTGGTATAAATTTCATTTTGCTATAGGTGGAATCGGGCTTCTTTATCCAATCACCTTTTTGGGGCCAAGTATCCTTATATTCACTACAATAGAGTATAATATCTTTTCCGATATGTTTTGCAGCATAGTCGACAGTAAATCTGGTGAATCCATTCAAGGTAGCAGAATTCGCATGGACCCATCTAGGAATGCCGTTGATGTCCTTTTTAACAAGCCAATTATGGTTATCATTACCTAATTTTATAGTTCCTTCTGGAAATGCGGTAGCACTTTCCGAAGGTCCTTTCCGGTGCCTCGGTACCTTTCGTGTTTTACTTGGCATCTATAATACGCTTATAAAGTTTTATCTAGAACCTATTCTTACATTAGATGTCTCTAAGGGCACAATTTGAGACAGTTTTGAAACCCGGGCCAGTTACCAAATTCGCCGAACAAATGGTCCAATTTAAGATAATCCGATATCATGCAGGGAAATCAGTGGAAACAAGGCTCCCACCCTTGGGACCGTTTCCCACCTGGTTTACATTATATGAGTTGAAATTAGCACTGTGGAATTCTACGGCTGTAGCGGGCGGATCAAAGAAAGCGCCATATGCCCCACCACTTGTGTTCATCGGCGAACCGGTTCGCGACTCCGCTACACAGGGTGTCACCATGTATAAACCGATTGAGATGGTATGGAAGAGTATTATAGATAAATCCGAACCATTTTACTTAAATAACCCTATTTCGATGATAACGGGTGCACCGGATTCTCGGTTCGTTGATTCGGCGGGAGCACAAAAGTCTGTTGCAAAAGATGACCGGGTGCGAATGACATTGAATGATGTATTTCAATTGAGTAGTGGTGTCTCTATACCGGAACTCCATGTGTTTTTTTACACCGACATTATTGATGCGATTCCTGGGCCGAGGCCTCTTGGTGAGCGCGATATATATGGGAGAATCATGCCGTATTTTCCATATTTGGACATAAACTCATTACCTAATTCGACCAGTGTAGCAACGGCTATAACGCCGACTTTGGAAATGCAGGCGAAGCAGATTGCAGCCACTAGTCAGCAGATTGCAAACCTGGAGCATGCACTCAAAGGTATCACACTTCCTTCGTTGGAGGGTGTAAAACTTCTGCGATGGGTCTGGAGCGATAAGCCCGAGGCCTGGGAAGGGGCTGCCGTCCTTTTCTTTGGTCTGAAGGTGACACATGAACGACCGTTTCTGCGGTTCTTTCCATCGTTGGGACAGCCTCTGACAAAGGTGTGCGTAAGGGGCCTTTTACCTATTCCTGATTTACCAGACCCCACGATGCTTTTGACGTGGAATCAGGACAAGAATCCGGAATCTGGAAAGGAGAGTATGTATATAAAGATGCAGATCCAGGATTCGGAGGGTTCAGAACAGGAGGCGCCGGTGTATTCCACTATGTTCGTCTATAATGACGGGACTGCAGATTTGCGAATACAGCCGCCGAAGAAGGTGCGTTTACTGGATCCGGTCAGTGATCTGCAGGGGACCCCTGAAATTCTGGAGAGACTGCTTGGAGATTTGCCATTGAGTGGTAAGGCGCCCAAGTTGGCCGAAGCGAATGCGATCTTCAAGTTGCGCATGAAACGCGATGCTTCTCGGATAACGAAGGCAGTATTACGGTCGAGGCTCAAGGCGTTCACGTCTCTGTTCCAGGAAATACCTCCCCTGCCCGATGAGCAACCACTCGTGATGCTGCGGTTCAAGGGTGTGAGTAATTTTACAAACGAGTCGCGTGTATTCGCATTTTTGACACTGTTAGCCGAGCGGGAAGTTGTGGATGGGGAAATCGATCAGAGTGGATGGGCATCGAAGGTGGCCGAAGAATTCCAAATATCTTTGGAAGAGGCAAGGAAGCAAGTGGTTGCATGGATGTCTCAGAGAGGTGAATTTACGTTAGCGGTGAGTGGGACAAAAGAATATATATTAAACAAGAATCCTGGAGTCGATATAGCAATATTCGAGCAGCATCCGACCTATACATTTCATGTAGCGAGCGGACAGGATGCCGGTTTATATGGTGTGATCATTCATTTACTGGGGATACTGATGACGGCGGACTCATCTACGTTTACAAAGAGTGGTGTGGCAAGTATAAGCAAGTTGGTTCCTGCAATGACGGAATCGCCGGGACCGGAAGAGGATGATGAGGGAGACTTTGCGTTTCTCAATAGTGATGCGGAAGATGGTGGTCCCGTGAGCGGGAACGGTGGTGGTGGTCCCGTCAACGGGAATGGCGCTGCATTTTTACCAAGTGATGATGATGATGATATCCCTGAGTTCATGAGGGCGGCTATGGCTAGCAGTGGTGGCGGTGGCGGCGGTGGTCCAGAAGAACATCAAGAGCAAAAAGAATCTCCGGCACCTGAAGATAAGGAGGCAGCAAAAGCCTTTGAAAAACCCGCCGACGTCAGCGCCATTCAATTGACAAAATACTATATTGAGCGTCTGAAACTGGCAGATCCTAGTATATTCAATTATCAACGGAAGGATGCGTCTGAGCGTGGATATGTAAGCCACTGCGCGGCCAATGACGGGCGCCAACCCATTGTATTGGATACTTCCGAATATGATGAAATGCGGGAAGTCTACAAAGGTGATACCGATCTCGAGTTCATGGTTTATCCTGATGACGTAAAAAAGGGAAAGTTCCAGAAAAAGCAGCCATCAAGTCTAGAGAATTCTGCAGGCATCTTAGATGGAAAGCCCTATCCGAGTGAGGAAATCAAGGAAGTGATTACATTGGTAAAATACGGGTCAAAAGCGAAACGCCTGCACTATTATATCTGCCCCCGTCTTTTCTGCATTCGTGATCGCCTTTTAGTCAGATACAAGGACTATAAATCCACGATGAACCGCTTTACACAGAAGCCTAAGCCGGAAAATTCGTGCCCGTTTTGTGGCGGTAAAATCATAACAAAAGAGGAAATGAAACAGAAGAAGCGTGATCCGACTAAGACGATTATAGAGCGCAAGGTGAGATCTGGATCTGACTCGGAACGCAATATATATATTGGATTTCTTGATAGAAGGACTCCTACAGGTTTGGCTCTACCCTGCTGTTTTGCCACAACCGACAATAAGTTTAATCCAGATGATCCGGAGTTTATACGCCTTGGTCTTCGTGGTCCTGGAAAGGCTGCTGCTGGGGGGGCTCCAAATGCGGCGGTTGCTGCTGCCTTGGCGCCTGCTGCTGCTGATACTGTAGCAGGCGCCCCTAAACCTGCCGCCGCTGCTGCCGCTGCCGCTGAACCTGCAAAAAAGCCGGTTGATGAGGATGATGAGGGAGAAGGTGGCGGACCCAAGGGCAAATCAACTGCGAAATACGACTACTATCGGGTTATACAAGGTGTCAGTGTGAAATCAATAGTGGATTCATCGAGAATTCCTCTCAAAATCGTGGAGCCAAAGACAGCCGACGACCCGAAAGCGGGCCCACAGATTGGTTTTCTCCCCGAAGCCCTCGACAAGTTCTTCCTGCAGGACTCAACATCAGACAAGTTCGCCGAAAGACTGGAGATTGTCAGTAAGTTGAAGCCCTCGGCCCAGGGATTCCTAAGACTCGGCGTTGACAACACCAATAGAGAGCAATCACTCTTTTCAGCAGTCGCACCCTTCTTTTATTTGCCCAATGCCGAAGCCGTCGTGGAGCGGGTATTCCAGCCGGTCGATGTTCGCATACCCCCCAGAAAGTTTCTTCAGATAAACGGTGGCAATCTCGTGCACGAATTCTACACGAAATGCGACAGAAAATACAACAATGATATGCGGAAGTTTGCGGCGACGCACTTAGGTATATCTGAAATAAAGGACACCAATATTCCAGCCATTGAACGACTCATGTGCGCCTATGATAATTTCAAGACCTATATCACAGATCTCGAGAATCCACAGCGCAAGGATCTCCGTGTATTCTATGACATTTTCAGTGAACCGAACATCATGCCCCCACGCGGAATATTGTTCATTGTTCTCGAGGTCACTGTAGAAGAGGTCACAATTAAGAAGGGTGATAAGGTCGAATTCAAAAATGAGGTGAAATTCAAGAATGTACGTTGCCCACCCTATCCACTGAATGAGGGTCAGCAGCGAGCCGATATTGGATTTCTTGTTCACTATAATCGTATATTCCGAGACAGATATACACAAGCGAAGACCTATAAACACATGGGTTGGGACCCCTTGTTCTACGTGGATGGCACTGCAGGTATACCCGATAGCAGACATCGACCTACACTCACTTTCCAGAGAAGTCAGGAGGCGTCTTGGCCCCCAATCGTGCAGCGGCGTGTCCACGAATTTTTTACGACATGTATGTCAATAAATCGCGGCCCTTTCACGAGCGAGGTCGGCATAGACCCTTTTGCCTTGATCAGTGCGCAGGAAATTATGACGGCAATACGCATACAACCCAATGGTATAATACGCGACGCATACAATCATTTGGTCGGCGTCGGCTATAAAATTCCTGGGCAGGCTGGATCATCCTCGGGAATCGCAGCCGTTCCCGTATCCGATGACGGCACCTTCATGTATGAGCGCAACATATACTTCGACTGGGATGACTTTGATGCCCCTCCTATAAACAAGGTGATTGACTTCTTTTTGAGGAATGTGGTCGCGGTATTTCCCCAGTATCGCGGATATGTGCCAAAATCTCAGATAAAGATGGCAGGCCTGGATAAAATCGTGGGCCTGAGGCTGGCAAACGGCTTTGTAGTGCCTGCGACGGATGCACAGGAGTCGAGTCCTATATCTGAGAAGGACTACCCCATAGAAAAGCCGATCGACCATATTGACTGGGATATGAATGCTACTATTGCGTATGATAGTGAGGCGAGAGCGCGGGCATTTCGTTTGGCCGAAGAGGGGCGTGATAAGCGTGAGGGTAGCAGTGAAGATGAGATACCGGATCCGAAGAAGGATGCTCACGTAGTTCTGAAGATGGAGTCATCCCAAGATGATATAGAGGACATCTATCAGCACCTGCGCTTCACATTTTCTACGTGGCTCTCGACGGGCGCGGGCAGCCAACGGCGCAAACGGCTCTTAGAGATTCTCAAAAACCGCGATCTTCCACTACAGGATAAGCGGCGGCGTCTGGATATTATGTTATATAATGATATCATACACTGGCTGGAACCGAAAGATAGTGACGAGGTTAGTGACATTGGCTTCTTGCGGGTCGACTGCCAGATACAGGGCGAGGAAACATGTAAGGGAAGATGTAAGTGGGCGCCGAGGGAAACAGATGATGTCAATTGTGGACCATGTAAGATCCATACGATCAAGCAAATTGTCGATGCCTCAACGAAGGAGGGGACTGTGATAAATGTGCCGCGGATGCTATATCTGCGCCTGGTCGATGAACTCATACGTTACGCGGCGAAACGGGAAGAGATATTCAATCGCCAGGTCCCGAGGCTCACTATACGTCGCAAGGCTCAGCGGTCTGGCGACCAATACATCATCGCGGAAGGCACCTCGGATTGGAATACATGGTGGGAGATTCTGCGGAATGAGTGGATCGCACCAGAAAAGGAGGGGGTGAGACACTTTGATGAGCAATTTAGCCCTATCCCCACAGGGTTGCCTACGGAAGATCTGCGCTCATTACCTGCAATCTTGAAGGCCGCACTTGACCCGTCGAATTCTGACCCGAAGATTGCCGATCTGGTATGGAACCCCTCTACGACACCCGATCGCCCGTTTGCATTCTTAAAACCAGTCTTACGATTCCACGAAATTACGACGAAGGCGGAGGATACGCTGACAAAAGAGGAATTAGAATACATTGTGAATACGGGGAATTGCCAGGTGTTATATATGCCGTCAGGTAATATCAGCGGGTCGATGCGCAAAAAGAAGGTGGGTGCTCTTGATGCGATTATAATAGCGTCGGTGGATGGAAATGTGGGCTGGGTCTCCAAGCGCGGATCGTATGGTGTGAAGGTATCGTTGGCTGATTTACCGGACAGCCTAAATCTGTTCCGTCTTTTGTAGGTATAGGAGAATGAGTAATGAGGAAGTCAGAGTCCCATTGAAGGACACCGTGGTCGCAGCCGTCATACAGCAGTTTATTGAACGGTCCGAGGTGGGCCAACAAAAATACGGAACTACTCTAGACCGCACTGACTTGAAACCCTTGGATTGGGTTCAGCACGCTCAAGAGGAGTTGATGGACGGTATTCTTTATTTAGAGAAACTTAAACGTGTCATTAAGGCTAGTCGTCTTCTAGAAGACACTCTGTCGGAGGGAACAGCACCGACTCCTTTGACTCAGAATCAATAGATCGGCGCCTGCATTCGAGCATAGCCTGAATCTCCTCATCAAGGATGTTCAGTTTGAACATCTGGTAGTTGTCATTGTTGGGATGCAAGATCACAATACAGAGTTCCACGACCTTGATCCCATAGTGTTTCTCGAGGAACCAGCGATACACGTTGAGTTGGAGGGTATAATGCCAGTAATTGGAATTGGGGAGATGGCCTAGAGGCCCATATCCCGTATCCCAGGCACTATCCATCTTAATTTCCTTGCTGCGCTTCCAGTCATAGATGGCAAATGCGCCGTCGGTTTTGCGCTTGAATACCATGTCTATACTACCCGTCAACTTGTATTCATCGTCCCACACCTCCCACTCCGTCCGATAGGGGTCCATGGTGTCTTTTACATCATTCCAGAAGTTCTGGAAATACTGCCACTCCTTTGTGGTCAATACGGCGGGCTCAATTCGATTATGCGCGCTATTGAGAAATTGCTCAATGGCCAAGTGCATATTCGTGCCGGCACCAGATGCATCTTTTCCAGAAGCGGCCCATTTGTCCACAATCTCCTGGTCGCTCATCCCGAAATACGGGCTGCTAGGCCAGTTGGGAGACGCCTTCATCTTGGTAATACTGGCTATCGGATCGAAGTGGGGGAAGAAGGCGTGCACAAATCCAGTCGTGGATACTATACCTTTGCTAGAACCATTCACATAGTATGTGTGCGTCTTCTCGACAAAACGAACCGCCTTGTCTCGTGGATGTACATTCAGGAAGGCAAGAGTCTGCCATGGTTCAGGCATATTATGATCTGATTATATATAATTATAGGTAGATTGGCTTTATGCGTCAATTTTTACGGTGGACCACTTCGGCAAACCAAGGCAACTCAGTCTTAATAGCGGCTTCCAGAACGGAAGCCATTTCTGGAGTCTCCACAGTAAAATGAATATGGATCTTGTTTGGCCAGTCATATTCGACTCCCACACTTTCCTTTATCTCCCATTCAAGCCCAGTCCCGTCCGTTGTAAAAAAATATCTTGATACGTCGCAGAGAATCGAAAAGGTCATTCCGCACGTATTGTCGAACTTGGTATATCTGGACTTATGCTCTAGTTCTGAGCCAATATAGCGATTGATTCGACTTACAACGTCTAGAGCCCGCTTTGCATGTGGACCCTTATCGAGAAGAACAAGATGCTTTAATCTAGCCTCTCTTTCTTCTAATTGTATACGCTGTTTATTGAGAAAATCAATATCTTGATTAAATCGGGTATATGCATAACTCGTTGTGAATTTATCGCGCTTGAGTTTGGTTTCTTTGTCAATGGCATCTTTCATTTTATTGATTCGCGCGAGTTCATCTGTATATGGCTCTTGACTAACACCATCTGATTGTAGTTCGAAACCTGCTGAAGTAAACGCTGACAAAGGTGGTTCAGGAACAACGACCTCGGTTGGTAGAATTTCCTTGGTTTTTACAATGCTCGCCCACGTATTCTTATTCATACTTATTTATAGATCGTGGTAATTTAAGCCTCTCCTATAAGATCTATTGCTCAAATCCAGCAATCTTCATAATGGCTTTGCCGAGTTTATTCTCGCCTTCGAGATACTTCTCCTTCGTCTGTTTGCCACCGTATTCACTGCTTGCCGAGCCAGTATAGAAGAGCAGAGTCTTACCTTGTTGTTTCGCCGCCTCTACAATCGAGCGGAATTCAGGGTCGCTTGTATACCGCTGCCTCACAGCCTCCTCTAGAATCTGGTCCTTCATACCGGTCCATTTGGCAGTGTCGAACTTAATCCCGTTTTTCTTCATGTGCATCAACTTTATTTCGTTATGCACTTCCTTCATTTCCTCGGCAAGAAGTTCCGCATTGCGATCATCGGTCAACTCCTTGGCACCGGCACCGACGCCCTTTTCAGAGTCGCGCTTTACACGGAACTTCTGGTGGATCTTGCCATTTGGGCTAAATAGGGCCTGTGCAAGCCCTGGTTTATCCGTAGCGTGCTTATATAACATACCGGCCATAAAGTGCTCGATGGATGGGTAGGTTTCTGCGGGTGTGACGGGATCCTTGAGGATAAATGGCCAACCAGGTGCGAGGACACGGAGTGCAAGTTTCTTGCCGATTTTCAGGCGATCGAGGGTGGGTGCTTCTAGATGGAATTGCAGGACCTCGGAAGGAGCATACTGGCGACGTTGAGTGCCGTCTGCTTGTTGTGCTACCGTAGGTGGAGGAGCGGGCACCGCAGCGGGACCCTCGAGTTCAGCCTCGCCGCCACCTGCGCCTGTCGCTGCAACTGTGGTTGCACGGTTCTCGCTCACCGATACACTTGTTGCCACCTTGGGCTTCGACGCATTCATAGCCAACTCCCCCTTTCTCCGGAATATAAACCAGCGATTCAAGAACGAGAACTGCTGCACCGCCGGCGTCATCGGAAATCTCCGCCCCGCCTTGGCCGCCATCTCGTGGCTTTCTCCAAACATAGCCGTCGAGTGCTTCAGTCCCAACTCCTTCAACTCTTCCGCATTACACAGATCGCAGCCAATCGACTGCATCTTCTCCAAAAGCAGACGGAATGGCACTAGATACTCACGGTGCGGCATACCAATGCTGATGAACTCGACGTCAATCGCCATCCCAAAGGCATCGTCGCCATCGGGAATCTCATCATGGTCATACTTCTTGGCAATCTTCCAAAGGAGTGCATCTCCCTCCTCACCCATACGAGCCTCACGTCCTCTCAAGAACTCGAATGTCTTCTCCCCATCAAAGCAGCAGCCGATGAAATAGCCACCCACCTTCAAGTTCTCAGCGATATTGCCCAAGAAGCCCTCGAACTTATCCTTGGCAGCAAAGAAGTAGTGCGTGGCGAACATGCAACTGATCACGTCCGCCTTCGCCTTCAGTCGGCTCGCCATTCTCTCCTCAATATATGGCGGCACTACTCCAATCGGTCGTGCCTTACCCAGCACACTTTGCAAGATTACTTTGTCCTCAGGCCCAGAACCAGCATCACCCGAGCCCATGTTCTTACTGGCGTCTCCCACCACAAAGGCCATAGATAAGACACTTGCACGACCATTTCGAATCATGGTCGACCACATGCGCTGATAGGCCCCGTGGTTCGGATTATTGATATTGTCTCCCGCGATATCGATGCCGAGCACACAGCCCGCATTGACACGCCGCCACTTCTGTATGTCTTGCGCCATACCCATGCCGAGGTCAATGAGTGACAGATTCGGCTTCTTCATCACACTGCTATACAGAATGACCTCCTTGATATACTGGTTGTGAAAGTCGCGTAGAGGGCGCACTCGCGCCATGTCCTCCTTCGGGGCAGTGCGATCCGCATATCGCTGGCTAATGGCAGCGCGCTCCCTCTCTAGCGCGGAAACGGCTACCAACTCCTCCTCTGATGCCTCTTCCGCCCCTGTCCGAATCATCGAGACTGTCACCGGCTCATGGATACTCTTCCATGTGCTCTGTGCAACGAAGTTCGAATTGAGCGTGCGCCCCAACTCACCCCGTTGGAGCCGCTCCGTCTTATCTGTCCGGATCAGTTTCGGCACCCAGCGCCATCCCGGTGCCCTCGAAGGGTCGTAGGCGATCTCCACGATACTCTTGTCCATGATGGGTTCCTTCGACATTTCACATGTCGCATATTCATCACCCGTCTCTATATCCACCGTTGTCTCGACATAGCAAGTGTTCGCCATATCATCCGGAAACTCCTCTGGTTGAAAGAGAACTGGGCGATACACATTGGAGCCCCTCGTTCTCGGGGGTTCCAAGGGCAGGTTCTGCAGCACGATGTTCCGTGGCTTCTGTGCACCGAATGCAGGGTCATCGCGAGAACCAACGTGGAGGCGCAGCACCTTATAGCGAATACCCTTACCGGAAGTCGGATGGAATCCATCATAGATGGCGTCGACAATTGTCCCAGGTAACTTCTCCGTCACCACCATGAAGTCGACTGTATTGTCCTTTGACGGCTTCCACTTGAATTGCTCGTTATAGGCCCCCTGCGGTTCATCCGGAATCTTGGACTCATTCTTTGTAAAGATGAGGCCGTCCGTCTCATAGATGCGCGGGGCATCCAGTGTCTGTGCGGCGGCCAGGAATATACTGGTGTCACCGCTAATGGCAAACCGGAAGCGCTTCATGCTTACCAGGAGCCGGGTGGCCGGAGTGAGTCCCTTGACGACTTCGACGGGATTTGGCGCCGTATTCCACAGTTTCTCCCAGGCCCGCATCTCGGCATAGCGCATACTCGTGCCCGCCGCCGCGCTATAGAATGGGAGGCCGTGCACCTCGCGACCGCCCGGGGCAACATAAATATCGAATATCAAGTATTGGTTGATCGAGTCGCCGACATTGTTTTTCGTGATCCACTCGCCGTCCACAATGGAACTGGCGCACGCGTCCGTCTTGAGACCGGTCTCATAGACGTTGATGGCCTGGTCGATGAGATAGAGGCGACCCTCCTTATTCACGAAGCCCATGGTGCGCAGACCATCGGCCTTGTCCGTGACGTTATAGCCTTCGCGGATATTATGAATGCCGGGGCTTATCAATGACGTCATATTCTTGATTTCCAGATTGACCGTAGAAGCGCCCCGGAAACGATTTGTCTTGACCAACTCCTGGTATTCCATCGCCACTTGGCGCTTCACGGATTCCCGGATGAGCAGAGGACTCTTTTGTATGCCGCGCAAGACTTCCCCCACACCCTTGATAAGCCGCTTCATGGCGGCTCCAGTGGTGTCATCCGGACCCATGTGCTCCAACTCGACCTCAACCTCATAGACAGGCGCTTCTTTTGTCAGGTCGTATTGGATGAATTTGTTGACCCAGCGATATTCGCCGCGACTATTCCGCTCTGACTGCTTCACCATCGAGAGGTCGAAGCGGAGACCCTCGCCGCGGAAAGTCCAGCGGCGTATAAGACGAAATGCCTTCTGCTGAACCGGCCACTTGTCTACGAGTTCCTTCAACTCCTCATCATCCCTACTGATTTCACGCTCATTCCGCATCTTAATGCGCACGTTATATTCCTCCAGATCTAGCGTAGATGAGGCACCTGTCTTGTCCTTGATCATGGCGGAGAAGGCCTTTCCGGCAATACGGTCGTCCTTACAGTATTGGCTGACCGCCCCGAGGCCGGCAAGAGTGATGCGAATGTTTTTTGGCGTGATGATATTGAGTTTATCTTCCTGAAGGACAGACGTATAACCGCGATTTTTCAGACGTTTGGCAATAGAGGCGAAGGTAGTCGAGTTCACCTGCCCCTTTACGCCGAATGTGGCCTCCAACTCCTGACTCGGGTGCTCCAGCCAATCCTTCAACATCCTCTCAAGTTGGTCTAACTCGGCTTTACGGATATCCATGGTGTATCCTCTCTGTTTTATACTACGAGTTCAACTTTAGGGTTAGGTCACATTTTTTTGTTGTCATTACCCTGGAGTGCTTAAATTAAGCACTGATAAGTGGTGCTGTAAAGTGCTTAAACCGCTGAAGATTTTGTAATGTTCATTGGTTTACTACCGCCAAGTACCGAAGTCCTAAACGCGCAGCGTTTAGGGTAACAAGAAATCTTAGACCGCTGGGCATTTGAAATGCCCGTTGGTCTAATATCAAGACTCGTTAATGCGCATGCGAGTCTGACGTATTAAGTGTCATATTTCGCTACTTGGCAGCAGCCTTAGGGAGTACTTAAATTAAGTATACTCCACGGTAGGTAAGTCTCGTTGATGCGTATGCGAGTCTTCACATTGAGAGTATCTGTTACCCTAAACGCTGCGCGTTTAGGACTTCAGCACTTTACGGTAGCCAACTTCGTAATAGCAATTGCCCGACTGAGTTTCTGACGGAGGACCTCTTTTGACAGTCCGGTGGATGAGAGTCCCATCTTCTCGTATTGGGCCGCCATGGCCTTCTGGGTTTCGGATGAGGGAAGAAGTGGCCATTCGACGGTGAATGAGCGGCCCTCTTGGGTCTCTATCCATTTCACGAGGTCCAGAGAAGACCATGTGCTGGCATCCCAGAGTCTGTCCCAGGTGGGTGCTCGAATGATCCAGATTTGCCTATAGCCTCCGTCCCTGGGAAAGGCTTTGTCATCGAGAAATTGCAGCGTCTTATCCACCTCATTCCACAGAACCCAGAGCAGAGGATTATCTTGAGTGTAGCGTTCGATGGCAATCATGGCCGCTTTTGCCTGTTGAAGGTCAGGCTTGAGGCTTCCGAAACCCTCGAGGGCCTTCTTCTTGCTGAGTGTCCTCGGAAAGTCGAGAGTGGAACAGCGAATTTGCCATTCCGTGGTTGCGTCCAGTAACATCCTCTGTCGGAGTTGTTCGGGGGACACTCGGAAGAGGGGATCATTTAGCCAGAGCCAGGCGGCCAGAGGGTGTCTGGGTTGGATACTGTGTGTCGTGAGATTCCACCGGGGGGTCTGGTCTTGCGTGTCTATTGCGCGGCCTTCACCTGTCCCGGAGGC
>Ga0114969_10002947_pt1 | contig 13837 bp, 15 predicted proteins | sample M_130807_MF_Meta_FD_87316 | JGI IMG/M metagenome (GOLD analysis project Ga0114969, IMG submission 87316) | Freshwater microbial communities from Lake Montjoie, Canada to study carbon cycling - M_130807_MF_MetaG | ecosystem: Environmental > Aquatic > Freshwater > Lake | place: Lake Montjoie...
GATAAGCAGGATACAGCACATTACATCCAAGGGTATCCGCTTCTGAGACGGTGTTTGAAACCCAATCCTGAAGAGCACAATTGAAAAGCACACGAGTTGAATTAAGGTGAGCATAGTATTCGTTCTTGCTGATGTTGTCGTAGATTTTGAGCTTGCCTTCAGCTTCCATCCTGCGAGCACGAGCCACATACTCTGGGTTGTTGCTGCGCAACTCACCACCTGAATAGATCACAAACTCACATGGCTCGTCAGTAAGTTGGCTGTACATCTCGATCAAGTCCATGAAAAAGCCCGGTTGCTTCTCTTGGTCAAAACGTGCTGCAAATCCCACACGACGTGGGCGATCTGCGAACGGACGGATGTTCTCAGCACCACCAATGCGTCCCAGCACTTCTGCCTTGCCAAATGCCAAGCCCGAGATGTTGTAGATGGGCACATCCCATCCGGCCACTCTCATGTGCATGACCATTTCTTCATTAGTTGCAAGAACTGCTCCACCGCTGTCCCGAACCATTTCACACACCATTTTCTCATAGAGACCCATCCACTTAGCCATCCCCCAGACATGAACAAAGTCATCGGGATCGATAGACTGAGCAAGACAGCGAACAAAGATACGAGGACGCAGGTTCTCAGGAACTTGATTGAGTATGTACGGCAGCGATTCAATGCCTGGCTGAAACATGTCTTCAAAGTAGATAACATCTTCATTGGTGACTTCTCCTTGTTGCATGAGTCTGACCAGGTTCATCAACTGGCTCATGCCAAAGTAGCTGCGTCCGTGTGCGTCCAGCACTTGTCCTATCACGATCTTTTGGCTGTTGTCTAGGGTGAGTCCGGGCACATATACCACGTCGAGATTGTGTTGGTCGAACACACGACGATTCCACTCGGTCAATTGTAGTGTGTAGCGGGCTTCATAACTTTCCAGCCCCATGTAGTAGAGTTTTCTCATAGTGTTGATCCTTTGCTGAAGTTTAACATTTTTCTAATAAGTTGTAAAGTGTTTCTGAGTCTGTCGGAAAGATATTTAGGCTGTCACATTGTATTTCATATCCACATGTTCGTAATCGTTGTTGCACTATGGCTTCGGCGATCACGTGCGCAGGACGCCAACAAAAATCTTTTTGGTTAATTGTGTAATCAACAATCTGATCCAGCAAATCAAACTCATCCACTATGTATTGTTGTGCCTGTTGCCATTTTGTGACAAAAGAGCCAATATCTCCATCTGGTGTAAGACCGCAATGATTGATTATCTTGATCAGTGATAGCTCTGTGTCACACAACATGTCTGTGTTGGTGATCTTCAAAAAGTCTTCATGCACCTGATGTTGAGAGTGGATCCATTCCTGTACCCACTCTACATAAAACAGACTGAACCATTCTCGTAGTTCCCAAGGTTGCATTTCTTTCCAATGTTTGTATTCTGGATTCCATTGAACTATGTTATGGGCATTGCTATCACAAAAAATATGCAGCCCTAGATTTAACCCAATGCACATTTTGTGATATTGAAACAGCATGTTCAATTCTGCAGATTTAAGATCTGAGGCATGGAGCAAAATCGATCGACTATTTTTTCCCAGATATGGTTCGTAGTGAATCAGTATCTCCGGCAAGTGCAGTGTCTTGAATGGGTATATAGGAGTTGTTATTGTCCCGGGCTGTATTTTTTTTAATCCAGCCAACATATCTTCTTGAGTGATATGCAGCTCTTTAAAGATGCTGTGCATGCTCCCGTCGGGAAGAATGATACCGTCAATGGCATCATACTGCTGAGTGAATGTTCTCAATACATATTCTATTGTAGTGCCAAACATTCCAGGAACAAAAAACACATGGATCATGCACGATGTCCTGCCAATCTACGAGCATCTTCCCACCACATGTTCTTGGCATTCTTGCCTTGTGTGTATTTGGTGAACTGCTGCCAGGCGTAGCTCTTGAAGTTGTAGAGATCCGCCTCGTTGTACCGATAGCCGTAATCCTTGCAAAATTCCTCGTATTGCTCAAGGTGATTGAAGATCTCAGCTACCTGAGGGTTAGTGCGGAATGCAATTTTTGCCATGTTGTTTCCTGTTAGATTTTTATTGCGTGAGCAGGGTGGGAGAGATTGTATTGTATAGATGCGCCGTTCTCTCCGTCCTCGGACACATCAATCCAGATCGCTCGATCTGGATACCTTGCGGCGATCTGATCGTAAAGATCATCCGCCATCATTTCACAGCTTTTGTAGTCAAGACTCAGAGTGCTATCACGATACAAATTCTCGATCCATCGCTTGAACTGGATGAACTCGATGTCTCGATCATTATGGAACACATCGATCCACACCCTGAAATGAAAGATGTGACGATGAGGAGTAGCAAGAAACGATACGTCATATTCATCTCCGGTGGCCAATGCAGGATCTGTAGCAGCGGCTGGATATTTATGGATGCCTTCTTTGCGGAACGTGACCCAGACCTTGCGTTCCGCATGATCACGCACCCGCTTGCGTTGTTCTAGTAATATTTGTTCTCGTTGATTCATAATGTTTCGTCCTTGGTATATTTAGACCAGTCGGTGAAGTGATCCCAATTTTGTAAGTCATGTATGCTGTGGCACCAAACGCCAGGATTGGTAGCATCAAAGTCTTTGTCGTCCAGTTTGAGTGTGGCGTTGTAACCCAGTTGTCGGATGTAAGGCATCTTGACCGAGATCATAGGAATGAAGTTGCGATATTCGACCAGGCTGGATTCCACTAAACCTTCCACGCATTTGACATCTATGTCCAGGGTACATAGATAGTCGCGATCAAGAAATGGCCGGATCATGTTCTCCCAGGTTAACCACCCACGAGCATCGGTGTCGTAATTAGGAAAACTTTGATTAGCACCAAAGTAGATATGACGCCGTCCATTCAAGTTATACCCAATCCATTCCTGTTCTTGAACGCCAACCACAAACAATGTGGGCATTCCAAATGCTGGTGTGTGTTCTACTTCAGTTCCGTAAAAGAACTTGACATCCTCATGACCTTCTCGGTTCATACCTGATCCTGTTCAAGTTGTTGTAATGCTTGTAAGTTTAACTGATCTTCGGGGTCACTGTCAACCTCAACTATGTCAAATAGAGCATTGAATTGGGTTCTTGCATTCATGGCCTTTTTGCCTTTGAAGCCACGTGTGCCCACCACATCCATCCAGTAGTTGCTGTAGTGCTCGATGATGTCCATGCTGTCTTGTTTGGTTGGAGCAGCAAAGATAGCTTCCACGATGTCATGGAATCGAGCATGATCACCTTTTTCGTTCCACAGCATGCGTGGCCATTTGGTGCCTGAATCATATTCACGATTGGCACGTTGCACCGACTCCAGGTGTGTCCAAACATTGTGACCCATCAGCAATGCATATGAGAATGAATCCCACGATGTCTTGCCTTCTTTGCCAATCTTGTTTAGATCACCGGGCTTGTAGATACAGATGTCCTTCATGGTCAGGTGGCGACTGATAGGGCTCTCATCAAAGTGATTGACCAAGCCATCAGCTACCACAGCTGGTCCATACGGGCGTGTGTCTGTGCTGTACTTCTTGTCGTCAGCAATAGGACTCATCCTGTAAGACCATTTGCTGTTGTGCGTGGTGTCAATCTCATGATACACCTGTCCATTAGCAGTGGCCAAGAACGGACTGGCACAATCAAAGCTGATGGTAAAAGCAGGATTCACATGCTTTCTTACTGCACGTTGGATCGCAGTCAATAACACAGCCCATTCCAATTTGCTAGTGCCCAAGAAGTGCATCCAGTCATGCACGCCTTCTTGCAAGAGATTGTCATAGCGCAGAGCAACTAGACGTCGGAGCACAAGATGTACATCACACATGTTCTGCCCGCCCATGCTCCAGCCATCAAAGTGTGTGTCTGGGTAGATGGCCGGATCACAAAAGTGTTTCATCTCTTCATACCAAGCATCAGCTGAGGTGTGATTGTCGCCCTGCAACACATTTAAAATCTTAGTACCACCATTACGAACACCTTTGCGATGCTTCATGAAGTATTCGTTGTTGAACTTGGTAGCATCCACAGCTTCTTGTAGTGTGGTAATTTGACATGCCTTGCTGGCTTTTTTATCGTGTATGACCCAGGTTGGAATGTCGAGGGTCATGCAATAATCAGAGATATTGTCTAACCAATTGAGAATTGACTCACGTTTCTTTTGTGCTTTGGCACAGCCCGAGTTGGCCTTCCAGTCACCTTCCCACAAGCCCTTGGCGATCTGGAACCCACCCGAGTCGCCTAGCATGAACGTACCTGGCTCACGATTGCGAACCATGTCTTCGGACCAGTCCTGCTTGTTCAAGTCCAGGTTGGCATGACCACCGGAATACAGGCTCCACCGGTACGGAAACAATGCTTTTTGGCTGTTGAGCCAGTTCAGTTGTTCCATGTCTGGTATGCCTGCTGGCATTCTAGTAGGATCCACATAAGGACCATTTACTGGATCTCTTTGCTTGCCCACATAAGTGGCATAGAAGCCAGATATGGCTGGCAAGAACACAGCATAGTCATTCTGCTTGGCAGTGAGATTGTCCTGGATCATGTTTGAACCAATGCCGCTGTCATGCGCAGTTTTTCTTCAGCTTCACGAACTGCTGCCAACTGATCAGCCACAGCAGGATACTTCTCGGCCAATGTTTGAATATCATGTTCTTCCTGGCGCTTCAGATCCGCCCAAGCAATGGCCTCCACGGCATCCCCTGTTAGACTCACACTCACATCGGTCATCAGCAGAGGTTGCCACATCTGTCCATCCCACACTTCGATTCTCTGAGTTGTGGTATTAAACTGCATGTTACCCAGCCCTTGTGCTCCGCTGAAATTGTTCATGTAGTTGGTGGCACCGTTGTTCAAAGTGGTTAGATATCGACCACTACCATAAACATTCTTGATCATTTTGATTGTGCTGGCAAGATGTAGTTGTAAACTGCGATTCCGGAATCCACAGTGATCTGTGCAGCACCGTCATCGCTGATACGCATGATCTTGTCTCCAGTGAGACACAGGATGCTATGTACCTGTGCAGCAGGCCAAGCCCATGCACGTTTGAGTGTGCCTTTTACACCGGGATGGAACACAAAGTTGCCAGCATGTGTGGAGTGATCACCAAAGAACAATTTCAGATCGCCGTTTTCGATCTTCACAGTAAAGTTGGCTTCTTCAGCATTGGCAGTCATCTGCCATTTCAGTCGCTGGATAGCAGCATTGGTAGGTTCGAATTCCACGTGCCATGTTGCACCTTTGAACTTGGCTGTCTTGAGTTTGTCATTCACGATCTCACTGGCCATAAAGCGATAGGTATTGCGGAAGTCGCCTGCTTTGTTTTCAAAGTTGATGCCGTCTGGCTCACCGGTTGTTCGCTTGGTGATTGTGAGTGTGGCATCCTCGCGATACTCTTGCAAGTTGATCAGGGTCTTTAGCTTGCCAAGATTGGGCATGCCAAATGTTCCGATAAACTCGGCCACAGGATTTTTAAAATCCGCTTGTACAACCACACTCAAATCTTCAGCCAAGCCGGCCATGCTGGTAGTAGTGTCTGTTCCAACAATCTTGACCAAGCTGATACAGCCCAGGTCATATGTGTGTTCAACTAAATCTAATAGATAATCTTTCATACTAATCTCCTTGTATTGTGTATAGTATATAGGTTTTTTTACAGACCCACAACTATTTTGGCCAATGACTGACCGCCTCTTATGCTGGTTATTTCACCAGGTTTCTTCAACTCTATCCACTTGGCATCCAGCACACCATTGTGTTCAAAGTTGACCACATATCCATTCTTCTGTGCCAAGTTCCATATCTTGATGCCGGGCGTGTAGCACATGTAGTTCTTCTCGGCAAACGACACACAATGCCACAGGTCGCAGTTGTTGTAAGTGAACATCAGTATACCACCGGGCCGTAGTAGTTGGAACATTTCGGCCAAGTAGTCATCTATCACTGACAGTGGTTTGTAGTTGAAATAATTGTAAGCAAATATAATACCAAATTGTCCTACAGGAAAATTCCTAAATATAGGACGTTCAATATAATCGTTTATGGTGTACAAGCGCAATCGTCGTTGATATTCAGGAAGGTATTGTTCTGTGACCGGTCTAATCAACTCTAGATCATGATCCACTAGATACAACGGATCTAACGCCACCATGTCATTGATATAATCTTCTGTCCTAGGTCGGATGATCATGCCAGGTAATCGCCAGTCAGCATAACTCTTTAACCTAGATCGCATTATGATCTCACTTTCGGCGTCGATCAATAGTCCTCGATCCAGTATGTGAGCAACCGTATCTTGTGAGTATTCTTCTTGGTACACCTTCATGCTATGATCGTACATGACATGGTCCCGGGATTCAACCATGTGCTGCAACGATTCAGACACACCAACAAATGATCGTCTAAAGGACTCAACAGATTGTTGTATTGACCCCAGATCTCTTTCGATATTCTTGATGTCAGCCTCCATCCGGAGTTCGATGTTGTTGCTGGCATGATACACTAGATTCTCAAGATGCCGTACAGCATCAAACCCCACCGGATCTACCTTCAGGCCATCTATCTGATTTTTAAATTGTACTATCTGACTGAGGTTCATTCAAAAGAAAATAAGCTGGTAAATGTGTTTTCTGTGTTGGTGGCACTTGCAAGGTTCCAATTCAAAACACCTAGTAAGTTGTCAATCTTCTGATCAACCACTGTGGCTTCCATCTCGCCGTCGTCAAATGGCAAGTCTTTGAACCATTGCGGCAAATGCATCTCATCTGTAGGATATCCAATGCTGGTCCAACCTAGTGCATTGCTTTTGAGTTTGCACACGATGGTCTTCATGCCATCCACGATCTGCATTGAGTAGTTGTCCGAGTTCATCCTGCGCAGATTGTTCCAGTTCATTGCTGCTCGCACATGTCCAGGCATGTTGGCTTTGCCCAGTCGTTCTTCCTCCTTGCCGTACTTGGTCAAGTTGTTCACACGCTTGGGAGAACCTTTCTCCCAACCCGGGCGTTCCATGAATTCATATTTGAATTTACGCACACGTTCAATGATTGCATCACGATCTGCTCCTGCCAGCACCTCTGTCAAGATAGTGCTGAGAAAGTCCTGGATTACCTTGGGAGTATCTGACCTTTTGAGATCAAGTCCTGTGGCTTTGATCTTGCCGGCCTTGCCATTCACATCCAGTCGCTTGCCTTCTAGATCAATGATATTCACAGCATAGCGTTTCTTTGTGATAAACAACGTGCGATCTGCTACCATCTCTCTACCGGCTTTGATCAACTCGCCCATGTCTCTGGGGCAGTGGAACGCTTGCTCCATAAAGCCAGGAAAACTTTCATTCACCTGCTCTGCCACGCCATCATACAATGCAATAGCAGTTTCTTTGCTCCATTCCATGCGGCCTTCTTTTACTTCCTTCTCCAACACAGACCATGCGCTAAAATAACAACTATCTGTATCACCATAAATGATGGCTTTGCCCACATGATCGTATTCGCCAGTGATGCATTCATTGATGTATGCATCCATATGCTTGGCAATACTGCGGCCTGTTAATGTGGTCGATTGCCCGATACGTTTGTCAAAGAATCTGCAACCGGCGTTAAGAATAGCACCATACAAACTATTCAAGTTGATCTTTTTAACTAACTGCCGCTTGTCCCAAAACGCAATTTCTTTGGCGTCGGTTGCTTGCTTTTTCTTGGCCTGCATGTCCTTGCGCTCGCTGTACCAACGCTCCAGCAAGCCGGGTATGATACCTTTTTTCTCATAAGTCAAGATAGTACCATTGGCAGTGAGTATCCAAGGACGATTGCTGTCAAATATCATGTGCCATATCTCAGCACCGCTATGCACGGTTTCGCCACCGGATTCCCATTCAATTGTGATCTCTGTACCGGGTTGTTGTTCCATCACTGCTGTGTATTCCAAGCTGGCAAACAATCCTTCCCAAGCAGCAGCAAAGCTATCTCCTTTGGCCATACGTTCCTTGATCAGTCGATCGGTCATGTATTGTTTCAATTGTCCGACAACGGTTTCCGGTCCCATGTTCATGGCACGGATCGCACTGGGATACAGACTATTGATGTCTACTGATGCTACCCACTCATGTATGCCTTTCTTGGGATAGGCCACATAAGCGCCGGCTGCTTGAGTATCTTCATCTGTGAGACGATGCTTGCGATTGGGTACTACCATGCCACGTTCATGTGCTTCATTGATAATAGCTTGTTCGGTCACTGCTACTGCACCCATAGTAGTTTGTAGCAACACGGTGTTGGCATGTGCCAGTTCGCTGGCCAGTTCCAAGAAACGCAATTTTTTGTCAAGTTTGTTAACTAACAACGTGTCTTGACGATTGTATTCAATGAACTTTTTGAAGTGTTGATTATAAAGTTGATCCAGTGTGCCTTCGAACTGAGTTTTACGTTCGCCTAGTTCGTGTTCACCAATAGCATCCAAGCTGTAGCTGTGTCTTTCTTCGTATGTGTACTTGCGATACAGTTGCATATAGTCCATATGCACACGACCAATCAAGTCATATGTTTCGTGATCCGCACCAAATCGTTCAAACACACGTGGTTTAGGAAACTGGCCCCATAGGCAGAATTTGCGCGTGTCATCTTTGCTGAGCACACGAGTACAACGATTGATGGTGTAAGGTATATCATACCCTTCCGAGTTCCACCCTGTGAGTACATCTGCATCGTCTATCACATCCAAGAAGGCTTTGATCATATCACCTTCGTTGTCGAACAATATAGTATTCTCAAAGTCTGCAACCAGTTCGTGTGCAGTCTCCCAGCTGAGACTTTTGGGAGGGACTGCCAAGGTGACGATCTGATCCAGCCAGTCTAGATACACAGATATAGCAGTGATAGGATTGAATGGATCTTCTACAGGAGAGAATCCGCGATCCTTATCAAATGCAACTTCAATGTCGAAAAATGCTGTGTGCAGTTCCGGAGCATCTTGATCTTTGTAGTTCTCTTCGAGACATCTAAAGATAGGATTGATATCGCTTTCGTACAGTTGTTTGCCGGATTGTATGCGTACTTCTTTGCGGAATTCTTTGTTGTTCCTGGTACTGAATCTAGCCACGGGTGTGCTGTAGATTGATTGGAACTTGCCACGTGGGTCGTCGTAGTAGAAAATATAGTTGGCAGGATATTCCTTAAACTGCCTCACGCCGTTGCGACGTTCAACCACATGTATGCGATCGTGCTCACGATCAAATAACGCATCGATATAACTCATTGTTCTCCGTTTATGGCCGGTGGGCCGTGATTCATGCTCGTATCGTGAGCGACTCGTTGCAAAGCAATATTTATAGAGTTTTGCCAACGGTTTCCAAAATAGTTTCCAGCAACTCGTGGTCTTGCTTGGCTTTGCCAAACTCGGCTTTGTGTGCTATCTTGATAGCTTTTTTCAGCACAGCAGGTTTGATTTCCAGTTCTTCGGCCACAGCCTTGATGGTGTCGTTGAGTCCGCCTTGCAGGGTATCGATCTCGTGCATGACCTGCATGCCTTCGTTGATGATTTGGGTGAGTTTGATCTTTTGATCGCCGTTGAAAGATTTGTCTGACATAGTGTCTCCTAGTAAAACGCAAGTATAATTGATATTACCAGAAAAGTCAATAGAAATGTGCTCACTTTGGGAATTACTAGGTAGCGAATCGTTCATTCCCAGGCAGCAGCCGCCTCACACTTTCGGTAACAAAGTACCGGTCCTAAGGTGTGTTTGTTATGCCAGCAGGCGTTTTCCGGTGATTTCAATCACTCGTTCAACCAGATGATTGCGTTGGGCAAATGATACCGAATCAGTCAGTCCGTGGCGTGTGTATTGTCGATCAATGTAGTCCTTGATACGGCGCACATCATCACGTGTGGTAGCAGTTTCCAGCATGACCTTCACAGTCTGGATGGTTTCGGATACTGCGCTTTCTTTGGTCTTTTTCTTTGCTGGCGGTGGGTCGGCCATCTTGGTATCTGCCCACTTACGCAAATCGCCCGCAGTCATATCCGCAGGAAATTTATTCTTTATGAAAAAATCGTGTGGAACAGATTCGCCGTGCTCTAGCTTCTGATCAGGATATAGAGTCTTCAATGGTGTTTTTGCAGGCAAATTGAGTATTCCGACTGCGTTTTCTGCACCAGCAAAATGTGATAGATATTTGTTTCCATCAGTTGCTGGAATTTTGTTACGAGACAGCACGTCAGTATAATATGCATCGCCTGCTTTCATAGTTGCATCTTGCACCTTGGGATCTTTTTTATAGTCCTTAAAAGTTTTGCCGTACAACGGATCTCCGGGTTTGGCCAAGGCAACCAGCCCTTTAAATGTGTCTGGCATGAATTGATATCTGCCATACGCGCTACTGCCCATTATATTTTTTTGTGTGTAAGGGGACTTGGATCCGGGGGTCTCGGCCCTAGTAGCAATTTTATCACCAATCCAATCGACTGCTTTCTCGGCGCTTTTTTCTACTTTATCTACAATCCGGCCTGTTTTTTCTGCCGCAGCAGGAATACCAGTAGGGGTAGCTGTCGGTGGCGGCTCCTTGCCAGTAGGTCTAGGAGTGGGCACATACGGTGGTTTTGGACGCTCTGGATTTGCTCCAGCTGGCATGAAAGGTTGAGGGCTAGGAGTGCGCGGTGGCAAGTGCGGCTTGACTTTGGATTTGACAACGATCTCTTCTCCAGGATCCATTGAATCAGCAGGAGCGACCATTTCAGGCGGCGCCTTAACTATGGGTACAGGTACCGCCACAGGGGCTGCGTTAACTGCTGGCGCACGTTTTTTCAATGATGGAAATGCATTGGGAATCGCCCGGGATGGAAGTTCTCCGGCCATCAACCCTGCCCCGGCTTTTTTTAGTTTGTCCATCCAGGTCGGCGCTGCCGCTTGGGGGTCAATTGGTAGCACAGGCGCTTTTAATGTTGGTATCTTTCTAGCTATCTTGGACAAGGTATCACCGGGCTGTATTTCATAAGGTGTGCCATCCGGAAGATCTATCATGGTCTTGGGCTCGATCAGATTCATGTTGGGCCCAATGATATCCTTGTTGTTTCTGTAGATCTGTTTGACTAGATCCATGTCCACAGGTTGATCATCTTCTTCTAAGGCAGGTGCGGCCGGAGCTCTGGGTGCTTTGGGTGCTGCTAGTGCAGGTGATCCGGGTGCCCGTGGCGCTTCATTCACTGCCGCGGTAGCGCGATCGTATGTGGCTGCCTTGTCGGCGTTGCCCATGGAATACAAATCTCTGCTGGACATACCTGCTTGACCCGATGCTGGAGTATATGCCTTGGATGTGATACCACCGGCTTGCCCGGTTGCAAATTTACCCACGCCAAAATCAACTTCGGCATCTCTAGAAACAACCTTGCCTTTGGCATCAGTTGTCTGCTTGGCACTGAGCGGACCCATGCTGTAGCTCTGTGTGACATCCTCGGCAATAGATTTTTTGCGTGGCTCAAAGAAATTGTCTAGGATCATTTTATTTTTCTTCCAAGTAGTCTTGATTCTGATTGGCCTGGCGACGATTCTGGAATAGCTTGACTGCTATGTCGGCATGATCAATCTTGGGGAATCGTGTGGGCAACACCTGCTCACCGTTGCGAATCTCGTATCCTGTTTGATCGTCGCCCCAGCACTCTAAACATGTGCCATTTTCCATGGTATAGGTCTTGACTGGTGCATGGTCCCAGGGTTGTTTGGTGTTGGCTGTTGGTCTTTGATTGGCCGGAGGAATTGGTGGTTCCAGGACCGATCGTCCATAGGTATCTCTGAGTTTTTCGTCGCTGGGAAAAAACTCACCGGTTTTGTATTTGTCTCTGGCTGCTTGTACGCCCATGGCTCCCCAGGCCAGGGGCGAAGTGATTGGATCTACGGAAAGGCCGGCACCAGCAAGCGATATGGCCGACCCAACCTTATCACCTAAATTTGCTCTGTTGAATGCATCAGCCCCTTGATACACTGCGCCAGCCACTGGCATGGCTCGTTGTACTATGGGGTTTGACAATAACTTATAGCCCAATGCACCGCTGGCAGCTCCGGCAGCAAACTCACCCGGGGTCTGTGGCAATGGGCTATCATCGCCCTCTTCTACTTCATCTTCTTCCACTTCACCACGCTCTATGGCATCTCTGGCTTTGTTTTTTAGCTCCGAGCTCACATGGCCTTTTTTCTCCAAGTGGTCAAGATATTGTGTGAGATCTTTTTTGACCCGGCTGACCATGTCTTCTTCAATTTCGGCTATGGCTTCCTCCAGCGCATTGCCACGTGATTGCACACTATCGCCTACCATGTATCCATCCATGGGATGCGCAGGATCTGTCCGGCTGCCCAGCGCACGAATATGCTTGGGCTTGAACAATGCTGGTAGTTGCGGAACTTTTTGTTGTGCAGGGGTTAGTTTGCCCTCCACAGCCGCTAGACGTTCCAGTATGTGTTTTATGTCATTGCTCATGCGCGATTGTCTTTCAAGAAACTCCTCAACATCCACGCATGTTTCTGATGTGCATCAATGCGCTCTGCGATAAAATTAGCGATGCCTTGCTGATTTTCTTCAGTGGCAACGGCAAAATTTTCATTAAGTAGTTCCAACAGCTGGCCGTTGTTGGCCAACAATTCTTCAATCATGAGTCTTGCTCGTGGTATCTTGGTTTGTCCGGTGATGATGCTGAGTTCAGCAAATCTTTCAAAACTGCCCGGGCTGTAATCACCTAGTGCTCGTATGTATTCGGCTGTTTTGTCTATGCTACCGTCGTAGACTTCTTCGTACAGATTGCCGAAAAATTCATGCAGTTGCGCGAAATCAGGGCCTTCAACATTCCAATGGAATAGCTGTGCCTTGATACTGAATGCGTATTCAGTTGCTAGGAGAATTTTTAAACTGTCTGCGAGCACTTATAGTCCTTTTGTATTCTTTCGGAGTATTAGGGGTAGGGTCCGAGTCCGTGGAGTATTTACCAGAAAGCAACGAACCGCCGGATCTTGTTTGCACACCCACAGCCATGCTTACTGGTGCTATGCTGCCGCTGGATGTGCCGCCCGAGCTGGCACCGTCTTCCATTATTTCTCTTGCTCTCATTGGGCTTCTCCAAATATTGGGCCACTCACATACTGCCCGCTCTGATTCAACATGCCATCGCGTAGATGGTCAATGATGTCATCGGTTATATCTCTGCGTCGGAAATGCGACAAAAAGAGATGCGTCTCAACTGGCGCATCGCCCTGTTGATCCAGTATGGCGTACATCCTGTGCCGGCCGTCATGATCACGCACACGGGCTTCCTGATTGAAGTCGCCGTCCTCCCAAGCAGGCGGCACGGTTATGGTGAGAAACGGCGCACCAAATCCGGGATCGTCAATTTGCTGACGCAGGTATTGTATGGTCTCTCGCTCTTCAGGATCATTTGCATCTAACAGCAAGCCCAGAGTCAGAAACATGCTGGGTTTCATGGCCACTTTCAGCCCAAAGTAATCCACATCCGCATTGTACGGCACGGCGCCCAGCCCACCGCGGTTGTCGATCTTTACTTCAGCTATGAATTCAGCAGCTCTCATGGTTTCATCACAACCGGTGCCCATTCACCTGTTTCCTTATTTAGAACTTCGGCGTGGCCGGCATTGACTGCCGTGTCGCTGGGCACTTTATCTATTGGCACACGCACTGAGACTCTTGCGTCACCGCCAAATGTACGTCCGAACTGTCCTTGTTCATCACCACTGGACCAATACTTGTGATTGGTATCCCAACCGTTGGCACGATTAGCATTGGGATTGGGTAGAAAA
>Ga0114969_10002948_pt1 | contig 13836 bp, 11 predicted proteins | sample M_130807_MF_Meta_FD_87316 | JGI IMG/M metagenome (GOLD analysis project Ga0114969, IMG submission 87316) | Freshwater microbial communities from Lake Montjoie, Canada to study carbon cycling - M_130807_MF_MetaG | ecosystem: Environmental > Aquatic > Freshwater > Lake | place: Lake Montjoie...
CAGTGGAGCCATTCTCTCCCATAGTTCATCGCTAATCTGCCACTTGTTACCTGCCATACTTCGCCCTCAGAAATTACCGTGACTCATTATACGACAATCCCTTTTGGGATAGGCTCTTAGTGTGATGTTGCAAGATAATTTAATCGATGGGACTCCTGCAAATCGACAAAAGTCAGCGTTGATAAATAATTGTACATTTAAAGTGTTACGGCCAATGTCTGAGTGCCTTTCATCTTACACACCTATCGTATCTAAGGCAGAGGAAACTAATATTTCCGGTGGTTTAATCGATTTATCACAGTTACAACTAACACCTGATGCAGATAAAACCATATACAGTCATACAATAATTAATTACAGCCGTGATAATTCTGGTCTGGTACTGTCTAATGTCACAATGAAACTTGGTTCTGGCAATCTCGCCAGCGCTGCAACGCAAAATAATAACAGCCTGCTTTTTTCCGCCCCAAACGTAGGGGGTTATTTAATTATGGATAAAAATAACATCGATATGAATAGCTACCTTTTAGTAGGTGCAACATCATCAGGACGACTAGTGCCCTGGAATGGTCGCAAAAAGATCAATGGCAACACGATTAAAATTAGGGATCTACAACCTTCGTGCTTTGGACAAGATCGCAGTAATGCAATTTACTGGCTTTCATCCAGATTTATGTTTTTGGGTAGTTCTGATGCGGCATATGGTAGCCGCAATATGATAGGACTAGGTGATTGTAACTATATGCAGGATTATTCTCTCGGTCATGGAATGAGTGCGCCGATTCAATTCGTTCTGCCTATAACAAATCTAGATGGTTCAGTTAAGGCGGTCGGTACAATATCAAAGATACTGACAGGCCAAGTGGACGGTAACATTCATCTGATGTTGAAAGGCAAAGTTGGTCTGTACACTGATAAATACGAAGCATTCTGGGATACTGCGGCGAACGTCCAGCACGTTCTTACCGGTAGTTATTTTATAATAACAGCCGCAACACTTGAAGACGAAGTTGTTAAATATAAGGGGGAGCTTACAAATTTTACGCTAAAGGCAATATCAGTTATCTGGACATCGCCCCCGCCGGTAACGGGGTATTATGTCGGTGAAATATCATGTGCAAATCAGACTGCATTGCCATTCGTGGGGGCTGAATGACATTTTACTGCTGGCCGGGAGCAATCCCGGCTATCATCGTTGCGGTTAACGATGACCGGACATCTAAATAGGTCAAATATAACAACGGAATTCTGGCCTGATGGGCCATAAAGAGGGGGGCAAGAAAGGGGCAAAACTCTCAGGATGGGCAAGAAAAGGGCAAGAAAAATGTACTTCCGGGTAGCTTGGTGTATATCAGAATAAATCATAACTCAATGATAAGTAGATAAATTATTTACTATCAGTACCTTGGGGAAATTATTGTTTTACATTGAGGTTGTACTGCTCTTTTTGGTTTACCACGTGTTTCTCTTGCATGTTAGGTGCATTAATCGCTATGCGCTGTATGGTACTTATTGCAGCGCTGAATGCCAGAGTGTTTTTCGTCATAACCGAAAAAAAGGGCGCGAACCTGTCGCGCCCTCAAAACCTACTCTGATGACGACTTCTCTGCTTTGCCCGCTAGCAGGCTGAGGAAATCGTATTTTTGCTTCAGCTCTTTTTCTGCTGCTTGATAAAGCGCGGCGGCCACTTCGGGTTGCTGCGTATTAAGGCGGCGGAAACGCTGTTCTTTATTCAACGTTGCGGCCAGATCGCTATTAGGTGGGCGCGAGTCCAGCACCAACGGCAGTTTGCCTTCATCGGCCCGGCGCGGATCGAAGCGGTATAACGGCCAGAAGCCAGTGGCGGTCAGTTGCTTCATCTGCTCGTGGCTGAGTGCCAGATCGTAACCATGCTCCTCACACGGGCTGTAGGCGATGATCAGCGATGGGCCCGGATAGGCTTCCGCTTCCTGAATCGCTTTCACCGTTTGGTTAAGCTGTGCTCCCAGCGAGATTTGCGCTACATACACATGGCCGTACATCATCATGCTGACGCCGAGATCCTTACGTGCCTTGCGTTTGCCGTGCTCACCAAACTTGGTGACCGCCCCCAGAGGCGTGGCTTTGGATTGCTGCCCACCGGTATTGGAATAGCATTGCGTATCCAGCACCAGCACGTTGACGTTTTCCGTCAGGCTCAGCACGTGATCCAACCCACCAAAGCCGATATCGTAAGCCCAGCCGTCACCGCCAATCAGCCAGATGGATTTATCCACCAGATAATCGGCATCGGCGGCCAGTTGTTTGGCATCTTTGCCAGTCATAGTGGCCAACAGGCTGCGCAATTCGGCAATCTGCTGGCGGCGCGGCTCTGGCGCAATATCTTCAGCCTGTAAGGCGCTTACCAGCTCCGCTGGCAGCTGCGGTGCCAAGGTTTCGAGCAAGCGCAGCACGCGGTGGCGATGCTGATCCACCGTTAAACGGAAGCCCAGGCCAAACTCGGCGTTGTCCTCAAACAGTGAATTGGCCCAAGCCGGGCCGCGCCCAGCCGCGTTGGTGGTATAAGGCGTGGTGGGCAGGTTGCCGCCATAGATGGAAGAACAACCGGTGGCATTGGCGATCAGCAGCCGATCGCCATAAAGCTGGGTCAGCAACTTGATATACGGCGTTTCGCCACAGCCGGAGCAGGCGCCGGAGTATTCGAACAGCGGCGAAATCAATTGTGAAGTCCGGATATCGATACGTTCTATCTGAGCAGGATCGATTTCCGGCAGTTGCAGGAAGAAGTCGTAATGGGCTTTTTCTTCCTCTAAATGCGCTAAGCGTGAAGCCATATTGATCGCTTTGATTTACGGGTTCTGGCGATCTTTCGCCGGGCAGACCTGCACGCACAGATTGCAGCCGGTGCAATCCTCAGGGGCGACCTGCAACACATATTTCTGGCCGCGCATATCGCGCGCTTTCACATCCAAGGATTGCAGCGTGGCGGGGGCATGATCCATGGCCTGTGGCTGAACCACTTTGGCGCGGATGGCGGAATGCGGGCAGGCGGCCACGCAATGGTTGCACTGAGTACACAAATCCGGCTGCCAGATCGGGATCTCTTCGGCAATATTGCGTTTTTCCCATTGTGTGGTGCTGATCGGCCAGGTGCCGTCCGGCGGGAAAGCCGACACCGGCAAAGCATCGCCGAGCCCGGCCAGCATCGCGGCGGTAACGGTTTTGACAAAATCTGGCGCAGCATCGGCAACCACCGGCGGGCGCAGCGGGCTGTGGCTGTCGATGGGGTGCAGCGGGATCGCCGTCAACGCATTTAAAGTGGCGCTCAGCGCCTGCCAGTTACGCTCGACAATCTCCGGGCCTTTATTGCTATAGCTGCGGGCAATCGCATCCTGCAACTGTTGCAGCGCCACGTCACTGGGCAAGATCTGCGTCAGGTGGAAAAATGCCATCTGCATGACGGTGTTGATACGGGCACCCAGTTGGCATTCCCGCGCCAGTTTGGCAGCGTTGATAATGTAGAACTTCGCCTGACGTTGATTCAGCAGGGCCTGAACTTCCTGCGGCAGGTGCGACCAGACTTCTTCGGCGCTATACGGCGTATTCAGCAGGAAAGTGCCGCCCGGCTTAAGGCGTTCCACCATTTGGTATTTGTCGATGAACTGCCACTGGTGGCAACCGACAAAATCGGCCTGAGTAACCAGATAGGCTGAATTGATCGGTTTTTCGCTGACCCGCAGGTGTGACACGGTTAAACCACCGGCCTTTTTCGAGTCATAGACAAAATAGCCCTGCGCGTACAGCGCGGTGCTGTTGCCGATGATTTTGATGTTGTTTTTGGTGGCAGACACCGAACCGTCGCTGCCCAGGCCATAGAACAAAGCTTCCAGCGAGGCGCGCGGCGGCAGAACTTCCGTGCTCAGCGGCAGGGAAAGGCCGGTCACATCGTCGAAAATCCCCACGGTAAAGCGCGGGCGAGGCTGGTCCAACATCAATTCTTTGAATACTGCCAGTACGCAGTCTGGGCCGAACTCTTTGGAAGATAGCCCGTAGCGCCCACCAATCACCCGTGGCAAAGTGGCGCGCTCGTTGCGGCTGAAGGCTTCCGCCAGCGCGGTCATTACGTCCAGATACAGTGGTTCAGCCAGCGCGCCGGGTTCTTTGGTGCGATCGAGCACGGCAACTTTTTGCACGCTTTCCGGCAGCACGGCGAGCAGGTGCTGGGCGGAGAAGGGGCGGAACAGGCGCACCTTCAGCACGCCGACTTTCTCCCCACGCGTCAGCAGCGTATCAATCACTTCTTCGCAGGTGCCGATGGCCGATCCCATCAGGATCACCACGCGTTCGGCCTGCGGATGGCCGTAATACTCAAACGGCTGATAGCGGCGGCCGGTCAACTGGGCAAATTTCTCCATCGCCTCGCTGACGTGGCGGTAAGTATGGTCGTACCACGGGTTGGTGGCCTCGCGCGATTGGAAGTAGGTATCCGGGTTGGCAGAGGTGCCACGCACTACCGGACGATCTGGCGAAAGCGCGCGGCTCCGGTGCGCATCAATCGCTTCTTGCGGCAGCATTTGCAGCAGCGTGTCATCGCTCAGTGGGACGATCTTATTGATTTCGTGCGAGGTGCGAAAGCCATCAAAGAAATGGATAAAGGGTATACGGCTGTTGAGCGTGGCGGTTTGGGCGATCAGCGCAAAATCCTGCGCTTCCTGCACGTTGCTGGCGCACAGCATGGCACAACCGGTTTGGCGCACGGCCATCACGTCGGAATGATCGCCGAAGATCGAGAGCGCGTGGGTAGCAACGGTACGCGCCGCAACGTGCAGTACGAAGGGCGTCAGTTCCCCGGCCAGTTTGTACAGGGAAGGGATCATCAGCAGCAACCCCTGGGACGAGGTGAACGAGGTCGACAGCGCCCCAGTTTGTAGCGCACCGTGTACGGTGGCAATCGCGCCGCCTTCGGACTGCATTTCCACGACGCGTGGCACGTCTCCCCAGATATTTTTTCTGCCGTCGCCGGACCAGGAATCAGCCTGTTCCGCCATGGTTGAACTGGGGGTAATGGGATAAATGGCAATCACTTCACTGGTGCGATAGGCCACAGAGGCGACAGCGTTATTACCATCGGTAGTTATCATTTCAGGTACCTTTCTGTGCTCACAACGCTGCAAAAGCGATCTTTTGCAGTAATGCTTAAAGTCTAACAGAGGGATTTATTCACGCTTTATCGCATTTGTGTGGCTCGGATAGCGTTGATGTAACGCGATATTTCTCTACGTCCAGGCTCAGCTACGATATAGTGGCTGCGGTTTAACACTAATTTAATCTCTGTGTTTCATACTAATAAAACTCCACTCAGACAGAAGAAAAAGTAATGACCGGATTTATGTATTTAACCATGGCAATTATCGCTGAAGTTATTGCTACGACCATGTTAAAAGCCTCTGAGGGGTTTACCCGCTTATGGCCTTCGGTAGTGGTGATCGTCGGCTATGCTGTCGCATTTTGGGGGCTGTCGATGGTGGTAAAAACCATGCCGTTGGGGATTGTGTATGCTATCTGGTCGGGAATGGGCATCGTGCTGGTTTCAGTAGCGGCGGTGTTTATTTATCAACAGAAATTGGATCTGCCAGCGGTTCTTGGCATGAGCTTAATTATTGCCGGGGTGCTGGTGATTAATTTATTTTCAAAATCGTCGGTGCACTGATTATTAGTGATGGTTGCGCTCAGTATTCCTCTCAGGTCAAAAAAAGACAAATATACCCGTCATACTTCAAGTTGTTTGGGTGTTGGCTGCCTTCACTCACCCCAGGAACGATCTTGAGTAAGCTCCTGGGGCTTCGTTCAGTTGCCGCCTACAAGCAACTTGAATTATTTTGGCTATAAACGCGCTGCGACATTTTCATTATTAAATTATCAGGCTAAATTAAATAGGTTTGTATCAGAGATTGATTTTCCGCCCTCCGTGGGGCTTACCGTTTATTGCAATGGCGATTTTACACAGCAAAGTCGTAACGAGTTCAGAGGTAAAATAATGACTACAGCAAAATGGCTGCTTGCCAGCGTCGTACTGGTTTTGGCTGCTTGCAGCAGCAATAATAACGAAGAACCACCGCAGAAAGGCACCAGCGCCAATATTGGTATGATACCGACCAGCGCTCACTGCGCCAGCGTGGGCGGCGTGACCACCATCGCGCACAATCTGAACGGTGATACGTTGAGGATGTGCCAAATGCCAAACGGCAAGCAGTGTGAAGAGTCAGCGTTGGGGCAGGGAGCTTGCGCAGGCTGATACAGTAGCAGCCGGGCCACGCCGCTGGCCCGGTTAACATGCTCGACCTAGAGCTGGTTCGGGCAGCTTTCACCCTTGGAAAGCTGTTCGATATTTCTCAGCGTGGTTTCCGAAATGCTGGTCAATGCCTCTTCGGTCAGGAATGCCTGGTGACCGGTGAACAGCACGTTATGGCAGGCCGACAGACGACGGAAAACGTCATCCTGGATCACGTCGTTGGATTTATCCTCAAAGAACAGATCGCGTTCGTTTTCGTACACGTCCATCCCCAGAGCACCAATTTTCTGCTGCTTCAGCGCGTCAATGGCCGCTGATGAGTCAATCAACCCGCCACGGCTGGTGTTAATCACCATTACCCCGTCTTTCATTAGCGCGAAAGCATCGGCATTCAGCAGGTGATGGTTTTCCGGCGTCATTGGGCAGTGCAGGGTGATTACGTCAGATTTGCCATACAGGATTTTCAGATCGACATACTCTGCTCCCAGTTCCAGCGCCTGTTCGCTCGGGTAAGGATCGTAAGCCAACAGTTTCATGCCAAACCCTTTAAGAATGCGCATGGTGGCTATACCGATCTTGCCGGTACCGATCACCCCTGCGGTACGGTTGTGCATATTGAAACCAATCAGCCCTTCCAGCGAGAAGTTGGCGTCGCGGGTGCGTTGATAAGCGCGATGAATACGGCGGTTCAGGCACATCATCATGCCTACCGCATGTTCTGCAACGGCTTCCGGCGAATACGCCGGAACGCGCACCACTTTGATACCCAACTCTTTGGCGGCATCCAGATCAACGTTATTGAACCCGGCACAACGCAGGGCCAGGATCTCGATCCCAATGGCGGCTAATTCCTCCAAAACTTCGCGGCAACCATCGTCATTCACAAAAATACACACCGCTTTGCAGCCGTGGGCAGTCTTGGCGGTTTTCTTGCTGAGAAGAAAATCAAAAAACTCCAGCTCATAACCAAACTGCTGATTTACCAGCTCAAGGTACTTTCGGTCATACTGTTTGGTACTGTAAATCGCCATTTTCATCGTGGTTTCTCCCGCGTAATCATCTGTTCAATTTAGTCTATTTTACTAAATTCGACAATGAGTTAGCTTACCCATGCGCTGGTGGTGAACTAGGGTTTAGTGCTAGAAATCAGAGCATTAGTGGTTTTTACCGCGCCGAGGGGGATAGAAACCTATATATTACTAATGGGAATGTATCACCTTCACCTGGTAGGGGATTCATGCCATCATTGGCCGCGATTTAACGGCAATGGCTCTGTTTTATCAGTGTTTATCGGGAATGAAATCAGCGCGTAATGACGAAGAGATTAAAAATATCCATTGGGATAGTGGCGGGTATCACCCTCCTGTTAGTCACGCTGTGGCAGACGCTGCCACGCTGGTTGCCACGCGCCATCACCCCTTGGTTGCCGCAGGGTAGCCAACTGGTATTGCAAGGGCCGTTGCGCTGGCAACAGGGTGCTCTGCGTATTGATGGCGTGCGTTTTAGCGCGCAGGGCTGTGCCATCGCTGATGTCAGCAGCTTGAGCCTGGCTTATCAGCATGGTCGCTGGCTGCTGAATGGCGATCGTCTGACGGTGGACAGCGCCTGTCTGCCAAAATTACCCGCCGGTGATGCCAACCAGGCACCGCTGACGCTGGATCGGCTGCAAAGCCAGCTACCGCCGTTTGACCTGAATATCAATCTGTTCACTCTCGCCCCGTGGCAATTCTATGCCGGTAAATTGCAGTTGTTATCTTCGGCCGATGGCCAGCACCTGCATTATCAGGGGGAAAATCTTACCGCTGAAGCGGTACTGGACGATCGTCAACAACTGACGTTCAATCGCCTGAGCATCACACCGCCTAACGCTGCGCCGCCGGTTCAACTGAGCGGTAAAATGACCGTGCCGCTGGATTTGAGCAGCCTGCCAGATCAAGGGGCGCTGCAAGGGGAAGTGCAAACCGTTTATCTGGAAAATCCGTTGCTGCTGGATCTGCGCTGGCAACAGCATCAAGGGGTGCTGACATTAACGGAAAAAGGCAGCGACCAACCCTTGGCGACGTTGCCATGGGAAGTGACGCCCCAGCAGATCCGCATTAACCAGGGGGAATGGCGCTGGCCTTACGTTGAGCAACCGCTCAGCGGCGGATTGAGCATGGCGTTGCATGACTGGAGTAAAGGGCTCGATGAAACCCAGATCAGCGCACGGCTGAACGTGATCACCGCCGGGCATAACGGCAAAGGTAACGCGGTGCTGACGCTGGGGCCGGGCAAAGTCGGGTTGACTAATAGCGATCTCAGCTTCCAACTGACCGGCCAAGCCAATCTGGCCGACTTTTCGTTCACTGCGTCGATCCCAGGCGTGATTAGCGGCACCATTCTCAACCCTACATTGGCCCTGCAACCCGGTTCGCTGCTGCGCGCCTGGGGGCAAGCCACGCCTGATATGAGGCTGGAAGAGGCCCGCCTGCCGCTGGCCGGGGTGAAAGTGACCGCCGCAGGGATCACCGGGCGGTTGCAGGCAATTGTTAGCGCCAGCGATCGCTATTGGGGCCGCTTCCGGCTGCATCTGGATGGGCAGGCGCAGACGTTCTGGCCAGACAGCGGTGATTGGCAATGGCACTATTGGGGGAATGGTCAGTTACCTCCGCTACAGGCAGCTTGGGATGTGGCGGGCAACGGCCGTTGGCAGGAGTCCACCATTACGCTCAAGCAGCTGTCGACCGGGTTCAATCAGCTTAAATACGGTATGGCAACCGTGGTGGCTCCACGGCTGATGCTCAGCAAGCCCCTGGTGTGGCAGCGTGATTCCACTGCGCCACACTTTAATGGCAATCTGCAACTGGTGGCGGAGCGGGTTAACTTTAGGAATGGGGCCCATCTGCCAGCTTCGGTACTGGACTTGCAACTCACCGGTAAGCAACCTGGCAATTTCCAATGGCAGGGTACGCTACAGGCCCAACAGATCGGGCCGATCGCCCTGCGTGGCCGTTGGGACGGTGAGCGCCTGCGCGGTGAAGGCTGGTGGCCGAAACAGTCACTGACGGTATTCCAACCGCTGATTTCGCCAGAGCTGAATTTCAAACTGCGCGACGGCCAGTTTTATGCGCAATCGGCGTTTTCCGCCGCACGCCAACAAGGCTTTGAAGCCGGTGGCCACTGGGTGGTGAGAAACGGTGGACTTTGGCTGAGCGACGGTGAAGTGAGCGGGGTGGATTTTGTGCTGCCCTACCGGCTGACAAATCACCACTGGCAGTTTGGTGCCAAACGGCCGGTGATGCTGCGCATCAAGCTGATCAGCAATTTGTTTGCCATGCAGAATATTACCGCCGATTTGCAGGGCACATATCCTTACAGCGAGGCGCAACCGCTGACGCTGAGCAACGTGGGTGTCGATATCCTTGATGGCCATATCAGCCTGTCGGCCTTACGGTTGCCGCAGCATGATGCTGCGGTATTGAAACTGGATAAGATCGACCTCAGCGCGCTGTTTACCGCCCTGAATCCGAAGCAGTTTGCCATGTCTGGGCGTGTGAACGGTGAATTACCGCTGTATCTCAATCATCCTAAATGGTTGGTACGCGATGGTTGGATTGCTAATGATGGCTTACTGACGCTACGGCTGGATAAAGACATGGCCGATGCGATTGGCAGCAATAACCTGGCAACAGGCTTTGCTATCGACTGGCTGCGCTATATCGAGATCAGCCGTTCAACGGCGCAGGTTGAGCTCGATAATCTGGGTGAGCTGACGCTGAAGGCGCAAATAAATGGCGCAAACCCGCAATAATGCCAAGCGTGAGATTATCCTTAATTACAGCCATCAGGAAAACGTGTTTCATCTGTGGCGTAGCTTGCGTTTCGGTGACAATTTACAAGAGTGGCTGGAACAGGCCCTCTCACAACCTGGGGAACAACCATGAATAACACAACCGGGGCGTTGTTGGCAGGCTTACTGAGTGCTTGCTTTCTTAGCGGTTGCATTCCGCGTATTGAACTGGCGACGCCGAGAGACCCGATCACCATCAATATGAACGTCAAAATTGAACATGAGATCCGTATCAAGGTGGATAAAGACGTTGAAAGTCTGCTGAAAAACCAAAGCGATTTATTCTAGGAGCCGAGATGAAAAAACGTTATCTATGGTTGATAGGCGCTGGGTGGCTGTTCAGTGGGATGGTTCAGGCGCTGACGCTGGACGAAGCCAAACAACAGGGGCGGGTGGGTGAAACCTTGAGTGGCTATATCGCCCCTATTAAGAAAGATGCAGAGACTGATGCCTTGGTACAGCGTATTAACACCGGCCGGGCCGAAAAATACCAGGAAGTGGCAGACAGCAATCACATCGCGATCGACCAAGTGGCGCGCCTGGCGGGGCAGAAACTGGTCACCCGCGCATCTGCCGGTGAGTATGTTCGCGGAATCAACGGCCAGTGGCTGAAGAAATAAAAAAGCGCGCCCTTAGGCGCGCAACAGAAATGCAGTTATTTATTATTGTGGGGTAATACCAGTTTTGCAGGGCTTGTCTTACTCGATATGCCCGTGGTGATTATGCCGCGATCATGTCAGCCAGTGCCGCTTTGGCATCGGCCTGCGCCTTGGTGGCAACGTCTGGACCATAGGCGATACCTTCAGCAAACACGAATTCCACCTCGGTGATGCCGATAAAGCCGAGGAACAAGCGCAGGTAAGGCTCGATCAGATCGGTTGCGGTGCCTTTATGGATGCCGCCACGGCTGGTCAGAATAATAGCGCGCTTGCCTTTTACCAGGCCTTCTGGGCCACTCTCGGTATAACGGAACGTCACGCCAGCACGGGCAATCAGGTCAAAATAGTTCTTCAACTGGGTTGGGATGTTGAAGTTATACATTGGTGCAGCGATCACGATGGTGTCATTGGCCTGCAGTTCGGCAATCAGCTCATCAGACAGTGCCAGCGCTTCTTTCTGACGTGGCGTCAGTGGCGCATCTGAAGGGCGCAGTGCACCCACCAGTTCACCATCCAGCACCGGAATTGGCTGCGCGGCCAGATCGCGTACGGTGATGGTGTCGTTGCTGTGAGCCGCAGCCCACTGTTCAACAAAGAAATCGGCCAATTGGTTGGACTGGGAGTAGCTTGCCAGAATGCTTGATTTAAGAACCAAAACTTTGCTCATCGGTAATTCCTTGGTTATGACAGTGACATCAGGACATGGTGTCCTTTGCATGGAGTACACTCTATGCATCTCCATTCAACAGTGATAGTGGAATATTTCGAGATCTTTGTTCGATTTTCTTGAATAAAGCAAAAGCGGCTAAGCGGATGGATTACTGAGAAAAACACCCTTGTGATATTATATACCATTCGTCTTTCGGGTTGCAGCTAAGCGGCAACCCGAAATCCATTGGGTATATGCGAATAATAATTCACCCTATTTAAAATCGTTGCTGTGCAGTGATAACGCAGCGAAGAAACAAGGAATACCGAACGTGAAATCTCCGCTCGCGGCACTTTCAGCCCAATTGGCTGGCCTGATGCTCCGTGATCAACAGCGTTTGCAACGCAGATTGCAGGGCGCGCACAAAGTCAAAAATCCCGATGCTCAACAGGCAGTCATTACTGAGATAACCAGTGACATTGCTCAGGCGTTGCAGAAAGCGCAATCGCGCGCGGCGTCATGCCCGAAAATCTCTTACCCGGAAAACCTGCCGGTCAGCCAGAAGAAACAGGACATCCTGAACGCCATTCGTGATCATCAGGTGGTGATCGTGGCCGGTGAAACCGGCTCGGGTAAAACCACCCAGTTGCCAAAAATCTGCCTGGAGCTTGGGCGCGGGGTAAAAGGGCTGATCGGCCATACCCAGCCGCGCCGCCTGGCCGCCCGTACCGTCGCCAACCGCATTGCCGATGAGCTGGAAACCCCGCTGGGCGGCAGCGTGGGCTATAAAGTGCGCTTTAACGATCAGGTGGGTGAAAACACGCTGGTCAAACTGATGACCGACGGCATCCTGCTGGCCGAGATCCAGCAGGATCGGCTATTGATGCAGTACGACACCCTGATCATCGATGAAGCACACGAACGCAGCCTGAACATTGACTTCATTCTGGGTTACCTGCGGGAACTGCTGCCCAAGCGCCCAGATCTGAAAGTGATCATCACCTCGGCCACCATCGATCCGCAGCGTTTCTCGCGCCATTTCAATCATGCGCCGATTATCGAAGTTTCTGGCCGTACCTATCCGGTAGAAGTGCGTTACCGGCCGGTGGTGGATGACGCCGACGATACCGAGCGCGATCAGTTGCAGGCGATCTTTGACGCGGTCGATGAACTGGGCCGTGAAGGGCCGGGCGATATTCTAATCTTTATGAGCGGCGAGCGCGAAATCCGCGATACCGCCGATGCGCTGAACAAGCTGAATCTGCCGCATACCGAAGTGCTGCCGCTGTATGCGCGCCTGTCGAACAGTGAACAGAACCGAGTGTTTCAGTCTCACCATGGCCGCCGCATCGTGCTGGCGACCAACGTGGCGGAAACTTCGCTCACCGTGCCAGGTATCAAATATGTGATCGATCCGGGAACCGCGCGTATCAGCCGTTACAGTTTCCGCACCAAAGTACAGCGCTTGCCGATCGAACCCGTTTCCCAGGCTTCGGCTAACCAACGTAAAGGCCGCTGCGGGCGTGTTTCCGATGGCATCTGTATCCGCCTGTATTCGGAGCAGGATTTCCTGTCGCGCCCGGAGTTTACCGATCCGGAAATTCTGCGTACCAACCTGGCTTCGGTCATTTTGCAGATGACCTCGTTGGGGCTGGGGGATATTGCCGCCTTCCCGTTTGTCGAAGCGCCAGATAAACGCAATATTCAGGATGGTGTAAGGCTGTTGGAGGAGTTGGGGGCGCTTAAAACCGCCGCCAATGGCCATTTCCAGCTAACGCCGCAAGGCCGCCAACTGGCCCAGTTGCCGATAGACCCGCGTCTGGCTCGTATGGTGCTGGAAGCGCAGAAGAGCGGCAGCGTACGTGAGATGATGATCATTACGTCCGCGCTGTCGATCCAGGATCCGCGCGAGCGGCCGATGGATAAACAGCAGGCTTCCGATGAAAAACACCGCCGTTTTGCCGACAAAGACTCCGATTTTATGGCGTTCGTTAATCTGTGGGATTACCTGAAAGAGCAGCAGAAGGAGCATTCCTCCAGCCAGTTCCGCCGCCTGTGCCGCAACGATTTCCTTAACTATCTGCGCGTGCGTGAATGGCAGGATATCTACACTCAACTGCGCCAAGTGGTCAAAGAGCTGGGCCTGCCGGTTAACAGCGTGCCTTCGGACTACCGCAGCATACACACCTCTCTGCTGACCGGTTTGCTGTCGCACGTTGGGCAAAAAGATGCCGACAAGCAAGAGTTTACCGGTGCGCGCAACGCGCGTTTCTCTATTTTCCCCGGTTCTGGGTTATTCAAGAAGCCGCCGAAGTGGGCGATAGTGGCCGAGCTGGTGGAAACCAGCCGTCTGTGGGGGCGCATTGCCGCGCGGATTGAACCGGAGTGGATCGAACCGCTGGCGCAGCACCTGGTAAAACACCATTAC
>Ga0114969_10002949_pt1 | contig 13835 bp, 10 predicted proteins | sample M_130807_MF_Meta_FD_87316 | JGI IMG/M metagenome (GOLD analysis project Ga0114969, IMG submission 87316) | Freshwater microbial communities from Lake Montjoie, Canada to study carbon cycling - M_130807_MF_MetaG | ecosystem: Environmental > Aquatic > Freshwater > Lake | place: Lake Montjoie...
GGCTTTTGTAACTGCTTCGATAAATGCGTCTAAAGCTGCGTTAGCTTGTGTTTTTGCGATCTCTGCATTGTCAGCAATGTGAGCGATCAATTCTGCTTTGTTCATAGATGTGTTTTTTATAAGTTTAAAACGATGTAACAAATTTATTGGGTTTTATCAATTGAAAAAATATTTTTTTTAAAAATTGATTTTTATTTTTCCCTTGAAACCCTTAAATAGTAAGGATTTCAAGCAAAAACAGGTAATTCGTTAGTTTAAGAGATTGGAGTAAAAATCAACGAAAGCCTTACTGGTATTGAGTTTCATTGATAATTGGCTGAAATATAAGCCAGCCTTGGGTTTCCCGCTTTTAAAGTATCCACATTCAATTCACAATTTGCATTTCGGTGCAAAAATAGTAGCATTTTTCACCCCAGGTAAGCTGTACTTCCTTTAAATGGGCACTTGCGTGTAATTGTTGGTACGACTGCCATAGCTCCATGTTGGCACAATAAAGTTGTAAAGTATAAGTGGGAGATTGGTCGGCTTGAACACTTATTTGATATAATTTATGTTCTGTAAAACATTGACTCTTCATTACAGAGGGAACAAAAGTATTTTTTATCCATTCAAGCCATTGAAATTCTAGGCTTGGTTCAATTTGAAAACTAATATTATATACTTGCATGTAAAATATATTTTATAATTCTATAACAATTGGGCAGTGGTCACTGTGTTTAACCAAAGGTAGTATGGTAGTGGTTTTTAGCGTTTTCGCTACAGCTTCGGTTGTACATAAATAATCAATGCGCCATCCTTTATTTTGCAATCTTACACTGGGAAATCTTTGACTCCACCAGGAATAGCCACCCGTTGTGGTGGGATTTAATTTCCTATAACTATCTACCCATCCATTTTTTAAAAAAGAATCCATCCATACTCTTTCTTCAGGTAAAAAACCAGAAGATTTTTTATTTCCTTTAGGGTCGTGAATATCAATTTCTTGGTGGGCTATATTATAATCGCCCGCTACAATAATTTTTGACCTAACTTTTTGTAAGTCGTTCAAATAGCTTTCAAATTCTTCCAGCCATTGGTATTTATAAGTTTGTCTTTCGGCTCCACTGGTCCCAGAAGGGAAGTAGGCGTTAATGATGGTTAAATCACCCAGATCTACTCTTATAACCCTGCCTTCCGCATCGCTCATCTCAAAACCGCTACCAGTTTTCACTAGCGTTGGTTTCTTCTTACTAAAAACGGCAACGCCGCTATACCCTTTTTTTTGAGCTGAAAACCAGGAAACATGGTAGCCTAAGGAAGTAAATAAAGAAAGGTCAATATCGGTTTCGGCGGCTTTTGTTTCTTGTACGCAAAAAACATCCACTGGATATTCTTTAAGCCATTCAATGAGACCTTTTTTGATAGCTGCCCTTATTCCGTTAAGGTTATAACTTACAATTCGCATGCAATAATTTTATTTAACCTGGTTGTTGAAATATTTCTGAATAGGCTATTAGTAATAATAATGAATTTAATGCAGGTGTTGCATTTTCTTTCAAAACCATTTGAGTAGGCTTTTTATTTCCGCTTATAACCATCACCATGATTTTGTCAATTAGAATGGTGGTAATATTATTTTCATAATTAAGTTGAATAGAGAAATCGTGGTTTAGTAATTTACCACTAATCACCCTTGATTGAACAATGGGTTGTTTGGCAAAGAAAGTGCCTAATGGGGCACTGTGGCTGGAGTCGTATCCATTGTATACAACATCAGGGTTATAAAATTTATTTTCTTCGTTCACAAAATCTTTCACTGCAAAATTACCAATACTGTCTTTTTCTTTATAAATACGGTGTAAGGCTTCTGGTAGAAATTGTATCGCAAATTTTGGGGTTTTACTATCTCCTAAAGTGGGATCTGTATTAAATTCAATATACGAATCTAGGGAATAATCGATATTGTTTTTAATATCTCTTAAGGGCTGCATGACTTGATAGTATTCATTTTTGCTAAACACCGGTCTCGTTTTTCTTATAATTTCTACAATGTCTTTGTATGGGTTGTTTTCGGATTTATCCTTGTTGTTTATCTTTTTCAAAACAGCTGGCGGTATTCTTATTGCATGCAGTCCTGCATTGTCTACGAAAGAAATAAACTTTTTGCTTGTATCAAATAATACTCTAGGCATATTGTGCACAAAGGGCATCCAATAATTATCTGTAGCGTAGGCCGCTGGAATTTTGACATCTATAAAATCTATATCGTCTCCTTCCGCATCCAAATAGTTCATAGCCTTTGTAATCGCGTTAAACATTAGATTGGGCATACTAGCAGAGGACCTAATGGTATAGCCTATTCCCAAGGATTCAATAGGGGTAAAGCCCAGCATTATTGTTTTTTGAAAAATACGCTCTTGCTTTAGATTAAATATTGAACAGGCAATAAACCAAACGGAATGAATACTGTCTTTTTTTTCTTTGGATAATTTGACTAAATCATTCTGGTAAGCAAATTGGGGGTCCATTTCATAAATTTCTATATAAGCATGATAGGGAATCTGAATACTATTCGACCAATCAATTTTTATTTTACCCGCCTGAGTTAGTTTAGTAAGCGATTTTGTTGTAGTAGTATAGCTTTTATCTCTTTGCATTTTTAGCGTGACAAAAAGACTCGTATCTAATGTTTCTAAAATAGGATGGATGTTCGATGGAATTTGCCAATAACTAGCCGTAGGGTTTAAATAAGAGTAAGCTTGTATTTGCTCAACTACAACTAATGGCATTGAAGTATTTTGAGACCATCCTTGGAAGGAGCATAGTAAAGAAAAAACTATAAATTGAATGGCAATCAACGGCTTCATAGGTCGTATAAAATGTTATGTCAAATTTAGCTTATTTAAAGTACTATACTTCAATATTTATTCTAACTTCAATAGTATAGAATTTGTTAAAAATTCGAAGAACTTATGAAATTAACAGAAAAGCAAAGAATTATTCCTGCCTTTAAGCAGTATGACCTAGAGGGACCCAAGCCCAGGGTGAATGAATTTTTATTTGCCCTTCAAATTTTCATTCAATTTATTAAAGGGTTTAGAACCCTACATTTTGTGGGACCCAGTGTGACTGTTTTTGGTTCGGCAAGATTTGATGAAAATCATGTTTATTACAAAATGGCTAGAGAAATTGGAAAGCAAATTGCTGGACTAGGATTAACGACTATGACAGGTGGTGGGCCAGGCATTATGGAAGCAGCTAATAGAGGTGCTTTTGAAAATGGGGGAACATCTATAGGTTGTAATATTAAACTTCCTTTCGAGCAAGCTCCGAATCCTTACACACAAATATCCCTCACTTTTAATTATTTCTTTATTAGAAAAGTGTTGCTCGTAAAATATTCTTATGCTTTTATTATTATGCCAGGAGGTTTTGGCACACAGGATGAATTTTTTGAAACCCTCACTTTAGCACAAACCAAAGTCATTAATGATTTTCCTATTGTAGTCATGGGTAAAGAATATTATGAACCTTTTCACCATTGGATGGATCATATGATTGAGCAAGGCACGATTTCGCCAGAAGATAAAAAATTCATGTTATTCACCGATAGCGTGGACGAAGCCATGGAGCATATTAGTAAGTATGTTCGTAAAAATTATGTGGTGAAACCCCGCAAGCGTTTGTGGTGGTTGTTTGAAAAAAATTAAATAAAAAAAAGGAACTTATTGCTAGGTTCCTTTTTTTCGATCAATATTTAATAAAGTATAATTCTTTAAAGTTTCATTAGTCAATCACTGGCTGCAACCATCTTGTAATATATTCCAATGGTTTGTCTTTTCTATTTGCATAGTCAATTACTTGATCTTGCTGTATCTTACCTAATCCAAAGTATTGACTTTGTGGGTTTGCAAAATACCAACCACAAACACTAGAGGCTGGATACATTGCTAAGCTTTCTGTTAAACTAATGCCTGTATTTTTTTCAGCGTCTAATAAATTAAACAAGGTATATTTTTCGGTATGGTCTGGACAAGCCGGATAACCTGGAGCAGGTCGAATGCCAACGTACTGCTCACTAATCAATGATTCATTGCTGAGTGCTTCATCTGCGGCATATCCCCAAAATTCTTTTCTAGTTTTAGCATGCAAATATTCGGCGAAGGCCTCTGCTAATCTATCGGCTAAGGCTTGCAAGATAATTTTATTATAATCATCTAAATTTTCTTCAAAGGCTTTGATATGTTTTTCAATACCATGAATAGTAACTGCAAAGGCGCCGATAAAATCTTTTTTATTTTCTGTAGCAGGGCAAATAAAATCAGCTAAAGAATAATTAGGTTGACCCGCTGTTTTTTTAGCTTGTTGTCTTAAAAAATGTAACCTTACTTTTTCTTTTTCATTGTCAACGATTACATCATCATTGTTGGCACTTGCTGGCCAAAATCCGATAGCTCCTTTAGCGGTTAGCCATTTTTCTTTAATGATTTGCGCTAATAACTTCTGTGCATCTGCATATAATTTAGTGGCTACTTCTCCCACTTTTTCATCCGTTAAAATATCTGGAAAGTTTCCATGTAATTCCCAAGCAATGAAGAAGGGTTTCCAATCTATGTATGGTGTAAGTTCAGCTAAGTTGGTAATTTCAATGGCTTTGTTGCCTGTAAAACTTGGGGCAGTGACTGAAAAATTTGTCCAATCAATTACTGCTTTATTTTTTAGTGCTTCTGGATAAGAAAGCGATTGTTTGGTTGTTTTTTTATTGTCAAAATCTGACTTAAGTGAAACGTATGATTTTTCTAATTCTAATAAAAAGGGCGCTTTTTGATCTTTGTTTAATAAGGAGCCTGCAACCGTTACACTTCTTGAGGCATCTAGTACATGTATAACTCCCTCACCATATTCGGGTGCAATTTTTACTGCCGTGTGCATACGTGATGTAGTGGCACCGCCAATCATCAAAGGAATATTCATTCCTCTTCTTTTCATTTCTTTGGCGATATAAACCATCTCGTCTAATGAAGGAGTGATTAATCCACTCAATCCAATAATGTCCACTTCTTGTTTTTGTGCTTCTGCTAAAATTTTATCTGCAGCAACCATCACCCCTAAATCAATAATTTCATAGCCATTACATCCTAATACTACACCTACAATATTTTTTCCAATATCATGTACATCTCCTTTTACGGTAGCTAATAATATTTTTGCTGGGCCCTTGCTTGTACTATTTGGATTAATGGAAGCTAATTTTTTTCTTTCTTTTTCTGCTTCAATAAAGGGCGTCAAAACAGCCACGCTTTTTTTCATCACACGTGCGCTTTTAACCACCTGTGGTAAAAACATTTTACCCGATCCAAATAAATCACCCACTTGATTCATGCCCGCCATCAGCGGTCCTTCAATAACTTCTAAGGGTTCGCTGTATTTTAATCTTGCTTCTTCTGTATCGGCATCAATGAAATCGGTAATACCATTAATTAAAGAGTGTGCTAGTCTTTCTTCTACAGTACCTTCTCTCCAAGCTGCACTTTTAACTTCAACTTTTCCTTTTGCTTTTACGGTATCTGCATATTGTATTAAAGCTTCTGTAGCTTCATTGTTATCGTTGTTTCTATTTAAAATAACATCTTCACATAAATTTCTTAATGTAGGTTCAATTTCATCATATACCTCTAACTGACCTGCATTGACAATACCCATATCCATACCAGCTTTAATTGCATGGAACAAGAATACTGCATGGATGGCTTCACGCACTGCATCATTTCCTCTAAAGGAGAAGGAAACGTTTGAGACACCACCACTTACTTTTGCTAAAGGCATTTTTTGTTTGATCACACGAGTAGCTTCAATAAAATCTACTGCGTAATTATTATGCTCTTCAATACCGGTAGCGACTGCAAAAATATTGGGGTCGAAAATAATATCTTGTGGATCAAATCCTACCTGGTCTACTAAAATTTTATAAGCACGGTCGCAAATTTCAATTTTACGATCCTTGGTGTCGGCTTGACCTTTTTCATCAAATGCCATTATAATGACAGCTGCTCCGTAGGCTTTACATATATGTGCTTGTTCAATAAATTTAGCTTCTCCCTCTTTCATCGAAATGGAATTCACGATACACTTTCCTTGTACACATTTCAATCCCGCTTCAATAATTTCAAATTTAGAACTATCAATCATGATAGGAATCTTGGCAATATCGGGTTCGCTCTGTACTAAATTTAAAAAAGTAGTCATTGCTAAAACACCTTCTAATAAGGCATCATCCATATTCACATCAATAATTTGTGCACCACTTTCTACTTGGTTACGTGCTACAGATAAAGCTTCTTCGTATTTATTTTCCTTAATAAGTCTTGCAAATTTTTTAGAACCTGTTACGTTTGTTCTCTCACCAACGTTTACAAAATTAGTTTCGGGACGAATCACTAATGGTTCTAGTCCTGCTAATCTTAAAAAAGGTTTTATATGTATTATTTCTTCGCTCATAATTTAAATAGTTGGGTCTTGAATAGGAAGAGATCTTGGCGTAATATTTTTTACATTGTCTGCCATATGTTTAATGTGATCAGGAGTGGTTCCGCAACAGCCACCTACAATATTTACAAATTTATTGTTAGCCCACTCTTCAATAAAGTGCGCTGTTTGATGAGGTTCTTCGTCATATTCTCCCATTGCATTGGGTAAGCCCGCATTGGGATAAGCCGATGTATAACAAGTAGCTATTTGTGATAATTCTTCGATATGACTTCTCATTTCTTGCGCACCTAAAGCACAGTTTAAACCAACACTTAATGGTTTGGCATGTGCAATTGAAGTATAAAATGCTTCTAAGGTTTGACCACTTAATGTACGACCTGATGCATCGGTAATAGTACCACTTATCATCATGGGTAATTCAGGCTTTCCTGCTTTTCTAAAAAATTCTTTCACCGCAAAAATGGCAGCCTTCGCATTTAAAGTATCAAAAATGGTTTCAATTAAGATAACATCCACACCTCCATCCACTAAGCCACGAATTTGTTCAGTATATGCGACTACTACTTCATCAAAAGTTACTGCACGAAAACCTGGATTGTTTACATCAGGCGATAAGCTTAATGTTTTATTAAGTGGTCCGATAGAACCTGCAATATATTTTTCAGTGGCGCGTGGATGTTTTGATTTGTATTGTCGAATAGCTTCTTGCACACATTTTGCAGCTGCAACATTTAATTCATAGGCTAGCGCTTGCATGTCGTAATCGGCCATGGCAATAGAGGTACTACTGAATGTATTGGTTTCAATAATATCTGCACCCGCTTCTAAATATTGTAAATGAATACCACTGATGATGGCAGGTTGGGTAATACACAATAAGTCGTTATTCCCTTTAAGATCCGATGGCCAGTTGGCAAAACGGGTTCCGCGATAATCTGCTTCCGTTAATTTATGGCGCTGAATCATGGTACCCATGGCACCATCAATAACCAAAATTCTTTTTTTGAGTGTCTCTTGAATTGACATAAATATTTTTTTATGCATGTATCCAAAAGAAAATAGAGCAACTAATAATACTATTTGTAAGTGGGGGAGGTGTAATAGTATCGTTTATTAGTTCTTTTTTTTCCTTTCGGAAGGCAGGTTGAACAATAAACAAATCCGCCTGCAATGCGGTGCAAAGGTAATACACTATTGCTTTGTAGCCAAATATTGCAGTTTTTATAAAGAAGCCTCTTAAGGGAGGTAGGCGGCCTTAATATCAATATTAATTTTATCAGCTACAAGTTTTATCAAGATACCCCCAATTTTAAAATCTTTAAGGGTCACCACAAAGGTTGCTGAGGCGGTAGGTATCCCGTCTTTAATCTCTATTATACCTGTAGTTTGTATGGCTTTATTTACCCCATGCACTTGCATAGTGCCTGAAACGGTAATAGGATACCTGCCATCTTTTGCGAAATTGACGCTTTTAAAATTGGCAATTTGGCCATTAAAAAAGGCGCGTGGAAATTTTTCACTTTCTACATATTCTTCATTAAAATGCTTTTGCATGTCTGACATATCAAAGGTGAAATCTTTCATGAGCATAATGAAACTCAAATCACCATTGGATTGTAGACGACTTACTACTTCTTTATTCACGGCGTCAATATCTTTATCATCAGCTGCAATAAAATGTACGATTGCATTTTTAGTACTGTAATTTTTTTGTGCCCATAGGCTGTTGCCTAGGCTACATAGTAATAATAAAAGTAAAAGGCGATTCATTTGTCAATGTTTAAACATCAAAACTACTACATTCGATGTATTTATCCTATTTTATGTACTGCTGAATAGGTTGTCTGTTGGAAATACTTTTGCCAAGGGTCATTTCATCGGCATATTCTAATTCGCCTCCAAAAGCAATACCTCTTGCAATAGTAGTAATCATACAGCTGCTTGGTCCCAGCTTTTTTTGAATATAATAAATGGTGGTATCGCCTTGAATATTTGGATTGAGGGCAAAGACCAATTCTGTTACTTTATCTTTCTTAACTCTTTCAATCAAGGGTTCAATGGTTAGTTGTTCTGGGCCAATTCCATCCAATGGGGAGATGATGCCGCCTAATACATGATATGTACCATTAAACTGTTGTGTATTTTCAATGGCAATAACGTCTCTAATATTCTCTACTACACAAATCGTGTTTTTCTGTCTGCCTGAATTAGCGCAAATAGAACAAATGCTGCCATCACTAATATTATAACACTTTTGACAGAATTGAATTTCCTTGCGCATTTTTTTTAAAGCCTCGCTAAAATGATTGGTAACCTCCTGCTCCTGTTTTAATAAATGTAAAACCAATCGCAAAGCAGTTTTTTTACCAATGCCTGGAAGCTTGGCAAATTCTGCCACCGCATTTTCTAATAAAGTAGAAGGTAATTGCATGTCGATTAAGTAGGTGTAAAATTACTTATTTAAAATCAAATTAAGTTCATTCTCCCAGTTGGCCTTTATATTTAGTGGAATAGGTAGCCATTTTACAATTTCAGGTTGTTGTTTTTGTTTGCCATAAAAAGATCCGGTATCCCATTTGCCGTTATTATTATTGTCCAATAAAAGTTTAAGGGAATACTCGCCTAGCGGCAGTCTTGGAATACTTAATAAGCTAGAAGTAATAGGATAGCTAAATTTAACTTTATCGTCTTGTGTTAATTGTAAAATGGGATGTGTCAAATTTTCATAACCACTCAGACGAATGGTGCAACTATTATAAGCATATTCTGTTTTCGTAATAAATTTTAGGGTATCAGATTTTATTAAAAAATTTTGTAAAGAATCCTTGATTGATGCTTGTGGAATAATTAAATGAAATTTAGTAGTAGCTTTCCAAGGATATGACACAACAATGGTTTCAGGGTGTACGCTGTCAATTTGAATGCTAGCGCCGGCTAACTTGTTATTAAAGGTATCGCTTAAGGCTATGGGGAAGCTATCATTAAAATGTATAGGCGTTTCAAATATTAAATGTAATGGATGTAATAAGTCTTGTTCGCTTCCATCAAAATCTTTAGTGTATTTTAAAATGGCACCTGTTTTTTTCGGTAGCTTACTAGTGGTAACCGATTTTCTTTTGTCTGCTTTTTTGGCTCCTTGAAAGGCGAATAATTGAATAGAATCCTTACTTTTTCCAATTAAAATACTACTATCTAAAAAAGCAAATAGTTTGGTGCTATCGTCATACTTTTTTGTATAGTCGTTAGGTAGTACAAATAAATTGTATTGCTCTTTAGGTAGGAAATTAAAACTAAATACTCCTTTTCCATTGAGCTTTGTATAATAGTTGGGACGTTCTTTAAAAATGGCAGAATCTTTTTGGGAAGGATGTAGTACCACAATTAAGGTGCTATCTATTCTACCATTTTCAGCCAATAAAACTTTGCCCGTTAATTTTCCAGTATCTAGTTGACCTCCTGTACTAAAAACGTAGGTGAAATTTTTAATAATATTGCCCTCATTTACATCTTTGATGGCATTCCCAAATTGTAAACTATAAGTGGTATTATCCAGTAAGGTGTCGGATATTCTAATGCGTATACTATTTAAACGTGCATCTATGAGGGGTATGTTTTTTAAAGTGGGAGATACAATTAAATTTTCTTGTATGGAGCTTGTTGTGATGTATTCATTAAAGCCAACTAGTATTTCTTTAGGATGAACATTTAAGGCTGAATCAATTGGCCTGGCTGCGATTAAGTAAGGAGGTAAACTATCTCTAGGTCCACCACTTGGAGGTACAATATTCGCACAGCCTTCTAATTGTAATAAAGCGGAGCTAGCCCAAATGACAATAGCCATATATTTCAATAAAGAAAATTTCCTCATAGACTGCAAACTTAATTGATTTATTCTTCGTCTGTTTCGTCGGCAGCCTTTATTTCATGAAGTGCCACTGCCAATTCGTTTGTTTTTACAAAATTACACCAATGACAATCCTCTTTGCCACAGCCTGTGTAAAAATCTTTCTGTTGAATTTTACCCCAGACCATCTGTATTTGCTGGCTTACCGTTGTTATATCGGCATCGGTTATAGGCACTGCAATTTTTTCAAACTCTTTTTTCTTATTGGGTTCTATGAAATCAAATTCGGCATTGCTGACCTCCCAATTTTTGGGATGATTGTTTAAAAGAATCTTATAGAAAACAGCCTGTCTCCAATAATCACCTCCTAGCGGATGTTTTTCATTAGGCCCTTGCATTTTTTCACGTGCATTTTCAATATTACCCGTTTTATAATCTACCACCACCACTTGCTTTCCATTGAACTCAATTTTATCAATCGCTCCTTTTAAAGGAATGTCTTTGACCACAACGTTGTTGATGCGATATTCTGTAGAGACCACTTTATTCCATTCACTTGCATAGCGATCATAATATTTTATGAGCACTGTTTCCCCTAATTCTAATTTATCCTTAAACTCTTGTTGTGTGAATGCTTCTCTATGTCGATTCATGTAATAGTTAAAATCTTGTATAAGCGTTTGCGTATCAGGAAATGTATTATTTCCGGCATCTTGCATTTTCTTAAACAACTTATGCAATGCATCGTGTATAGCAGATCCAAAGGTGGTAGCCTCGGATTTACCCGCTGGTACTCTTATTAAACTATTGTAATAAAAATATAAAGGACATTTTAAATAATTATTTAAGGCCGTTACATTCATTGAAAATTTTTCCAATTTAGGGTTGATAAAATCTTCTTCTAACTGTTGAATCTCTGGCATAGGTGCCGTTTGCAGTCGCAATAATTTATAAGTAGTTTTAATAGTTTCTGGCAATTCAATTTTTTGAATGGCTGCCTCTTTGCCTTCTAGCACTTCAATTATAAATTGACTAGGCTCTGCTTCTTTTCCATCTGCTTTATATTGACTATAGGAAATCGTTAAGAATTGTTTTGCTCTGGTAATAGCTACATAAAATAATCTTCTTAATTCTTCTTTGTCATCGGCATGTTCTAAACTATTAAGCACTGTATCGGGCAGCGTATATCCTGCACTAGCTGTTCTTCTTTTCTTTTCCCAATAATGAGCATTGGTGCCCGCTACAAAAACATATTGAAACTCTAGTCCCTTGCTTCCATGGGTGGTTAACAAGTTAACACCTGCTTCATTGCCTGTTGTAATGGGTAGGGGAAGTCTAATATCTTCTTTGCGCATTAGTTTCAACATCTGCACTAAAGAAGTTAAATGTAAACTTGGATGTCGATGCGTTTCTTCTTTTATAAAATCAAAGAATGTACTCACTAAGCTCAATTCGTAGCTTTTATTATTACCTGATAGTACATTTTGAATAATGCCTGTTTTTTGTAATACTTGTTCTACCAAATTAAGCAGGGTTACATTGGCTACTTTACCCATTAAATCTTCTAAGACTTGCATGGCATTGGCTACTTCGCTAATACCCCCTTCATTAAATAATTGTGTTTGTGCGTCTTTTGTTTTATCAATTAAAACTTTTCGAAAAGTATTTTCGGGGTGTGCGTATTTCAATTGATTGGCTTCCACTGTCAGCATCGCGATGGTGATGGGCGATATTTTCCACCAAGAGAAATGTAAAATTTCAAATAATAAATTAGCGCCTTCATTAGGTTGATCCCATTCGCAAGCCAAGTAGTCTAATATGCTGATTATTTGTTGAATGAGTACTTGATCAAATAAATTCGCGGTTCTCTTGGTAAATAAAGGAATATTTTTTTGTTGTAAAAAATGGGCAATCTCCTCTCCATATTTATTTTCTTTATACAAAACTGCAATATCCTTGGGAGCCGTTCCAGTTTGTATGAGTTGATTTATTTTTTCTGCAATCCCTATCATCTCTTCTTGCGGATCATTGTAGCAATGAATGGAAGGAAGTATATTGATATTTTTATTTTCAGGTAAAGAGGCAATTAAATTTTTTGACAACCCATCAATTTTATTGATGAGCCTTTCTTGATTATTATTAATTAATAAAGTAGATGCGTTTAAAATAGGCTGCGTAGACCTATAATTATTTTCAAGCACAATCGTAGCTATATCATGCTGGTACTGCTTTTGGTAATGCAACATATTCTCCACATTAGCACCTTGAAATCTGAAAATACTCTGATCGTCATCGCCCACCACAAATAAATTAGGCTGATCCCAATAATTAACAAGCAATTGCACTAATTCATTTTGGGTGCCGCTGGTATCTTGGTATTCATCTACTAAAATGTATAAATATTTTTCTTGGTATTGCGATAGCAGGTTTTTATTTTCTTTAAAGGCAGTGATGACCCAATTAATCATATCGTCGAAGTCATACCTGCTATGACTTTTCATGAGTTCTTGATAGGTATCAAATGCGAGCACTGCTGCTTTTAATTTCTCCATTTTTTCTATGGCAGCATCAACCAATCCTTGTTTGAGCGCACCTGCTTCAAATTGTTTGTATTTTTTCTTATATACAAATTCATCTCTGGTAGGAATATCGGTAATATAGCGTTCAATTTGTTGCACTAAATAAGTACTGGTCCAACCTTCTTTTTTCATAGTACTAAATAATCTACTTAGATTATTCATTTCATAATATACATCGCCACGATATCTTTTTAATGGATTTGTTTTTTCAAATTGGTCTATCAATTTTTTGAGTAGCTCAATTTTTTCTAATTCAGAAATGGGATCTAAACTAGGTTTTTCAAACAAGTATAAATTATCTTGAATGATATCGTTACAAAAAGAATGAAAAGTAGAAATATTTACTTTGTACGCACTCGCACCAATAAATCCAACCAACCTTTTTCGCATGGCAATGGCACCTGCATCTGTATAAGTTAAACATAATATGTTCTCAGGTGCCGTATCCGTTTCTAATAATATTTTTCCAATACGTGCACCCAATATCTGCGTTTTGCCTGTACCGGGGCCTGCAATGACCATCACAGGACCTTCAATAGTGTCTACCGCTACTTTTTGTTGCGTATTGAGGTCCTTATAAATGAGCTCAAATGCCTTTAATTGGTCAGCCTTACTTATCATAGGATAAAATTAATGGCTTTAGTGGGAATTATTGCAACAAAAACAAGACTTGCTTGTTGTTATAGTATGTCAAAAGTATATTCCATCCACACAGAGCAGTTTATTCCTATTTCCCTGGAAGAAGCCTGGGATTTTTTTAGTAGTCCAGCCAATTTGGCCAAAATTACCCCAGCCAAAATGGGTTTTAACATTATTAGTAAACACCATGGTTCAAAAATGTATCCAGGTCAAATCATTGAATACACGGTAAAACCACTTTTAGGAATTCCATTATACTGGATGACCGAAATTACGCATGTGAAGGAAGGGGCCTATTTTATAGA
>Ga0114969_10002950_pt1 | contig 13833 bp, 12 predicted proteins | sample M_130807_MF_Meta_FD_87316 | JGI IMG/M metagenome (GOLD analysis project Ga0114969, IMG submission 87316) | Freshwater microbial communities from Lake Montjoie, Canada to study carbon cycling - M_130807_MF_MetaG | ecosystem: Environmental > Aquatic > Freshwater > Lake | place: Lake Montjoie...
GGCGGTAGCTCGCTGACGGCAATGTCAGCCGCCGCGTCGGCGCCCCGGACCACATCAGCGAACGTCACGACATCGCTCCCCGGCTCAAGATGCGTCACGAGAAGCACGCCATCCTCCTGCACGCCCTGCGCACCGGCCGCAAAGAGCGCCGCCATCAGCGCATCGCGTCGATCGTCCGCCGACGGGCGCACCGCCACTCGCAACCATGGGGTCGTCGACATCGTCATGCGCGCATCGCATCCTTCATCTTGTCCCAAAAGCTCTTCTCCCGCGTCGCAGGCGCCGGACGATGCACCTTGGCCAGCGCGTCAATCTGCGCTGATTCTTCACTCGACAGGTCGGTCGGCGTCCAAATATGGACGCGCACGTGCAAATCCCCTGTCCCGCTTGCGTTCACGCGAGGGAGTCCCTTCCCACGCAGTTCGAAACGCTGCCCGCTCTGCGTCCCCGCCGGCACCCGCAAATCGACGGGACCAAGAACCCCAGGCACCTTGATATCCGCCCCGCGAACCGCCTGCGGAAAGGTGACGAGCACATCGGTAAAGAGGTGCTCGCCGTCGCGCTCAAAGCGCTCGTCGTCCTCGACGTCAAACACCACCACCACATCGCCACGTGGACCACGGCGCGCGCCTGCATTGCCAACGCCGCGCATCTGCATGTACTGCCCACTCGACACACCCGGCGGAATCTTGATCGGCAGCGTGTGATCACCGCGCTGACGCCCCTCGCCACGGCAGTTCTTGCACGGCGTCGCGATCATCACGCCCTCGCCATTACACGTCGGACAAGGCGCGACGCTCACGAACTGCCCGAAAAACGAACGCTGCGCGCGCCGAACCTCCCCCTGCCCAGCGCATGTGTTGCACTTCGTCGACTTGGTGCCAGGCTCGGCCCCAGCGCCAGCGCATCGGTCACACGGATCCAACAACTTCATCTTGACCGAGCGCGTCACGCCAATAGCCACCTCAGCGAGCGTCAGCTGAATGTCCACTCGAACATCTGCCCCCGCCTGCGGACCAGCCGCCTGACGCTGCTGACCGCCGAACATGTCACCAAGCCCGAAGTCGCGCATGAAGATGTTGAGCGCCTCGGACATATCCACGTGATGGAAGCCCCCCGCCCCTCCACCAGCGCCGCCGCCACGCAATCCGGCCTCGCCATACCGATCGTACGCGGCGCGCTTCTGCGGATCACGAAGCACGTCGTACGCCTCGCTGACTTCCTTAAACTTCTCCTCGGCTTCCTTCGAACCGCCGTTCTTGTCGGGATGGAACTGCATAGCCATCCGCCGATACGCGGTCTTGATCTCATCATCGCCGGCAGTCTTGTCGACACCCAGCGTTTTATAAAAGTCAGCCATGCCCTATGCCAGGAGTTCCGTGACGAGCGTCGAGGTATGCGTCACGAGTGATATCACTTTTTCGTACGGCATGCGCGTTGGGCCAATCACACCGATCACGCCAGAAAGACCGCCCGCACGATATGCTGCCGTCACCAATGTCATCCCGCCCGGAAGCGAATCTCCATGCTCCGCGCCAATCGTAATCTGTACTCCGGCTGCCGCGTTCCGCGTCCGCAACAAGGTCGCGAGCTCAGTCCGAGTCTCAGTCAACTCAATCAACCGTCGCATCTGTTCCCCACTCGCGAACTCGGGCTTGTCGGCGAGTACCGAGGCCTGCCCAAGCACCACCGAATCCCCTCGCTCCGTAGCGGCCACATCGAACAACTGTTCCTGCTCCTGTACAAAAATATTGAGCAGCTCCGTAGCCTCGCCGCGCATACCAGAATCCCGCACACGTGCCCCTAACGACACACGAATTTCGCCGAGTGTGACGCCACCAAGTCGCTCGTTGAGGACCCGCTGGACCTCGGCGAGTGCATTGTCGGCGATCTCCCCTTTCACTTCTATAAAAACCGTACGGACCGCCCCACCGCGGAGCGTCAGCACCAACATCAACTTTTCGAAACTCAAGCGAACAATGTCCAAACGCTCCAGAATCGTCTGATCCATGCGCGGTCCGAGTGCGATCCCAAGCTCCTGCGTCAGCACGCCCAAGCTCTGCGCCGCACGCCGCAAAATCGACTCGATCGCAGACCCCGCCTGCGACAGCTCGTTGGCCAATCGCTCACGCTCCACCGGCTCGAGCGGTGGAATCCGCATCAGCTCGTCCACATACAGCCGGTAGGCCTTTTCGGTCGGAATACGTCCCGCGGAGGTATGGGGATGGAATAAATATCCCTTCTCCTCGAGGTCGCTCATCGTGTTTCGAATCGTGGCTGGCGACACCCCAAAGCCGAACCGTCGGGCCAGGGTCCGCGACGCGGCCGGCTCGGCGGTCTCTACATACGATCGAATGACCGCCTGCAGGACCGAACGTTCGCGCTCAGAAAGCTCTACCGATGCCATAAGTTGAAGTATACTAACGACTTCGGCGTGCGGTCAAGGCGGCGGCCAGCGAGTCGAGACGCAGCCATCCGAGCGCGGTCACCGTGAGCGTGGTGCTCCGAAGTTCCGCCCAACCCGCCTCGACCCAGCGCTCAACTTCGGGCAGATCCGCAGCCCCAAGCTCCAAACCATCGACAGTTCGTAGTCCGAGATAGACCTCCTCCGCGATCCGATTCGCCGCCGTCAGCTCCTCAAACCCCGCCTCCGCGCCGGTACCAGCCAGTACCGAGGCCCGCCACCGCTCGTACTCCTGGATATTCCAGCGGCGATTCACCCCGTCAAAGGAGTGTGCCGACGGGCCAAGCCCACGGTATGGGACTCGCTTCCAATAGGAGGAATTATGCCGGCTCCGCATCCCCGGCTTCGCAAAGTTTGAGACCTCATAGTGCTCAAAGCCGCCGTCAACCATACGCCGGTGCGCCTCCATAAACTCATCCGCGTAACGGTCCTCGGGCGCCTCAACGGCCTCTCCGCGAGCGGCCCAGCGCCCCAGCGGGGTGAGCGGTTCGACGGTCAACCCATACAAAGAAACGTGGTCCGGGCTGAGGGCCAGCGCCTGCTCAAGGTCGGCGGTCCAGTTCCGATTCAGTGCTTCAGGGAGGGCAAAGATTAGATCAAGCGATATATCGTTGACCCCCGCAGCACGGAGGTTATCCATTGCCCTTCGGACGGTCGAAATATCGTGGGATCGATGCATCCACTCCAGGACAGCCTGGTCAAATGACTGGACCCCAAGCGACACTCGCCGGACTCCGGCCGCTACCCAACTGCGTGCCGCGGCCGCGGATACATCCTCCGGATTGGCCTCAATCGTGATCTCCGTGGCGCCTGGCGTGACCTGCGGATACACCTCGGCGATGGCCCCAATCAGCTCACCGACCCCGAGCTCCCCGAGGCGACTTGGGGTACCGCCACCGAAATACAGGGTACGTATTGGCATCGCACTATCGCCGGGGAAGCCAGCAATAAGTTCTGCCTTAATGGCGTCCACGTACTGAGCGATCGGAACAGTCCGCCGCACCGCAATCGAAAAATCGCAGTAGCTGCATCGCCGAGCACAGAATGGTACGTGGACGTAGATATGCCGCAGAGCAGGCACTCCTGGGGAAAAGTTTACGGTGCTGACGAATCCAGCCCCTAAAAAACTCCGAGAACAAGCTGTTGAGAATCACTTAAAGTGTTTTCTCAAGTATATTAGTTGCAATAGTTTACTACGCCTAACCTAGAAAATACATTAACCTTATTATTTTACGATATGTCATTGGATCCGTACATCCGAACGAGCGGCTGATCAACTCGCACGGCAACAGTTTTCCACAATCCACAATTGCCGCCACACGCTATGTTGATAAGGTAGCACTCCTGCGCACTACCCCGTCGCTCCGAAACTCCGCCAGGCCGCTAATCTCCAACCGCGATGTCAACTCTAAAACCTGCCGAATAGACATACCAAGGCGCTCAGCTAGCGACTCAGCACTCGCCTCCCCGCCCTCCAGCGCCTCCCAGATCCGTCCCTCCTCATACCGGAGATCCGGGGCCCTGAAGCCGGAATCATCGGCTACGCCAAACAGCCCGAGTGCGTCCGATACCCCGGTAATGACCTGGGCCCCGTCGCGGATCAAGAGATTGCTGCCGGCGCTGCGCGCCGAATCGATCGGGCCCGGAACAGCCGCCACCACCCGCCCCAACTCAAGCGCCTGCGTCGCCGTGTTCACCGCCCCAGACTTGTACGGAGCCTCCACAACAACGGTTACTTCGGCAAGCGCTGCGATGATTCGATTCCGTCGCGGGAAGCAGCCTGGCACCGCCCGGCTTCCCGGCTCACGCTCAGAAAGGACGAGCCCAGCGGACGCCACTCGACCATGCAACTCGCGGTGCCCAACAGGATACGGGACGTCCACTCCGGTCCCTAAAACGGCAATCGTGTCCCCCTTGGCCTCCAGCGCCCCCCTGTGAGCCGCCGAGTCAATTCCCCTGGCCAAGCCACTCACGACAGTGATTCCGGCCCGTACAAAGGCTCTGGCAAGCTCGTCCGCCACCCGCATGCCATACGGTGACGCGTCCCGGGTCCCTACAATCGCAACCGATCGGCGTGGCGCGCGCTCGAGCAACGCCGTCCGGCCTAGAGCGAATAGCCCTCGGACGGGTTCGCGGAGCCCATCGAACGCCACTGTTGGCCACAATGGGTCCCCAGGCCGAAGCCGCTCCACAGGCACCTCGGCACCACTTTCCCCACGCATCGGGACCTCAGGGGGCCAGTGGTTCTCGAACCGTCGCCGCGAGCTCCACCTTCTTGAGCTCCAACAGCTTCCGCCACCAGGCGTCCTTCAACGCATCCAGCCCAAGGCGCCCCGCCGCCGAAATCGACAGCTTGGCAAACGCCTCCTGCGTCTCGATCTCGGGCACATAGTCCTCGCCCATCAAATCGAGTTTCGTGAACACGACGCAATGCGGCTTCGCCGCAAGCTCAGCGGAATAGCTGGCAATCTCCGTCCGAAGCTGATCATACTCCGCCTGCCAATCCATGGCGTCGATCGGAATCATGAAGGCCAGAACCCGCGTGCGCTCGATGTGGCGCAGGAACTTGAGCCCGAGCCCCTTTCCCTCATGCGCCCCTTCAATAATCCCGGGGATGTCCGCCACCACAAAGGTCCGATGGTCCGACAGCTGCACCACGCCAAGATTGGGCTGCAACGTCGTAAACGGATAATCCGCAATCTTGGGACGCGCGGCCGAAATCACCGACAGCAACGTGCTCTTTCCCGCGTTCGGCTGGCCGACGAGGCCAATGTCGGCGATGAGCTTCAACTCCAGCTCAACCGTCCGCTCCTCCCCCTCCTCGCCCGGCTGCCACTCGCGCGGAGTCTGATGCGTCGCGGTCGCAAAGTACGAGTTCCCCTTGCCGCCGCGCCCGCCCTTACAAATCACGATCTCCTGGCCAAACTCGAGAATCTCCGCGAGAATCGCGCCGGTCTCGGCGTCCTTGACCACCGTCCCCGGCGGCACTGGGAGCACGACACTCTCCCCCGACCTGCCGGTCTTGTTCGCGCCCATCCCATGCTCACCGCGCTCGGCGGCCCACTTATCGCGGTAGGTATAGTCGAGGAGCGTGGCGAGGTTGTTATCGCCCCGAATGAGTACGTCGCCACCGCGGCCGCCCTCTCCACCATCAGGGCCGCCAAGAGGCTCACGCCACTCGCGGCGGAAGGATGTGCAACCGCTCCCGCCCGTACCGGCGGAAACGCGAACTGTGACGCGATCAATGAACATACGAGAAAGGTAACTAGTCGGGCGCCGAAGAGCCCCTATTTCCCCGCGACTCGCGCCCACAGCATGTTGGCACGTGCCAAGAGCACCGGGTCCACCACCCCCGTCAGCACCTGCAGCGCAGCCCCCACTTCGGCCGGAGACGCCCCGGCATTCAATGCGCCTCGTAGGTGCGAATGCAGTTGTCGATCCTGCCCCGCCGCCGCGCACGCCGCCACTATACACAGCTCCCGGCGCTTCAAGTCCAGCCCCGGACGCGACAGAACCTTGCCGTAGCCCTCGACCACCATCCAATCGTCCAGCGCGTCGTGCAGCGCGCGGATGTTGCGCCGCAGGGGCGCATAAGAATCGCCGTACACCGTCGCGCATGTCACCTCGCCGCGCTCACGCCAGTCGTGGACGGCCGCGTAACTCTCGCCCGGCGGAAGGCCACCGACCGAAGTGTCGGCACCGCCCGACGACGCGTCAGACCCCGCCGCTGCCGACCGTCGCCACTCCCGCGCAGCATTCAACGCCCGCGGAAAACCGGCAAACAAGTACGACTGCAACACGAGCTCCTCGAGCCACTCGGCGCTCACCCGCGCCTCAGCGCACTCGGCGAATCCCGCACGAATCGCGCCCTCATCGGAGGCCGTGATACACGCAGACTGGCGCACGAGCGCGACCGTAGCCCGGTCGAGCACTGTCACAATAAGCTCGGCATGCGGATCAACTGCCATCATTTCCTCTCAGTGCGGAGCATTCGAGCGCGAGAAGTCAGCGCCCACGTGCCAACCACGCGATCTACCGACGACTCCCTACTCCGCCGGACGAACCTCACCCACGATCTCGCCGCGCGTGTTCTTGATCGGCCGCACCAGCCAGTCGGCCAGGCGCTTGGGGAGCGTGCCCTGGAGTACACCGAGCTGCTGCAGGATGTGCACCACCGCGCAATGCTGCGCGCGCTGCGCGCCGTCCTCGGCCTTCAACGCGATTCCCATACCGATCGCAGGTACCACCAACGTGTGCACCCCTTCGGCCCCGACCTTCGAAATCACCGAGCCCCCAGTCTCCTCAATCAACATCGTATCAAAACGATCGGTGCCGCCGAGTAGCATCGGATATTTGCGGACCGCAGCCAGCGTGCGCCCCGGCCACTCGTCGCCTGACGTCGCCGCGCGGCCCCACCGTGCATACGCCAGCGCCATGCGATCGAGCGGGAGCGCCATCACGGTCACACCGCAGCCATCCACAGCAATCGGCATGTCATCAAGCGCCACACCACTCCAGCTGGACACTTCGGCTAAGCACGCGCGCTGCACCTGATGATCCGCCCGCTCGTACCCCTGCGTCTTCCACCCCGCAGTCTTGGCACGCGCGAGCATCGCCGAATGCTTGCCCGAACAGTTGTTCATTAGGCGATTGAACGGCAATCCACTCTCGCGCGCGAGCCGCGCACCCCGCGTCGACAAGGGTTCATGCGGCCCACAGGCCAGATCTCCCTCTTCCAGCCCAAGCGAGGCGAGCATGCGCGTGGCGATCGCTACATGCTCAGGCTCGCCGCCGTGCGACGCACACGAAAGCGCCAACTCTTCTTCACCCCAACCGACCTGGTCGAACCCACCCGAGGTCAGAAAGGGGAGCACCTGAAAGAACTTCGCGCAGGAGCGCCACATCGTCACGTGATCGGTGTCGCGGGCGCCGGCGAGCATCGTGCCACCGGCGTCGACCACCGCCGCATGCACGCGATGCACAGACTCCGTGGTCGAACCACGGGTCACAATCACGTCGAGAGAGAGCTTTTCCATATGCAGAGAAATCTAGCGACGTGGCCGTGACGCAAGGACAATTCCTGCTAGCACAACGCCGCCGCCGACGAGCGTCATCACGCTCGGACGCTCACCAATGCCCGGCAGAAAGGCGGCCAACGCCGTTGCTCCAATCGGCTCAGCGATCGCCACAAGACTTACCACATACGCCGGCACGTAGCGCAGCGCCCAATTAAATCCGGTATGTCCGATTAGCATCGGGCCGAGCGCCATGCCGGTGAAGATCAGCATCTCACGCTGCGGCTGCGGTGCGATGACCGTTCCACGCGCCATCGCAATGACATACACCGTGAACAGGCACGCACCGTATACGAGTCCCACGTATGGCCAGAGATCGAGCTTCTGCCGCACGCGACGTCCGGTGAGCAAATACCCCGCGATTGTTATCGCACCAATAACGGCGAGCACATCCCCGATCAGTGCGTTTCCACCATGCGCCGCCGATGGTGCCGCCGTGATGTCGCCCCATGCGAGCAGCCCCGCCCCGGCCAGCGACACCGCGATCCCCGCCGCCTGTACGCGCGACGGGCGTTCCCCCAAAAAGAGCGCCGAGCCCGCCGCGACAATCACCGGGTGCACATTCACGAGCACCACCGACGCCGCCACCGACGTGAACCCGATCGAGGTAATCCAGCTCCAGAAGTGCAGCGCAAGCAGAACCCCCGCCACGCCGGCCGCAATCAGATCGCCACGATTGAGGCCCTTCCACTGACGCCAGCTGCCGCCCGCCAGCAGAATCACCGCGATCACGCTCATCGAGAGGGTGAGTCGCCAGAGCGCAATCGCCAATGGCTCCGCGTGCGACAGGCGCACCAGCGGCCCCGACCCCGAAATTCCGAGCACGGCAACAAGCAGGACGAGCGGGACGGTGCGCGGGACAGCGCGCGGGACAGCGCGCGGGACAGCGCGCGGAATCGTGCCGTCGGGCGACAACGGGGCGTGTTCTGGCATCGCCGTATCCAAGCGCCAGACTCGCTCGCGGTCAATGGCTGCGCTATTTTTCACGGTATGACACGTCTCATCGAACGCGCCCGCCTTGAGCACCTGCTCGCTGGTGCACGCTCACGCCGCATCGCGGTCGTGGGTGACGCCATGCTCGACGTCTATCTCCGCGGCGACGTCGATCGAATCTCCCCCGAAGCGCCAGTCCCCGTGCATCGAGTGCGCGACCGCGTGCTCGCGCTGGGTGGCGCGGCAAACGTCGCCCAAAACGTCGCCGCAATCGGCTGCCGCTCTGAGCTCGTCGCTGTGGTCGGGAACGATCCGTCCGCGCGTCAGCTCGAGGAGCTGCTCGCAACACGAGACTGCGAGACCCGCGGGCTCGTCTCGGTCGACCGCCCGACCACCACCAAAACGCGAATCGTCGCCAGGTCACAGCAGCTGCTGCGCATCGACGAAGAGCACGACGAAGACTGCGCCCCCGCAGACGTCGCGCGCATCCTCGACCACGTCGCTACCGCGATCGCCAGTGCCGATGCTTTAATTCTCGAGGACTACAACAAGGGGGTCCTCGTCCCCGCCGTCATCGAGACAAGCATCGCACAAGCCCGGGCGCGCGGCATTCCGATCATCGTTGACCCGAAGTACCGGAACTTCTTCAGCTATCAGGGCGCAACGGTCTTCAAACCAAACCGGCGCGAACTCGAAGCGGCCCTCGGCGCAGCCGTCGATCTCTCGCACGCGGCCGCACTCCCATCGCTCGTCGCACGCCTCGGCGTCGAGTCGGTACTCCTCACCCTCAGTGAGCATGGGATGGCACTGATTGAGAGCGGTGCCACTGGCGGTGCCGCCGGCGGTGTGCAGCGGATCGCCACCACAGCGCGTGAGGTCTATGACGTAGTGGGCGCAGGTGACACGGTGACGGCCTATCTGGCCGCAATGCTGGCAGCGGGTGCCACACGGCTCGAAGCCGCTGTTATCGCGAACTACGCCGCCGGCATCGAGGTCGGGAAGATGGGAGCCGCGACAGTATCAGTGGAGGAAGTGCTGGCCGCGTTCGACGCGCACGGGGAGTAGTCCCAACTCGAACCCGTTGTCGTGGGCCGCGCGGTACACGGTTCTTGAGTTAAAAGCAGAACGGCCTTGGGCGATTGCCCAAGGCCGTTCTGCTTGTTCGCTTGGCGTGAACTACTTCGCCATCAACGGCGCCGAGAACGCCACGAGGGCGTTGTGGATCGCCAGCATGACCGGCGGTGCATTGCTCAAGAATGCCGGGCTCGAGGCCGCGATCATTGCGTTGAACTTCTCAACCGCACTCCTGACAGCTGCCGGCGACGGGTTGGCCCCGAGCCCTGCCAGGGCGGACATCAATGCGGCCGTCTCTGCAGTCGGCGCACCAGAGGCGTTCATCTGCCCCTGAACAGTCGCGACCGAACCAGCCGCGCCGCTCAGCAGTGCGGCAACCGCTGCACCAGCTGCTGCCGGGATCACCGCACCGGTCACGCCCGACCGAGCACTGCCGGAGGAGATCGACGCCGACGCTGTGGCACCGATGACAATCATGCCAGACGACGCCGTGTTCACCCCACCAACGTTGCCAGGCGAGAACATGCCGCCGACCGTGGAGGTGGTGATGCCCGGGCTGCTGAAATCGCTGTTGTTGATGTTCTGAGCTGCCAACGGCGCAGCGGTCACAATGGCAAGGCCGAACGTAAGGAAGGTCTTCTTCATGGGTAGGTATGCTCCGAAGCTAGTGGCGAAGTGACGAATCTAAAAATCGCGGGAAACTGTCAAACTTTCTAAATCAAGGCAGCGGGACCTTCAGGCTCTCGCCGCCCGCGGTAATCTCGAACTCTGCACGTCGGTTCTTTGTCCACGCGTCTTCCGTGTTACCCGAGTCAACCGGACGCTCCTCACCGAAGCCAACGGTCTCGATACGATCCGCCGTGATGCCACGGGACACGAGGTAGCGCTTGGCCGATGCCGCACGACGCTGCGACAGCGCGAGGTTGTACTCGTCCGAACCGCGCTCGTCGGTGTGGCCGGCGATGCGGATTTTCAGCAACGGGTTCGCCTGAAGGACCGGGATCTTGGCATCAAGCGATGCCTTCTGGTCGTCGCGAATCTCGTCCTGGTCAAAATCATAGGACACAATCTTGGCAACGGCAGCGCGCGCCGCCTCGATCAACGCGTTACTCTTGTTGCGCTCCGCCTCCGCGTCAGCGGCCAACGCATTGCTCTTCGCCGTCGCGGTAATCGCAGCATCAGCAACGCGCTTCCGGTCTTCTTCAGTCCGGGTGCGCGCAACGTCCGCGACCTGACGCCGACGCTCGTCTTCCGCACGAGCCGCCGCCATCGCGATGCGCTCTGCTTCGGCCTGCGTGGCCGTCGCCCTGATGACCAACATCGAAGGCGCAGCAGCCGGGCCGCCAGCGGAGCCAGGCGTCGCGGGGTTGACCTTGAAGGCGAAACCGACGCCGAGCGTGAAGCGCGGGCCGGTCTTCTTCGCGCTGTTGCTTGTCGCGAGGTTCGAGTTCGATGCGCCCGTGAGGTCAGCGATTGTCGGAGAGAGCACAAGCGGAAGACTCTTGAACGGCACAAAGGAGACGCCGAGGTTTAGGTCCTGCCCCGACCAGTCGAGGATGACCGAGCTGGCATCGTTCACGCGCAGCGCTGCGGACGTAAAGATGCCGACCCCATGCTTGCCCGTGTTGAGATTCCCCGCCGTCTGGAACGACTCCGTTCCGATACCACCCGACCAGGTGAAGCCCCTAAACTGGCTGAACGAAGTGCCGTCCAAGTTGATTGCCTTGGTGACCACGCCGTAGATGCTGTTCCGGTCGTCGCCGTTGCGATTGAGCTGAACGCCCTGAACACCGAGCGCGACCCCCCAGTTGTTGGCGAGGATCTTATGCGCCTTGAAACCAAGACCCATGCGATTGCCAACCCCTGAACGGACCGTCGAGAGCGCGTTGATTGAGACTTCGAGTCCCGCGATGTCAGAGCCATTACCGAGCCCGAAGCCCATCGAGAGGCTGCCGTCAGCGTCGCCGGTGGCGCTGTAGCGTACCGGGGCCTGAAGACCGGCGCCGATAAAGGCGTCGTTCCAGTTCGCGCCGAACGCGATCGGTGAGCCGGAGCTCGTCCCTGGTGCGCCACGCGGAAAGCGACCAGTTTCGGTTGCGAGCCCAACTTCCGGGACCGGGAGACGGAACTTCGCACGCAGGTCCTCGACGGACTGCTGAGCGCTCGCCGTCCGCGCAACCGTCGTCGCGACGATTACGGAAGCAGCCAGCAGCGTGCGAAACGAACCCGTCATGTGGTCTCCGAAAGAATACGCGAGCCAGAACTGATGCCAACACAACTCATACTAATACATACTCGCGATCGGGCACGCCTGTGACAACAGCTGTCCCCAGCCCCATTCCGTGCCCAGTAACTCGTGCTAAATCTCGGACTTGCGACCTTTATTGTCAAGAGCCCTCCGTTGCAATCACGTCACTGTCGCAAGTCGCGTCAGTCTGGTTGCCGGTTGGCGACCGACGCTTACCTTTCGACCTACGTGCGGGCCCTTAGCTCAGCGGTTAGAGCAGCGGACTCATAATCCGAAGTGCGGTGGTTCGAATCCACCAGGGCCCATCAGCTCAACATGCCGTCCCCACGCAGCCTCGAGGGCCCGGCGGAACTCCCTGCGAAACCGCTCGCGAGAGAATCGCTCGGCGTTGCGCCTGCATGCGTCCGCGCTGAAGCGCCCTTGCCCCGACGCAGACTCGAACGTGCGGATCGCCTCCGCGAGTCCCTCCGCAGACTGTTCGCCATACAAGAGACCCGTCGGCTCAGCGGCATCGAGCCCTCGGACCGTTTCCGTGGCGCCTCCGCGGCCAAAAGCGATCACCGGTATGCCACACGCCTGCGCTTCGACGGGCGCGATTCCAAAATCCTCGTCGGCAGCGAACACGAAGGCGCGCGCGCCCTGCAGGAGGCGGCGCAGTGCCGTGCGCGACTGGTACCCCAGCGACTCGACATTGGGGCCAGCCAGAGCTCGGATTTTCGCATCGTCAGGTCCAGTTCCTACAATCACCAAACGTCGATCGGGAAGGTCAGCGAACGCCTCGGCGATCATGTCGATGCGTTTGTAGGGGACAAAGCGACTCGCCGTGATGTAGTACTCCCCGCGCGCCTCCCCTGAAGGAGTAAAGAAATCAGTATCAACCGGCGGGTAGATCACCGCCGCATCGCGCTGGTATGCCCGCTGGATGCGCTCGCGAATGTAGTTCGAGAGAGTGAGAAACTCGTCGACGTCCTTGGAGTTCTTGGCGTCCCACCGTTGGAGGCGGTTGAGCAGCAGCCGTGCGACTCGGCCACGGGCGGTGCCGTTGAGCCCAGACTCCTGGAGATATTGCTCCCGAAGATCCCACGCGTAGCGCATAGGAGACAGGCAGTAACAGAGGTGCAGCTGCCGGTCGTGCGTTCGAATGCCCTTGGCGACGGCGTGCGAGACCGAAATCACGATATCGAAATCCGACACGTCGAGCGAACGCATCGCGAGTGGCATGACGGGGAGGAACTGGCGATACCTCTGCGCAATGCCCGGCACATGCTGCAGCACGGAGGTGTGCACGACGCCAAGCCCCAGGTCAGCGCGGTCGGTCTCCGTGAGTTTTTCAATGAGGCTGAAGACCCGGGCCTCGGGAAACGCAACCAACAGATCGCGCAGCACCGATTCGCCCCCGGCGCTGACGACGAGCCAATCGTGAACGATCGCAATGCGTGGCGAGGGCGTTCGGTCGTGCCGGACAGGCGAGATCACAGTGGCTTGTTAAATCGGGCGTGTGGACGAGCCGGAGGTGCTACGCGACAGCGCGCAACAGCGCGCGACAGCGCGCGACAGATTGCCTGCCCCCGCTTCCAAAAACAACTACCGCTGGTTTATGATAATGGGGGTACGCGCAGGATGTATACGGCGTGCGCAAAGTAGGTGGCGGGTATTGGGACGCGTAGCTCAGCTGGTTAGAGCGCTGCTTTCACACAGCAGAGGTCCGGGGTTCGAGTCCCTGCGCGTCCATACATCACGGTGTATGTGATAAAAAAAAGAGCGGCGCCCGGCCGAGCTGCGCTTCGAGCCTCAACCGATTCCTTGGAGTACTTCGTGCCCGTGTCTCTTCGCACCCGTCACTGGATCGCGCTCTTGGCATTCGCGATGCCGTGCGCGCTCGTAGCCCAGCAGGCTCCAAAACCGACGCCGCAACAGGCGGAGGCGCTGCTGAAAGGCAGACCTGACCTCCTGGCCCAGCTGCGGCAGCGCATCATGACCAGTGGCATGACGCCGGACCAGGTCCGCGCCAGACTGCGCGCAGAAGGCTACCCCGAGAA
>Ga0114969_10002951_pt1 | contig 13825 bp, 12 predicted proteins | sample M_130807_MF_Meta_FD_87316 | JGI IMG/M metagenome (GOLD analysis project Ga0114969, IMG submission 87316) | Freshwater microbial communities from Lake Montjoie, Canada to study carbon cycling - M_130807_MF_MetaG | ecosystem: Environmental > Aquatic > Freshwater > Lake | place: Lake Montjoie...
CTGGGAGCCTTCGAGGCCGCACGGAAGGACCTGGTGCCACAAGCCCGGGCCAAGGGCATTTACACAGACGAGGACGTCTTCGCAATCGTGTCGTGACGGTCGTTCTCGACACCAACGTCATGGTGGCCGCGCTGGTCACCAACGGGCTCTGCCATGAAGTATTGCACCGGGCCGTCCGCCTGCGCATTCTGGCCTCGTCCACAGCGCTGATGCAGGAACTTGAGGCCACGCTGCAGCGCAAGTTCAAGATCAGCCCGGCTGTCAGCGCCTTCCTCACCACGGCCCGCCGTCACATTCGACTCGTCGAGCCTGTTTCCCTGCCGATGCCGGTCTGTCGAGACACCGATGACGACGTGGTGCTGGCGACCGCAGTGGCGGCACAAGCCAACCTGATCGTGACCGGAGACCAGGATTTGCTCGTGCTGAAATCGCACGCCGAGATCCGCATCGTGTCACCGCGGGAATTCCTGGCATGGCTCGATCGCTGAACTTCGCTCCGGCTGGCACCGGATGCCAGGCTGCTATGATCCGCGCATGAAACTGGCGCGCACTATTCACGCCATCGACTTGCATGCGTGCGGCGAACCTGGCCGGGTGATCACCAGCGGCGTGCTCGATGTGCCGGGCGGCAGCATGTACGAAAAGATGGAGCATCTGCGCACCCATGGCGATCACCTGCGAAGGCTCATGTTGCGCGAGCCGCGCGGCTATCCTGCGGCCAACTGCAATGTGATCCTGCCGCCGACGCATCCCGAAGCGCAGGCCGGCTTCGTGATCATGGAGCAGGTCGAGTACCCGGCCATGTCGGGCACCAACACCATCTGCGTCGTCACGGCACTGTTGGAAACCGGAATGATCGAGGCACGCGAGCCCGTGACTGAACTCACGCTCGAAGCGCCGGCCGGTTTGATCCGCGTCACCGCGGATGTGAAGGACGGCAAAGTCACCGGCGTCACGTTTCTCAACGTGCCGGCTTTTGCCGTGCATCTTGACCGCACGATCGAGGTGCCGCATCTGGGCCCGGTCACCGTGGATGTCGCCTGGGGCGGGATGTTCTACGTGATCGCCGATGCGGACGCGCTCGGCGTGACGCTCGATCCGCAGAACGGCCGCAAGATCGCGCGCGTCGGCGAGATGGTGAAGAAGGCCGCGCAGGAACAACTGGTTGCGGAGCACCCGGCCAATCCGGGATTCAACGGCATCACGATCAGTCAGTTGTCGGCGGCCTCGCGACGTGCCGGAATCGATCGGCAGAACGCGGTGATCGTGTCAACGGGCGTGCTCGACTGGAACGACCCCGACACATGGACGGGCGCGCTCGATCGATCGCCATGCGGCACGGGCACGTGCGCGAAGATGGCAGTGCTCTACGCGAAGGGCGCGCTGCCGATTGGCCGCGACTTCCAGCACGAGGGGATTCTCGGCACGGTCTTCACCGGACGCCTGATCGCCGAGACGCGCGTCGGCCCGCACACCGCCGTCGTCCCGACGATTCGCGGCACCGCGTGGATCACGGGCATCGCCGACTACGCGGTCGATCCGACGGATCCGTTTCCGGAGGGCTTCACGGTCGGCGACATCTGGGGCAGCAATTAGCGCGGCCGCATGCCGCCGCGTTCCTGCGGGTGAAGGCTCCAATACCCATAAATATGGTAACCTGTATAACCATATGGCGACCAAAACCACGATTGAGATTGCCGACGACCTGTTTGTGGCCGCCAAACGCCATGCGGCGGGTCAGCGGACGACGCTCAGAACCCTGGTCGAGCGCGGGCTGCGGTCCGAACTCCGCGGCGCCGCGCCGAAGAAGGCGTCCACGAAGATCAAGTGGGTCACCGTGGACGGCGGCCTGCCGAAAGACATCGACGTCGCCGATCGCGCCGCGATGATGCATCGACTGCAGCGCCGGTAGCCACGCATGATCGCGATCGACACCAACCTGCTGGTCTATGCCCATCGCGCGCGCACGCCGGAGCACAAGCGCGCGCGCAAAGCGATCGAGCTCGCCTCGGCTAACGCGCGCGGCTGGGGCATGGCCGCGGCCGTGCTGCCGGAATTCTGGTCGGTGGTCACGCACCCGGCGTCTGAAGGACGGCCGTCCACACCCAAACAAGCGGCGGCCTTCATTCGCGCATTGACCGACGCCGGCGCGATGATCTGGCTCCCCGGACCGGGCTTTGGTGAGCGGCTGCTGCAAACCGCGTCGGCCCTCGCCGTCAGCGGCCCGCGGATCTTCGATCTGCAGATCGCGCTGGCCGCATTTGAAGGTGGCGCTACCGAACTCTGGACGCACGACGCCGCCTTCGTCACCGTGCCCGGCCTCCGCGTGCGCGACCCGCTGACGTAGCGCCATCTATTGCTTCACTCCCGGCTTCCAATTCAGCAGCAACGTAATCGGCGTCGTCTCGCCCACACTCTTCGTGGCGGGACTATTGACGAGGAATCGCCCACGGCGATCGACGGCGTATTGCGCTCTCGAATTTCTCGGCACGATTTGCAAATCGAACAGCTTGGCCGGCGGGGCGAAATCGAACGAGCGGCCTGCGGGCCGCGCGGTGGCGGCCATCATCGTGGACCCCGAGACGAAGTACAACTCGCGGCCGCCAGGTCCCCATTGCGGCGAGTGCCCGCCCTCGGCAGACACCTGCCACTTGCCGTCAGCCTTGGGAAAACTCTGCACGACGACTTCGTCGCGGCCCGATTCAGTAGTCGTGTATGCCACCCAGGCTCCGTCCGGCGAAATCGCACCCTGCGATTCACTGAACGGCGTGGCGACGATCGCCACGGGTGTGCTGTTGCTGCCAGCCGGCAACGGTAACGCCATCACATCTCCTGCGTTCTCGGCCTCGAAGTACAGCAGCCACTTGCCGTCCGGTGAGATCTCATACGGCCACTGATTCCCCGGTCGTTCCAACCACCGCGCCTCCGCGCCGGAACCATTGGACGCCTTCGCCCAGATGTCAAAACCCACCTTGCGCGCGCTTTCATACACGACGGTGCGACTGTCGGGCGACCACGCGGGCATGCCATCGACCGCGTTGTCGAAAGTGAGGCGCGTCAGACCACCACGAAGGAGATCGCTGATCCAGATGTCGCGATTGCCACTGATCGACATGTCCACGGCGAGCCGCGTGCCATCTGGCGAGAATGCAATGCTGGCAATCGGCCCCTTGGTGTCGATCGGCGCACCGGCGGCTGCGCCATTGCGGTCGAGCCAGACAAGGTGTCCATTGTCTCGATCTCCCAGCGGGCGATAGGCGATCACCCCGTTCGTCGAAATCGAGAATCCGCCGTGTCCGGTCTGTGTGTTTCCGTGGCCATCGCCGATTGTCTGGGTCGGGCCGCTGAATTCCCCTTTGCTCTTATCGAAGGGGCGCGCCACGAGTCTTCCCTGCGAGACAAATGCGAGGCGATTCGGCGGAAGCCACCGGGCCGTTGAATCCGCCGGTCCGATGAACTTCGGTGCCGGTTGATCCAGCGACGACAGATACAGACCCGACGTCTCGGGGATGCCCGTGTACTGGAAATACACGAAGGTGCGCCCATCGGGCAGAAACTGCGGGGAGTTCGGCGCCAATCCAAACGCGCCTCTGGTCACCAGCTCCGGTTGCCCGCCGGTCTCCACCGCCAGTAGTTCGCTGGAGACCAGCAACTGGCGCCGCTACCGAGCGAGGGACAACGCATACACGCCTCTCGGTGTCGTCTCGAATTCGATGACGCCCGACTCCGGACGCGTGACGGTGACAACCGTGCCCGCGGAAGTGACCTGGAGCGGCACAGTCGAACGCACTCGGCACTTGCGCCCAAGCGTGGACGTGATCATCGCCCGCTCGAGCGTGCCGCCTTTCCACGCAAGGCTGACCTCGAATCCGCCGCGGGCCTTGAGGCCAGCAATCTCGCCGTCCTTCCACGAGTCCGGCAGCGCCGGCAACAGGTTCAGCTCGTTCTCGTGCGACTGCAGCAGCATCTCCGCAATCGCAGCGGTGAATCCGAACGAGCCGTCCACTTGCATCGCCTTCGAGCAGATCGAGAACAAGCTGTCGGTCGTGTAGGTCTTGATCGCGAACGCGAAGTTGTCCATCGCCTTACGCGAGTTGCCCAGCCGCGCCCACGCCACGGCTTTCCACGCCGATGACCAGCCGTTACCTTCGAGACCGCGCTGCTCGAGCACCACCGCGGCCGCGGCCGCGAACGCCGGTGTGCGCCGCGCCGAGATGTCATTGCCGGGATAGAGGCCCCACAGATTTGAGATGTGTCGATGGCTCTTCTCGCGCTGGTCCCAGTCCTCGAGCCACTCCTGCAGATCGCCCTTCTTGCCGATCTGCATCGGCGCCAGCTTGCTGCGCGCGTCCAGCACCCTGCGCCGGAACGCGTCGTCGGTCCCGAGCGCAACGGCGGCCTCGGCGACTTCGCTGAACAGATCGCGAAGGATCGCCATGTCGATCGTGGAGCCCGCGACGAGCGACGTGCCGGGACTCATCGATCCGGTGACTTCATCAAAGAACCGGTTGTTGCCAGGCGCGACGGGAAAGTTCTCCGGTGACGTCGATGGGTTGGTCACGAGCCACCCATGCTTGGGATCGACGACGAGGAAATCCAGGAAGAACTGCGCGGCGCCCTTCATCACCGGGTAGTACTCGCGCAGGAACGCGGTGTCGCCGGTGAATTGATAGTGCTCCCACAAGTGCGTGGTGAGCCACGCGCCACCGGTCGTGAAGCCGCCCCAGCTCGGGCCATCCATCGGCGCCGCCACGCGCCAGAGGTCGGTGTTCTGATGCAGAACCCATCCACCCGCGCCGTAGTTCTCGCGCGCCACATCCGCGCCCTGATCGGTGAGCTCTTTGATCATGCCGAACAGCGGCTGCGCCGTCTCACTGAGATTGGCCACTTCGGCCGGCCAGTAGTTCATCTCGGTGTTGATGTTCGTCGTGTACTTCGAATCCCACATGGGATTCATGTCCTTGTTCCAGATCCCCTGCAGGTTGGCCGGTTGCGATCCGGGGCGCGACGACGACAAGAGCAGGTAGCGTCCGAACTGAAAGATCAGCGCGGCCAGATCCGGATCGTTCGTGCCGTTAAACGCCTTCAGCCGTTCGTCGGTCGGCAGCGCCGAATTCGCAGTCGCGCCGAAACGCGCCGACACGCGACGGAACAACCGCTGATGCTCGGCGATGTGCGCGGCCTTCATCGCGTCGAATGACTTCCCCGCCAGCGCGTTCATCGTCTTCGTCACGCGCACGTCGGGATCGCCGCTCACATCCTTGTAGCTCACGAAGTTGGTCGCCGCCGCGACGATCAGCGTCACCTCGTTCGCGCCGCGTACGATCAGGTTGTCGTCGTCCACGCGCACCTCTCCGCCGCGTGGCATCGCCTTGAGCCGCGAGAGATAGCGCAGCGCGCCGGGCACGCCGAGGTAGTCGGCCGATTTGCCGCGCACGATCAGGCCGTCGTTGCCGAGTCCCTCCATGCGGAAGTAGTCGGTTGCGTAGTTCGAGTGCGCCTGATTGCGCTCGCCGCGCAGCTGCGCCGTGAACGACACCGCGCCTGGCGTGTCGGCGGTGAGGCGAATGACGATGACCTGATCGACGGGCGTGACGAAGACCTCGCGACGGAACGTCACGCCGCCGCGCGTGTAGCTCGTCGTGGCGACGGCGGTGTCGAGGTCGAGCTCGTTGCGGTAGTTCGTCACGGGGCCCGTCGCGTCGAGCTTTAGCATCACGTTGCCGAGCGACTGGTACTTCATCTGCTCGACCGGGTAGCCCATGAGGTTCTTGCCGAAGAGGCGATGCGCCTCTGTCAGTTTGCCGTCGAAGATCAGCTGGCGGATCTGAGGCAAGGCCTTCGCACCGCCCTTGACCGTCGTTGAATACGGTCCGCCCGACCAGTAGGTGTCTTCGTTGATCTGGATCTGCTCTTCGTCGGTCTTGCCGAAGACCATGGCGCCGAGCCGGCCGTTGCCGACGGGCAGCGCGTTCTCCCACTTGTCGGCGGGGTGCGTGTAATAGAGGAGTGTGGTCAAGTCCGCCGCAGCGCGCGCGCCCTGTCCCGAACGACCGCTCAGCAGGACCAGCCCGAATACGGTGATACACGTCCAGCGATTCATGCGCATCGGGGCATCTGCTCCTGTTCTATTTGACGACCGGCAACATCAATCGCGAGGCATGCACCGCTGAATGGTGCACGGTGTTCCGGGCCACTCGCCACGTCGTCTCGTCGTAGTTACGACCGCCCGTGTTCAGGTTGCGGTCGAACCGTGGAAAGTTTGAACTCGACACTTCCACACGCAACCGATGCCCGGCCGGCAAATACCACGACGTAGCGTGCAGGTCCACGGGCACGTCGTAAATGACGCCCGGCTTCATCAGTCGCACGCGATCGAAGCCGTCGCGATAGCGCACGCGCGTGATGCCTTCCTGCATGTTCATCACCCGGCCGTCGGGAAACACGTCGAGCAGTTTCACGGTAACGTCCGTGTCTGGCGCATCAGAACTGAGCGAGATCACCGCGGTCATTGGCCCGGTCAGTTCGAGGCCCGCGCGCAAGATCTCTGTGGTGTAGACGAGCACGTCCGCGCGTTGCTCGATATCCGACTGGTCGTAGGACCCGGGTTGATCTTTCGGGTTGCCGGTGCAGCAGATCGAACCGCCACGCGCAGGCACGGGATTGGCGGGGTCGTACGTGAACGTGTCCTTGCCCGCCGCGGTCGGCTTGGCTGCCGTCAGACGCCCGTCGCCCTTTGCTGAATTGGCGCGTCCCGCACTGCTCAGATAGAACGGCGTGGCCGTCATGCCCTTCACCGGCCATGTCTCCGACGTGCGCCACTCGTTGCGGCCGATGACGTAGTACTGCAGACGCGGCAATGCATCGATCGCATGCTCGTTGCCATTCAGCCAACGATCGAACCAGGCAAGGTACGTCTCCCAGTAGTGCAGTCGCGCGTCGCCCACCATGAGCTCACCGACGCGCGTGTCGCTGGTGGCGCGCTCGGCGGCACAATGTGTGGTCGGCGCGATGATGGCGTACTGCCCGGTGCGCGCGCGTTCATTCAGTGCATTGGTACGAAAGATCGCGGCCTCTTCGAGCGTCTCTGCCGCCATGTCGAACCAGGTCGACACATGCAGCGCCGCCACAGACACCTGGGCCTTGGCCGTGAGATATCCGCGCGCGTCCCACCACGGGTCATCCGGCGAGCGCTCGAGGAAATTGCGCCAGTCCCACGAGGGTGATCCCGCCCGGTCGGTCATGTCGATGAGCGGCAACGTCCTGAAAAACGTCGGCAGATCAACAGCGGGCAACGGACGCGCGCCTTTGTCGATGGAGGCATACATCGGCATCCATCCGAAATTGATCGACATCGATGACGCCCCGCCTTCAACCGATCCCCAGAACTCTCGCCGGCGTCCCACGCGACCGATGTTGCCGCCGGCCGCCTGCGCAATCGCGGCGATGTGTTTGGGATGGTGTTGCTGTGCCGCGATGATCTGCCCCTCACCGAGGTACGAGCAACCATAGGTGCCGATGTTGCCCGTGGACCACGCCTGACCGCCGATCCAGTCGAACATGTCGGGCCAATCGGTGACGTCACCTTCGTAGACACGGAACTGTCCTTCGGACGCGAACTTGCCTCTGACGTCCTGGACGACGACGGTGTAGCCGTGCGACGCAAAGAACCTCGCGGACGCGTCGCCGTTAGGTGCGGCCGACTTGTTGTAGGGCGTGCGAATCAGAATCGTGGGGCGCGCACCCGCGATGTCTGTCGGACGATAGATGTCGGTGGCGAGACGTACGCCATCGCGCATGCGCACCATCACGCCCTTCTCGATCGCCACCTCGTGAGTGCCCGCCGGGCGCGGAAAGGCCGCGCCCGGCGCCGGCACGACCACGTTCTGGGCGCTGGCAGACAGGACGATCGACAGGGCGAAGGCCACAACGTACGGCATCAGACGTGACATCAATTACCCCCCACTACAGTCTGCATCGCTGCCCACAAGGCCGCGACGTGCTCGCGTTCGGTCGGCGCCGCGCCGATCGAGATGCGCACGATCCAGCGTCCATCAAGGATCGCCGGCGTGAGATACGCGGCGCCGGATCGATTGAGCCGATCGGCCCACGCCTGCGTGTACGTGTCGAGCGCTTCGCCAATCAGTCCTTGCGGTTCATGACGGACGCACAACGTTTGCAGCGACACCGGCGCCAGCACCTTCCAGCCCCGCGTCGCTCGAATCTGTTCCGCGAGCCACTGCGCGTTGTGCAGGTCGCGACGCAGGCGCGCCTGGAGCGCGTCCACGCCCTGCTCGCGAATCAGGAACCACAGCTTCAACGCGCGGAAGCGCCGGCCAAGCGGCAGTCCCCAGTCGCGCAGGTTCTTGACCTTCTCATCGACCGACGATCGCAGGTAACTGGGGTTGGTCGACATCACGCGAATCAGATGCTGCGGATCGCGCACGTAGTACAACGTGCAGTCAAACGCGACGCCGAGCCACTTGTGCGGGTTGATCACGATCGAGTCTGCGCCTTCGATGCCGAGCCACATGTGGCGCATCTCGGGCAGGATCATCGCGGAGCCCGCCATCGCCGCATCCACATGCAGCCAGAGACCGAACTCCCGCGCGATCGGTGCAATCAATTCAATCGGGTCGTAGGCGGTCGTCGTCGTGGTGCCCGTCGTGCACACGATGGCGCAGGGCACGAAGCCTTCGGCGAGATCCTCTGCGATGCGCGCATGGAGCGCATCGGGCCGCATCGCGAAGGTGGCATCGTGCGGAATCACATGAATGTTCTCGCGGCCGAACCCGGCCAGCAGTGCGGCCTTGTCGACCGAGCTGTGCGCGTGCGCGGTCATGTAGATGACCAGCGGCTTGGCTTCCGCCTGGAGGCCGGCGCGGCTGAGGCTGTAGTCGGTGATCTTCTCCCGTGCACACAGCAAGGCGACGAGCGTCGCCGACGATGCGGTGTCGTGGATCACGCCGCTCCAGGCGTCGCTGAGGCCGACCATCTGTCGCATCCAGTCGGTCGTGACTTCTTCGATCTCGGTGAGCGCCGGTGATGACTGCCACGACAAGCCGAGCACACCGAGGCCGGTGCTCGCGTAGTCGCCGAGCACGCTTGCGAGCAGACCGTTTGACGGGAAGTAGCCGAAGAAGTGTGGGTGCTGCCAATGCGAGAGCCCCGGCATCACGATCGCGTCGAGGTCGCCGAGGAGCGCCGAGAACGGTTCGGGTGAGCTTGGCGGCGTCTTCGGCAACTGCGCTTTCACATCGCCGGGCGCGGTGCGCGACATGACCGGCCGCGCGGCCACACCCTCGCGATAGTCGGCGATCCAATCGATCAGCTCATGACCGTAGCGTCGGAACTCGTCGGGCGTCATGCGGGCATCTTCTCACCGAAGACGGCCCGCGGAATAGAATCGTGCGATGGCATTCACCGGATTCGACGCGTCGTTCTTTGCGTTTCTGAGGGCGCTCAAGAAACACAACAACCGCGAGTGGTTCAACGAACACAAAGCGCAGTACCAGCGCGAGGTCGAGGCGCCGGCACTCGCGTTTGTCGCCGACCTGGCGCCGAAGCTCAAGAAGATCAGCCCGCGTTTTGTGGCCGATCCGAAGCGCTCAGGTGGATCGATGTTCCGCATCTACCGTGACACGCGCTTCTCGCACGACAAGACGCCCTACAAGACGCACGTGGGGCTCCACTTCTGGCACGACGGTCCGGAGCTGGGTCCAAAGCTGGAGAGTCCGCCGTCCTTCTACCTGCACCTGTCTCCGGCCGAATCATTCGGCGGCGGCGGATGCTGGCATCCAGACCCGATCACACTGCGCAAGATCCGCATGCGCATGAATGACGCACCGAAGGAGTGGAAGGCCGTGCTGGCGCGCAAGCTCGAGATCGAGGGCAGCACGTTGAAGCGCGTGCCCGGCGGGTTCCCGGCCGATCATCCATTTGCCGTGGACCTGATGCGCAAGGACCACTTCGCGTCGGAGAACTACACGCTGTCGGAACTCAAGTCGGCGAAGTTCATCGACCGCTACGTCGAGACCTGCGCCCACATCGCGCCGCTGATGAAGTTTCTGACGGCGGCGCAAGGACAGCGCTGGTAGAAAGGCGCCCATAAATACGAAAGGACACCCTTCCGTTGGAAGGATGTCCTTTCGTTGACGTCTCAAGTCCCTTGTCCCGTTGCTTCTATGCGTCGCCGAAGCGACAGACCGCCAGAAGGCGGTTGGTGCACGGGGTTCAGGAGCTGCTACGTCCCTTGTGGTTCGGCGGAGCACCCTCAGCAGAAACGTTCATTCCCTGCCTACCTCCTTTGTCCGAAACAATCCACCGCGTCGGTGGATCTCAACGCCAGACTACTCCTCTCCGCGGAAAATACAAGACGCGACTTTCAGCAAAAAGAGGCGCATGATGTCTTGATCCCCCAACAATCCATCGGCGTTCGTTACTGCGGCAGCACCGGCGTTGCCGCCCACTCGCCCGCCACCGTCGTCCACTGCCGCACGCGCCAGGTCTTGACGAGTCCGTTCAGCACGTAGGGATCTGATTTCGCGAAGTCTTCTGCAACGGCCGGCGACTCGCCACGAAACATCAGCAACGCCGTGTCGGCCGGGTCCGACAGCGCCCCGCCAATCAGCAGGCCGCCGTTCGTGTGTGAGGCCCAGGCTTTGCTGAGGTGCTCGTTGCGGAACTCGCCGCGCCGCGCCATGTAGTCGTCGCTCAGGTCGTAGAACAGCAGAAAATGCTTCACGTCGCTCTCCTTGGGAAACTGCCCACATGTTAGCCCTCAGACTGAAGCAGAACCAAGCCGCCCTACGATCTATGCGAAGCGTGGTAGCGTGGCCCACGGAGCCGTCATGACGATTGGAATGATTGGACTGGGCCGCATGGGATCCAACATGGTGCGGCGACTGATGCGCGCCGGTCATGGGGCCGCGGTGTACGACCGTTCGAAGGATGCAACGGCCGCGCTCGCGAAAGACGGTGCGGTCGCAACCGACTCGCTGCCGGCACTCGTCGCAGCACTACCCGCACCGCGCGTCATCTGCTTGATGATTCCGGTCGCGTATGTCGGCAGCACCGTCGATGCGTTGTTGCCACTCCTGTCGAAGGGCGACGTCATCATCGATGGCGGCAACTCGCACTATCAGCACGATCTCGCCCGTCAGGCGCAACTCGCGCCGCATGGCGTGCACTACGTTGACATGGGCACGAGCGGCGGCGTGTGGGGCCTCGAGCGTGGGTACTGCCTGATGATCGGCGGTGACATTGAGATCGTGCAGTTGCTCGACCCCATATTTGCCGCGCTCGCGCCGGAAAATGGCTACCTGCACTGCGGCCCCTGCGGTGCGGGTCACTTCGTGAAGATGGTGCACAACGGCATCGAGTACGGCCTCATGGCCGCGTACGCCGAGGGCCTCAACATCCTCAAGCACGCCAACGCCGGCAAGACGCACACCGAGGCCGACGCCGAAACCACGCCGCTCACCCATCCTGAGCACTATCAGTACGACTTCGATATCGCAAAGATCGCCGATGTCTGGCGGCACGGCAGCGTGATCCAGTCGTGGCTCCTCGATCTCACCGCCGAGCAACTCGCGAGCGATCCCTCGCTCGCGGGCTTCGCGGGTCGCGTATCTGATTCCGGCGAAGGACGATGGACGCTGCAGGCCGCCAATGACGAAGGGGTGCCTGCACCGGTGCTCGCCGCTGCGCTCTTTCAACGCTTCTCGTCACGCGGCGCCGACGTGTTTGCGGAACAGGTCCTCTCGGCTATGCGGCTCGGCTTCGGCGGACACGCGGAAAAGAAATGACCGCACGCGAACCGTCAGACGCGCTGGTCTTCTTCGGCATCACGGGGGATCTCGCCTACAAGAAGATCTTCCCCGCGCTGCAGGCACTCGTCGCACGAGGCCGCCTCAACGTCCCGGTCATCGGCGTCGCGCGCTCGCAATTCACCGACGTCGAACTCGCCGATCGCGCACGCGCCAGCATCACCGAACACGACACGCTCAACCCGGCCGCCTTTGAACAACTCACGAGCCTGCTGGGACACGTGTGGGGCAACTACACGGATCCGGAGACATTCGTCCGCCTCCGCGAGCGTCTCGGCACGGCGAAGCGTCCGCTCTTCTATCTCGCCGTTCCGCCCAGTCTCTTCCCCGTCGTCGTCAAGAACCTCGCAGACTCGGGCTGTGCCACCGGCGCGCGCATTGTGATCGAGAAGCCGTTCGGTCGAGATCTGGCGTCTGCGCGGGCGCTGAATGCGCAGCTCACGACAATCTTCCCGGAAGAGTCCATCTTCCGCATCGATCACTATCTCGGCAAGGAGGCGGTGCAGAACCTGATGTACTTCCGCTTCGCCAACACGTTTCTCGAGCCGCTGTGGAATCGGCACTACGTCGACAACGTGCAGATCACGATGGCCGAGAGCATGGGGATCAACGGTCGCGGTGCGTTCTACGACGAAACCGGCGTCATCCGCGACGTGATTCAAAATCACCTGCTGCAGATCATCAGCTACATTGCGATGGAAGCGCCGTCGTCTACCTGGACCGAGGCGATTCGCGACGAACAGGCCAAGGTGTTGCGCACGATTCGTCCCCTGTCGAGCGACGCACTCGTGCGGGCACAGTTTCGCGGCTATCGCGACGAGCCGGGCGTCGCCGCAGATTCGCAGGTGCCGACGTTCGCCGCGCTGCAGCTCGCCGTCGATTCGTGGCGATGGGAGGGCGTGCCTTTCTTCATTCGCGCCGGCAAGGCGCTCGAAGCGTCACGCACGGATGTGGTCGTGGAATTCAAGCAGCCACCACCGGTCGTGTTCCCGCAGGCGGCGCCACGCGGTGCCAACTACGTGCGCTTCCGTCTCTCGCCCGATGTCGCGATCGATCTTGGTGCCTACACAAAGGTGCCTGGCGAAGGCATGTCGGGCCAGCCGGTGGAGTTGTCGGTCGTCGCCGGCACACGCCAAGGCGTGGGCACGCGTCTTGGTGCGTACGAGCGGCTCATCGGTGACGCGATGATCGGCGACGCCACGCTCTTCGCGCGCCAGGACGTCGTCGAAGCCGCGTGGGCCATCGTCGATCCGGTGATCGGTGACTGTTGCCCATTGCGTGAATACGAATCGGGCACGTGGGGCCCGCCGGAAGCCGATGCACTCGTGGCAGCCGCCGGAGGCTGGGCGCCGCCGCGCTGACAACGTCACCCGACCTGTCTCATTCAGCACACCTCTGACCCACTGTGCCTTCGGGTACAGCGAGTTGCCACGACCCTGTCTAGGATCAGGGTCATGAACAAACGAATCATCTTCCTCAGCGGCGTCGCCCTCGCGGCGATCCTGGCAGCGACCCCAGCATCGGCGCAGGTCGGCGGCGGCCTCAAGGCTGGCATCAACCTCGCGACGTTGAAAGGCTTCAACGACGCCAACACCTCCTCCACACAGCGCACCGGCATCGTCTTCGGTGGCTTCATGACATTCGGCATGACGCCGATGATCGCGTTCGAGCCTGAAGTGTTGTTCTCGATGCAGGGCAGCAAGTTGCACGTCTCCTCATCGGGCGTCTCGTCTGACGTCTCGAAGAAGGTTGACTATGTGCAGGTGCCGTTGCTCCTGCGGTTCGGCACGACCGCCCGTCGTTCAGCCAGCGTCTACGCGGTCGCCGGTCCATCCATCGGCATCCTCGTCCGGGCGACTGACAACGGCACGAACGTCAAATCGTCGCTCAAGCGGGCGGATGTGGGTGTGGTGGCTGGTGTCGGCGTCACGTTGACGCGCCTGCTGCTGGAAGCGCGATACACGTTCGACCTCGTGGACCTCAACAAAGTCGAGTCA
>Ga0114969_10002952_pt1 | contig 13819 bp, 18 predicted proteins | sample M_130807_MF_Meta_FD_87316 | JGI IMG/M metagenome (GOLD analysis project Ga0114969, IMG submission 87316) | Freshwater microbial communities from Lake Montjoie, Canada to study carbon cycling - M_130807_MF_MetaG | ecosystem: Environmental > Aquatic > Freshwater > Lake | place: Lake Montjoie...
ATTGACAGCAATACAAAAGAAATTTCAGAGGCTTTGGACTACAACACTACAGCAGAAAAGTCAATTACAGACTATATGGATATTATCTCAAAAGAAATGCTTGGCATTAAAGAAAAAACAAGTCTTGAGAACAGTATGCTTCAGACTGAGAGTGAAATTAAATCCCTAAAGGCCTCAATTCGACAAATTGAAAAAGATATACAGTTTTACACGAATACAAACACATGCCCTTCGTGTTCACAAGAGATTACAGAAGAACATAAAACTAAGAAGATCTCTAGTTGCACCCTACAAAAAGAAAACACTGATACTAAAATTACAGATTTTATGAAAACGGTAGAAAAAATTGAAACTGCTATATCTTCCTTTTCTAAATCAGAAAAGAAAATTCAGGATTATCAGGACAAGGTTAAAACCCTACAGTCTGATATTACAGGCAACAATCAATATGTTGCAAAATTAAACAAACAGATCACAGATTTCAACACAGGTGATACCGACAGTATTCGCTCTGAAACCGATGAATTAAATAAAACCCTAGAAGAAGCAAAGGTTCTATTAGAAAATAAAAGATTGATTGAAGAGGACACATCATACTATGCTATTGCTGCTAACCTAATGAAAGATACTGGTATTAAGAGTAAGATTATTAAATACTATTTGCCTGTAATGAACAAAATCATTAATCAATACTTGGATCAGATGAGTTTCTTTGTTCAGTTTGAATTAGATCAATCGTTTACTGAAACAATTAAAAGTCGCCACAGAGATGTGTTTACTTACGCTAGTTTTAGTGAAGGCGAAAAGCGTAAGATTGATCTAGCATTACTTTTTGCTTGGCGTGAAGTGGCCAAGATTAAAAATTCACTTAATTGTAACCTTTTGGTGTTTGACGAAGTATTAGACGGAAGCCTTGATGATTCTGCTACAGAATGTTTCTTAAACATTCTTAAAACCTTCAAAAAGGATTGTAATATTTTTGTTATATCACACAAGTCAAAAGATATTTTACAAGATAAATTCAAAGACCACATAATGTTTATTAAGAAAAACAATTTTAGTAGGATAGCATAATGCCAAAACGTGAAGCATACGACAATAGCGAACCACAATGGATTCCATCATTTGATGAAGACATGATGAGTAATTTTATTCTTCGTCACTCTAATTGGTGCAATTTCAATTGGGACAAACAAGATTACAAAGAAAATACCCTAAATTATATTATCAAGGATAAACCCCTGCATAAAATTGTATCAGGTGTTAGTTTTATGAATAATGGATTCAGAACTATTGGATCATTTTGCAGAATGGCAGAAATGGGATTTCCTCTTTCAGATAAAATTAAACAAAAGATTAAAGAGGAAGTATCTGAACTAAAGAAACAAAAACAGGAAGTGGTTCAGGAAAATGTAAAGATTAGTATTCAGGAAAAAATTAAAGAAAGAATTTGTGATATTCTTGAAATGATAGAAGTTCGTGTAGACGAGTTTATTGAATGCTTGGTAAAGGATAAAAATTGCGCCTTTAACCCTTCAGCCTTATTTGCACATATTGGTGTAAAACCGGTTCATACTGCAAGAATTATTTCTTCATTTGAACCACGCGTAAAGGAAATTGAATCTGCTCTTGGTGGTGACGAGGAACTTATGGAAGGCTACTCGTTTTTAGGTAAGGTTAAACTTAAAAAATATCTAGAGTTTAACAAGGGTATTGTGGAAACCTGTAGAAGTATTGTTACAGACAAGCCCAAGCGCAAAAAGAAAAAGGTTAAGCCAGAAGTCGTGGTTAAGGGTCTAAAGTACCTAATTGAAGACACAACTCTAGGAATTCGTTCTATTGACCCTAAAACTATTTTAAATAAAAAGTCTTTAATAACATACAATACTAAAAATAAAAAATCAACCCTATTAGTATCTGACTACGGTCTTTCGGTTAAGGGCAGTAGTATTATTGGATTTAACCCTATTTTATCCACAACAAAACGAATAAAGGATAAAAAAACACTTTTCCCCTTGACAAAAGGAAATACTGGTGTACAATCTTACTTCAAGAGTATTAAATCTAAAGAATCTGTAGCAAAGGGCAGGATTAACAAGGATACACTTCTAATAGGAGTTCAATAATGATTTTAGTAGATAATTCACAACTGTTCTTTTCTTCTTTCTTTGCCCACAATCGTGAGCCAAGTCTAAACCTAAATGAGGAACTTGTTCGCCATACTTTAATTTCTGAATACGCAGATATCAATAAGAGATTCAAGAAAAAGTATGGCGAACTAGTTCTTTGTCAAGACGCTGGGAATTACTGGAGAACTGATGTATATTCGGGTTATAAGAAGGGTAGAAAAGAATTAAAGAAAACTGATACGGGAGTTGATTGGCAAAAACTTTATGACCTGTTTCATAATATAAAGAAAGAAATTGCTCAAAACTTGCCGTATCAAAATATTCAGGTGGCTAAATGTGAAGCAGATGATATTATTTTTGTGGCTTGCAAACACGCCCCAACAACAGAAAAGATCTTGGTGGTGTCTTCTGATAAAGATATGATGCAATTGTATCGTTATAAGAATGTAGATATATATAACCCAAGAAATTCTGCAATTACACCACGGCCAAGTGATGTAGAGGCTATGCTTATGGAACATATTATTAGAGGAGATGCCTCTGATAGTATTCCTAATATTCTAACTCCAACAAAAGATTATCTTTCAGGAATTAGACAAAAACCAATTACTAAAAAAAGATTATTAGATTTTCAAATAAACGGTGGTATGGATAAAAAAAATCTAGAAAGAAACCAACAACTCATAGATATGTCCTATATACCTATAGAGTATGAAGATAGGATTGTTGAAGAGATGGAAAAAGAATTTACACCAGACCGGTCTAAAATCTTTAATTACTTTGTTGAGAATAAAATGAAATTATTGATGGATTCAGTGCATAACATATAAAGGATATATTATGAAACAAACAGCATTACTTATTCCTGAAGTTTTTGATATGATACGAAAACAAGGGGACAACACAGAGGCAAAAATTAAACTTATGCAAGAAAATCAAACAGCAGCAATGCTTGAGGTTCTTCAGCGTGGATTTGGCGATCATGTATCACCATACGAAAAAGATTTTATCACTTATCGTCCTGATGATTCTCCACACGGATATCCGTATACTACCCTGTATAAAGAGTATTCTCGTATGGAATATTTTTATTATGGTCCAAAGTTTATTGAGAATCAAAAAATTCGTGAAAGAAAATTGATTGGCATTCTTGAATCTGTGCATTGGACAGAGGCTAATTTGTTAGAGAATATGTTTACTAAAAAATTGAGTGTTTACGGTTTAACAAAGGAAATTGTGAAAGAGGCATTTCCTAATTTAAAAATTTAAGGATATTATGGAAGAAAGAGAAACAATAAAAAATATGTTGGAAACATTTTCAACAGATACTCTAAAAATTGCATTAAATTTTGCTAAACAAATTAACGAACAAACAATCAATATGAATCCAGGTGTTGTTGATAAATTAACACAAAATCCAATTAAAACAGAATATGTTGACAGCGGTGTAGTTCCAATTCCAGAAAAAACAAATATTCTACAAAAGGCTACTTCAGCAGCCAAGGCTATTGTGTCTAAGGGTCTTACAGGAAAAAAAGCTCCTGATTTAACAAAAGCGTTGCGTGTTCTGAGTTGTCATGGTGATGATACATTTTCAGCGTGTCCTTATAGAGAGAATAGTGTTAAATATCCTAATTCTTTTTTTTGTGGGGCTTGTGGGTGTGGTGATAAGAATATAACTCAACTGGTTAATAGAACTGAAAATGATGGTAGTATAATGTATTCAAAATTGGATTTTCCTGATATTCAATGTCCACTTAAAATGCCTGGATTTAGAAATTATAGCGAAACTGAATTGGATTCCGAAGAAAATAAAAATTCTCGAAAGATTTATCTTGAAAATACTCGTGGTATCGGTTATATTAAGGAACATTCTTACATAAAGGTAGAAAAAAATAATGAAAACAGCAGAACAGAAAGTGAACAACCAAATGAGCAACCCAACCCAAACACTGAAAATCAGCAAAGCAACGATTGATATTCTAAAGAATTTTTCAACCATTAATTCTAGTATTCACGTTCCTGGTGGCAACACACTCTATACAATTTCTGCCACATCAAATATTGTAGCCGAAACAAAGATTGCAGAAGAGTTTCCTTCTAAGTTCTCTATCTATGACATGAGCCAGTTTCTTGGATCTCTGTCAATGTTTCAAGAACCGGAATTTGAATTTGAGGAAAAGTGTGTCTGGATTTACGATCAAAACGGTTCAAAGATTAAATTCTTTTTCTGTGAAGAAAAACTGTTGCCACAAATGAAACATCACGGTAAGAAACCTGCTAAGGCTAATACTGTTATCAAGTTTGATATTTCAGGAAAACAATTGTCAGATCTTTTCCGTATCTCATCTGTATTGAATGTAACAGATATTAATATTAATTTTACAGGAGAGAAATTGGAATTGGTTGTTAAGGATAAACAAAACACCTCTTCTAACTCTTACACAATTGATATTAAGAATTATACCGAGGTTGATGTTCCAAAAGGATTTTCTCCTCATATGAATGTAAATAATCTGAAGGTTGTTCCTGGTGATTATGGCGTTGAGATTGGCGAAAATAATGTTGCAATCTTTAAGAATAAAAATATAGATTTAACTTATTGGATTGCTTTAGAAATCAACACAAACTAAGGATTAAATGAAAACAGCAGAAAACTTTTTGTGGGTCGAAAAGTATCGACCCCAAACGATATCCGATTGTATTCTTACAGACAGCCTTAGTAAGTTGTTTCAAGGTATTGTGGAATCTGGTGAACTCCAAAATCTTTTGCTGTGCGGTGGCCCAGGATGTGGCAAGACCACAGTAGCAAAAGCGTTGTGCGATGAAATCCAAACAGACTGGATACTTATCAATTGCTCTGAAGACGGAAATATTGACACGCTACGAACAAAGATCCGTAACTTTGCAAGCACAGTATCTCTTTCAGGAAATCGTAAAGCAGTTATTCTAGACGAGTTTGATTATTCAAATCCGCAGAGTATGCAGCCGGCCTTGCGTGGTTTTATGGAAGAGTTCTCTACAAACTGTAGATTTATTATGACCTGTAATTATCATAATAAAATTATTGAACCTTTGCGTTCTCGTTGCACCAATATTAAATTTAATGTTACTAGTGATGAAAAGGTAAAGATTGGCACAAAATTCTTGGAAAGAATTAAATATATTCTTGATGAAGAGAGTGTTCAATACGACCCAAAAGTGTTAGTAAGATATATCATTAAATACTCTCCTGATTTTAGAAGAGTTATAAATGAGTTGCAGCGTTATGCTGTTGGTGGAAAGATTGATGCAGGTATTCTATTAGAATCAGGGGATCTACTGATTGAGCAACTGTTCAAATCAATGAAGGAAAAGAATTTTACAGATGTTCGTAAATGGGTTGCTTCTCACATTCACAATGATCCTGCTCACATCTTTAACAAGTTATACACGGCTTTGCCTGAATACCTAGACCCAAAAAGTGTTCCGGTTGCAATCCTAACTATAGCCGACTATCAGTACAAGTCTGCGTTTGTAGCGGATCAAGAAATCAACACAACAGCCTGTATTCTACACCTTATGATGGAATGTGAATGTAAATGAGTCTGTTTGATTTTCTAAATTCTATTAATTCGAGTAAAAAAGTTAATCTTTTCTCTGCAGGAAGACCTGAGAAAGACTATAACACATTTATTATTAATAGAACTCTTTCATATCATTCAGACACAATAATGCACGCAAACGAATTAAATCAGCGTCCTTTTATACCTAAAGCATCACAATACGAATATTACTTGGGTATGGTCCGACCCCGCAAGCGTTTTGCTAAATGGGCTTCAAAAGTGTCTAATCCAAGCGCACTATTGGTAAAGGAGTATTACGATGTTTCCCTGCAAAAAGCCCTAGAAATGGTGAAACTTTTAACTAAAGAACAGTTAATGCAGATAGAATCTGAACTAAATAAAGGTGGAACCTAATATAATATTTTTATAAATATTAGTGTAATTTTGAATTATACTAGTAACGGGAAATATTATGGAAAACATTGACGATCTGGTCGCCTCTTTTTTAGAGGTTAAATTAAAAGTAGATGATGACTTTTTAAAGATAAAAGAAACCCTAACACGCATTGGGGTGTCTTCAAAAAGAGAAAACGTTCTTTACCAGTCGTGTCACATTCTTCACAAAAAAACTCACTACTATATTGTTCATTTTAAAGAATTATTCATGTTGGATGGTTTGGAATCTGATATTTCCGAGCAAGACATTGGCCGCCGAAACACAATTACAAAACTCCTAGAGGAATGGGGTCTACTAACCGTTGTTAACAGGGAAAAAATGGAATCTATTCTGACACCACTAAGCCAAATAAAAATTTTGCCGTTTAAAGAGAAATCTGAGTGGCAATTGGTGCCTAAATACCATATAGGAAAGAGGCACTAATGTCGGCAGGAATATACGATATACAAACAGAACACGGTGTTGATTACACACTGACAATGGACTACCTTAATAGTTCTAATGCTGTTATTAGTTTAAGCGGAAAAACTTTAACTTTTTCTGTTAAGCGTTCCTATATTTCTATGCAGGGTGATTATTTTACCGTTAGTACAGCCGCAATAACAGAGGGTGTTTTGCCGTTTCCTGATTCTGATAATATATACGGAACAATTACTGGATCAAGTGGTGGTGTTATAACTTTAACTATTCCTTCCCTAACAATGACACAAGTACTTCCTGGAATATATTACTATAGTTTGCGTATGACAGGTACTACCGAAGAAGTTATATTAAGGGGAAAATTTGAAGTAGAGGGTTTCTAATGCAAAATAAACTTAAAATCAAATTTTCTTTACCGAATATTGTCACTATTGTTAGAACACAAAAAAATAGAATAAAAATACAAAAAGCCCAGGAGCAGACTGCTATAGTTCTGACAAATTAAATGGCAACAGTAGGACGAAATAACAATGGAACTCGTATCATTACTCGAAAGGGGATTTTTGAATCTCAAGCAGCATATGATGCAATTTACGGAATTAAAACACCACCAGAACCGGTTATTAGTGATTTTATTAAAGTAATAGACGGAAAAATAGTTGTTAATTCTGATGTTACACTTAACGGAAATCTTACTACCGGTTCTATAACAAATACTATTATTGGTGATATACAGGACACTATAGGTGGAGCAAACACTGATGTGTGGTCAAAAGATGATGCAATCCCAACAACTATAGGTGGAATAGCGTCTGGAACTGTTGGTCAAACGCTAGACGGTTTAACTGCAATACAAATACTAGAAAAATTATTGTATCCGTATCAAATTTTATCATTTTCAGGTTTTAGTGTAAACTTGCCTATTTTTCAAACAGTTAATACAGTCGAGGTTGGAACTACTAGTGCGGCTGGTCCATACACCTCTACTTGGGGATTTAATAATGGTTCCAACCTAACAGCCAATTCTATTAGTATAACCGGTTTAACCTCTTTGGCTAGTTCATTGAGTGGTAATACTTCATCTGTAACGCATCCAGTTTATTCCTATAATACTCCAACAAATCTTACATTTACTATTAGTGCAAACCAGACTACTGGTGGTGCTGTAACTAGAACACAGACTTATTCTTGGCGCAAAAAGATATGGTATGGTAAATCAAACTTAACAGCCCTTCCCACAAGCGCAACATATTCAGATTTTTCTAGTTTTTCCTCTATATTTACACAGAATCTAACAAGTGTTTCTTCTGCAAATTATTCGTTTGTGGCTACACCATCCGATGATCAATATGCGTATATTATAATTCCTGCAGATAGTTCATATTCAAAAATTATAGATAATGACACAAGTTTTCCTTTTGCATATTTATCCCCAGTAAATATAACAATAGTTAATAGTTTAGGTGTTTCACTTCCTTATAAATATTATAGATCGAGTACAGCCCATACATCTGCACTTATATTAGCAGCAGGAGTTTAATTATGGCTAAAATAGATGGGAGTGTTGGAATTACTGGAATAATTGCCCCAAAGGATGAAGCAGATTCCTACGCAGTAACAGACCCTAAATACGGTCTTGGTGGTCTTAGAACTGTTGCAGATTTAGCGGAAATGTACGCAATACCGTTTGGGCGTAGGCAGATTGGAATGGTTTGTTATGTGACTGCTTCTGGGGTATACTATAGTATGCTAACGGTTGGAACTGATGGTACTCCCACTACAGACGCAAATTGGGCTGTTTTTGTGGGTGGTGGTGGTGGAGATATTGATTCCGGAACATATTGATTCTTATAAATACTGACACACTCTTAAAACTCTTCAAGGAAACCTAATATGGCAAGTCCAAAAATTCAGATTAAACGCGGCTCAACCACTCCTCTAGTATCTGATTTTAGTGCAGGTGAACTTGCGTTAAATACAACAGCCAATACTCTATTTGCTCAAAGTGGTAGTTTAACCGCAGCAACGGCTCTTGCAACCGCCAGTACCTTTACTATTGGTAGTGTTACTAGTAGTGTAAGCTATTTGGGTGTGGTGGGCTATAGTGCAACAATGACTACAACAGCATCAAATTCTGGTGTTGCTGTTGGTGATATTTTAAAGGGTACAAACGGATCTCCTGGTGCTTTTCCTGCAACTCAATGTATAGTTACTGCTATAAGTACAAGTCCATTTCTAACACTAACTTTTTGGTCTAGTTCTACCCCAACTGCAGGAGTAGTAACCCTAGTTACAAGAACAACACCTTTAAAATGGGTTGGTGCTGAAATTGAAAACACTTTAACGGTTACAAATTATAATAAATTAGTCACACAAGCAGGAATTGCTGCATATATTACAGGATTGGGTTACGGTAACGGTAGTGGTGACATGTTATTAGGCACAACACAAACCGTAACTGCTGCTAAAACATTTAATAGCGGAACACTAAAGTACGCTGGTTCTACTTCAGGAACAACTATTCTTAATGCAAGTGCTGTTGCCGGAACAACAACTCTAGTTCTACCTGATTCATCAGATACTCTTGTGGGCAAAGCAACCACAGATATCTTAACAAATAAAACACTTACCACACCAAAAATAGCACAGATTAATGATACAAACGGTCTTGCAGTTTTGAAAACTGGTACTACTGCTTCTGCGGTAAATGAAGTTACTATTACAAATAGTGCAACACTAACTGCTCCTCATGTTTCCGCAACAGGAACTGATACAAACATCAGTTTACATCTTGCACCAAAAGGCACAGGAAAATATGTTGTTGTTGAAAATGGTACAGATGGCACAAAACAACTTGCCTTTGGAGTAGCAGGAGCCACTACAGCAACCACAACATTTTTGAATGCAGCACAGACTGCAGATAGAACTATTACTCTACCTGATGCATCAGATACTCTTGTGGGCAAAGCAACTACGGATACCTTAACAAATAAAACACTTACTAGTCCAGTAATAACCACTTCTCTTACGACTGGATCTGCATCATTTGACCTTATTAACACAACCGCTACAACAGTAAACTTTGCTAAAGCAGCCACTACTCTTTCTATTGGTGCTACAACTGGTTCAACAACAACTCTTAACAGTGCTGAAGTTGTTGTTACTGGAAATCTTACGGTTAACGGAACAACAACGACAATTAATTCCACAACTCTAACTGTAGACGATATTAATATTGAATTGGGTTCTGTTGCATCACCATCAAACGTAACAGCAAACGGTGGTGGTATTACTCTTAAAGGTGCCACAGACAAAACTATTATTTGGGATAGTACAAACTCTAATTGGACTTCAAGTGAAAACTGGAACATTGCATCAGGCAAAGAGTTTAAGATTAATAACGCTTCAGTCCTAAGTGGATCAACACTTGGATCCGGTGTTACTGCATCAAGTCTTACATCAGTAGGAACATTAACTGGCCTTACGGTTAGTGGTACTAATGTCGGTGGTATTAGTTTTACTAAAACTGGATACCATACTACAAACTCTGCAGTAACTATTTACAACAATAATGCGGGGAGCACAAACGGTAGTGGCGTATCGGCACCACCAACATTAGTATTAAAAGCCAATCACGATTTAAACGGACCTTCGTTTGAAAACGTAATAAGATTTGAAAATTCTACTAGTGACATTGGACAAATTGGTATTGATAGCTCTAGTACATTTTTCTTTTCTGCAACGCGTGGAACAAGAAATTTTTCTGTAACTTCAGCTGGAGCTGTTGCAGATTGCACAATTGATTGTGGAAACTACACTTAAAATGATATATATACTCTAAAGGAGATTTAATTATGAGTGACGAGATAAATTATAATGAGACAGTGGTGATACCTTTTCTTCAAAAAAAGTTTCAAGAGTTAACTAACCAGAACCTAGTTCTAGAGGTTAATCTTTTAATTGAGCGTCAAAAAAATGCGCAATTAGAAAAAAATCTAGAAGAGGCTGTTTCTAAATTGGGAAAAGAAGATAAAAAAAAGAAAAAGGGTGAAGCACAGGTTCTAGACGCTAGTACCTATTAATCTTCTGAATTTATATTATGGCAAATCCGTTAATAAAATTAAAACGAGGAACGACTAGTTCTCCTACTTTATTTCCAGGTGAAGTAGCGGTTAATACTAGTTTAAAACAATTATATGTTGGTTTGGGTGATGGTAGTGGAGGCGCAGCCACCACAAAATTTGTTTTAAAACCACAAACAATTGTAATTGTTAGCGAAATCCCTGAGACGGTTGTTGAATTGCTTATTGCGTCTGAATATAGCGGAACTATTAAACCATCTGAAACTTTTAGCGCAAATAGAAATTTTTTATTGCCAAATTGTAATGGAACTTTTATAACAACAGGAAATTTAGGGGATATTAGTGTAATAGACGGTGGCACGTTTTAAACCCAATATTTTTTGATATAGGGAATTATTGTATCGTATAAATACATGAGATCTAAAAGGAAATACTAAATGGCAACAATTAAAGTAAAACGCGGAGCATCAGACACAACAGGCACACTTGCTGCAGGTGAACCTGCTTTCAACACATCCGCAAAGAAATTGTGGATGGGTTATGATGACACGAACAAGGTTTGGGTTGGTGCTGAAATTGAAACGGCTCCTGGGGATTGGACTTCTGCCACAAAACTTGCCACACAATCTGCCGTGAATACAAAATTTGCTCCTCTGGCTAGTCCAACATTTACAGGAACTGTAACTTGCTCTGACTTAACAGTTAACGGAACAACAACCACAATTAATTCCACAACCCTAACTGTAGACGATAAAAATATTGAATTGGGTTCTGTTGCAACACCAACAAACGCAACCGCAGACGGTGGTGGTATCACTCTTAAGGGTGCTACAGATAAAACTATACTATGGGATACTACAAACTCTAATTGGACCTTAAGTGAAGACGTAAACATTCCAACAGGCAAAGTGTTTAAGATTAATAACGCTTCTGTCTTAAGTGGAACAACTCTTGGATCCGCTGTTGTGTCCTCAAGTCTTACATCTGTAGGAACAATTGCTACAGGTACTTGGCAGGGCACTGCTATTGCTGATACCTATATTGCTTCTGCAACAACTTGGAACACTGCATCCACTGATCGTCTTAAGTGGGACGGTGGAGCAACTGGACTTGTTGCGGCTACTGGTCGCTCAAGTCTTGGTCTTGTTATAGGCACAGATGTTCAGGCGTATCATGCAACACTTCTCGCTGTTGCAAATGCAACTTACGTGGGTGTTAATACTATCACTACTCTAGGCACTGTTACAACAGGAACAATTGACGGTGGAACTTATTAAAATATGGAGTGAAAACTTTAGATTATGGCTGCTACGATTAAAACAAAAATAAGAACGACTACTGGTGGAACCGCTTCAACAACGGCAGGTGAACTGTGTGTAAACACATTTGATAAAAAGATTTTTATCGGTGATGGTGCTGCTTCTGTAGACTTGTTTGGAAATCTTGCCACAACAGCAGGAAAACTTTCACAGTTTGCTGCTACAACTTCCGCAGAACTTGCAGGTGTCGTATCCGATGAAACAGGATCAGGTGCGTTGGTTTTTGGCACATCACCCTCAATTTCAACACTAGCAATCTCTACAACAGGCGGGGTAAATAAAACTGCTGCTATTAATATGGCATCAGGTGTAACTGCTACCAACTCAGTTCTATCGTCAATTACTCTTAATGCGTATAATGCTGATCCTCTTGGTGCTCCACCAGCTCCTTTTACAAAAACGGGTTATATTACTTGCGATTCTTCCTATGATTTAAAACTAGGAACTGGTTACGATTCTTATATATCATTTGAAGGAAATGCTGTATCAATTGGTGATGTTGCAGGAGCAAACGGTGGTGGAGTAATTACAGTTGATGGTCCTGATTCTGGCTACATTAGTCTTAATGCAACTAATATTACACTTATTGGAGCCACTGGTACTGCTCTTTTAGAAATAAGCGGTAATGGTCGGATTATAAACATTGGAGATATAGAAGCATGGAATGATTCAGTTATGTTTTCTGTAAATATACAGTATAATATTATAACTCTTACTAATGCCAATAATGTAAATATAGAAACTAGTTCTTTAAAACTAGAAACTACAACTCCTGCGGCAGGAAAAGTCTTGACTTGTATGGATGATATTGGTACAGCATCATGGGAAACACCCACATCAGGAACACCAGATTATGTTTTATTTAATTTAGGAATCATTTAACAAAAAGGAAACTTCGCAATGGCAACAACAGCACAGTATACAGCACAACCAATCATAGAAGGTTTTGCATCCGCAGCAACAGCAGATACGTCTAGATCCAATCCAACAACATCATCAACAGCACTGTGTGCAGGACCAACCGTTGCTGCAGGAGCGGGTGTAGGTAAAAGAATCCTACGAGTAACTGTAAACGAAATCAATGCAGTTGGTGCAAATACCGCAGGTGTTCTTAGATTTTGGGTTTCTTCAACTGCTGGTGGAACAAAATATTTGCTTTGTGAAAAAGCAGTTCCCTCAACAACATCCACTACTACTTCAGGTGGTTGGCGAACAGAAGTTCCTGAATTAGTTGGTCTTGTTCTGCCTGGAGCAGCATCATCGCCTCCAACACTCTATGTGTCTTCACAGACTGCAACTGCCTACCATATTGTAATTGAATCAGGTCTTTTATGAATCAAGGTATATTTGGTTTTCCTCCCGCACTAGGTGGTGTGGTACTCAGCACTACACAAATTGATGTGAGCGGCACTTATCGTATTGCACCAGGAACTAAACAATTAATTATATACGCAGTTGGTGCAGGCGGTGGTGGTGGAGCAGGAGGCAAGCAAGCATCAGGAGTTGCACAAAGTGGTGGAGCTTCAGCATCAGGTGGTGCACAATTCCTTCAAGACTTTAATGTGGAAGATTTGGGTGGTGTAAATATCACTCTTTCTATTGCTATTGGAGCAGGTGGGCTTGCAGGTGCAACAGCAGGAGATACTGCTGCAGGTGGCGCAGGTGGTGCAGGTGGTGCAACTACAATTACACCAACAGGGAAAATAGGAACTTTAATTCATTGTCCTGGAGGTGCTGGAGGAGCAGGCGGAAGTACATCAACTTCCGTTGCTGGCGCAGCAAGACAGGGATTTTTTTATCAAGTAAGTACTTCTCATCTAATTGGGGGAGGATGTGTTGCATCCACTGGTACTCCTGCTAATACTAG
>Ga0114969_10002959_pt1 | contig 13806 bp, 17 predicted proteins | sample M_130807_MF_Meta_FD_87316 | JGI IMG/M metagenome (GOLD analysis project Ga0114969, IMG submission 87316) | Freshwater microbial communities from Lake Montjoie, Canada to study carbon cycling - M_130807_MF_MetaG | ecosystem: Environmental > Aquatic > Freshwater > Lake | place: Lake Montjoie...
GGCCTTGCCGCCACGCGTGCTATCCGCAGGATGGAGCAAGAGGGAGGCCTGTCTCACACGCCCATCGCGATGCTAAGCGCCAATGCGATGAAAGAGCATGTCGCAATGGCCATCGAAGCGGGTTGCGATAGTCATATCGCCAAGCCCGTCAATGTGAAGGCACTGATCAAAGGCATCAAATCGTTACTGGGGATGAGCCCCCCTACAGACACCTATGATTGTGAATTGCAAACTCCTGGCGAGGCTGCGGAGGAATCCGCAAACGGGCTTGAAGACCTTCTCGCCGAACTCGATGAAATCCCGAGCGAGCCGGCCCTCTCGGCCAAGGCGGCCGCATGAATTTCTCACCCAATGAAGGAAGCAATATCGAGCAATCCCGCTTCGCGGAGGCTGAAGCGAAAATCCGCGCGTTGGCTGGCGCCTATGTCCAGCAGGCTGGAGATGACATCAATCAATGCATCGCCGAGGCACGGCATCTGCGCGCCAACAGAAGCCGAAACGCAGAGGATTTGCGCCCGCTATACAGTATCCTCCACAATGTCAAAGGCATGGGTGGCATGTTCGATTACCACCTGATCACTTCGATTGCGGCCATCGCGTGTAATATCCTGCGGGAGAGGGACGCCGTCAGTGATGAGGCACTAATTATCTTGGAAAAGTGCATCCTGACCATGCAGACGGTGCTGCAACGCCAAATCACGGGGACTGGTGGAGAAACCGGAAAAAAGCTGGTCGAAAAATTATTCCTGCTGGCGACTCCGTATCTTAGGGACGATGACTATTGCGAGTGACTAGAATAATGATCGGGAGATTGGCCGGGCTGCGGCAAGGAAACTGAGGGAATAGAGCGTAAGGCTGGCCATCCGTTAGCCAGATCATTTGCCGCATTCGATCCCGCTTGCGTAGCCGAGAGAAGAGCCCACCGAGACATTTTTCATTAAGCGGGTCGCGAACGCAAAAGCTATATTTTTGGCTACGCTGGTGCGTGGTGCGTTGGGAACAATCACGCCGCCCTGCGGGCCGCAAATTCCACCGCCGTTGACACAGCATCGGTGATGGCGTCCCTCGGCATGGGCTCAGAACAATTCGACATCGTTGCTCTCGTTTGCAACGGCAGACTTCGCCCTGCGGGTGAGCGCCAATTCCTGACGCACGATTCCTTCTCTGTTGTCACCGACCGACATTTGTCTTGCCCGGCCGGAAAGCGGCCAGTATTCAATTCGGCGCGGATTGTTTCCTCCAATATCCCCGCCTACCAACCGGATTCCTTCATCTTGAAGAAAGCGCGTCGCAAATTCGCTATTGTGGAAACCGATATCTGAAAACCCGGCCATGACATTGGCGCCGCCGAAAAGTTTGGCCTCCATCCGGTTACGCAATGCCCCGTGCTTCATCAATCCGTTGATCAGCAATTCCATGGCGTTGACGCCATAACAGCGCGCGTTCCTGTCTCCGCCGTCGGTCCCCGGCAAAAGGAAATGGTTCATGCCGCCAACGCCCGCGACGGCATCGCGAATGCACGCCGCGACGCAGGATCCTAGCACCGTCGTCAGGACTTCGTCCGGCGCCGTGGTCACGAACGTCTCACCCTGGATAATCTGCACATGCCAAGCGCCATCGCCTGGATGAAGAAAGCGGCGCGGAGACGAGGAAGCCTCATCGTCAGTTTTGGCCAATCTTACTGAGGAGGTATTGGAATTCATGTGAGAGGGCCTGAAACCAGCTCGATTTCTTGTTTTATCCGAGCCGCGGTAAATGGGTTTCCAAGATAATTGTTTGCCCCGAGCTGCACGGCGCGCTGTACAATTTTTTTGCTCAGGCATCCGGTAAGCAGGATAAACGCCATCTTCGCGAACTTCCGGTCTGCACGTAGGGCGCTCAGAAGTGCCCGCCCGTCGATGCCAAGCTTATTGTAAACGGAAATCCACATTTGCACGGGCTGCATGGGAGAATTTTCCAGCGCATCGCCGGCCGATCGTACGCAGCTTCGGTTATCGGTTTAGCTGCCGCTGGCATGGTTCACGCTCCTGCTTCAGTCGAACACAAGCTCAATATTGCGTCGCCAATCTTTTCGAGCGGCATCTGCTTTTCGACGGCGCCAATCTCGAACGCGACTCTAGGCATTCCGTATACCACAGAGGTGTTTTCGTCTTGCCCGATCGTCCGCGCTCCCGCCTCGCGTAATGCCTTCAAGCCCGATGCGCCATCGCGTCCCATACCCGTCAGAAGAACGCCGACAGCATTGGCGCTCGCGTTACTGGCGACCGACTCGAACAACACATCGACCGATGGGCGATGCCCGCTAACGGTGTCGCCGGTCCGCAGGCGGCAGAAATGATTGGCTTTCCCAGCAACCTCCAGGTGAAATTCGGTGCCCGGCGCGAGATAGATATGGCCCACCTTGAGCGGCGCGCCATCGCTGGCTTCCGCGACCTTGGGCTTTAGTAATTTGTCGAGACGATCGGCGAAGCTTCCAGTAAACCGCCCCGGCATATGCTGCGTGATGACCGTAGGCGGACAATTCTCGGGAAAATGGGAAAGCACCTCCATCAGTGCTTCCACGCCTCCCGTGGACGATCCTATTGCGACGATTTTCTTGGACGGTTTGAATGGGGTACGAATCTTCTGATTCGATGCTGGGTTCTTCAGTACGCGTGCTTTTACCTTGGCACTCGCGGCGGCCTTAACCTTTTTCCCAAGTTCCGTTCCCACCCGTTCGAGCGCGGCGGCCATGTTTTCCTTTGGCTTGGGGAAGAAATCTACCGCGCCCATCGCGAGTGCGTCCAAGGTAATGCCTGCGCCCCGCTCCGTGAGGGTCGAAACCATCACTACCGGCATCGGATGCAGCCGCATGATCTTCTCAAGAAATTCGAGACCGCTCATGTTCGGCATTTCGATGTCGAGCGTGATAACGTCTGGATTGAGATCCTTGATCATTTGTCGCGCTACAGCAGGGCCCGGAGCGGCGCCGACCACTTCGATCTCGGTATCGCGGGCCAGAGCCATCGTCAGCATATGGCGTATCGTGGCGGAGTCATCGACGATGAGTACGCGGACCGGGGCCATCAGGCGCTCCCACCGCGTTTGACATAAATGGTCTGCCCGACGAGATCGACCGGCACGCGTTCCTCGTCGATATGTTCGGAATGGCCGATACAAAGGGATCCGCCGGGCGGCAGCAATTCCGTAAATCGCCGACAGAGTTTGAGTTGCGTCTCCTCGTCGAAATAGATCATGACGTTGCGGCAGAAGATGACGTCGAATCCTCCCGACATCGGCCATTTGTGGAGCAAATTGAGTTCATTGAAACGAACGAGCGACCGCACCTTGTCGGACATTTGGATGATCGACTCGCTTTCCGTTTCCTTTCGCGCCACGCAGCCCTTGAGATACTCCTTGGGAATGCTGCCAAGAACCGAGGCGTCATAGCTGGCTTCGCGCCCGTGCGCGATCATGTTCTGGTCGAGATCGGTCGCGAGAATTTTGATGTCCAGGTTGGCAAAATCTGGAATTGCCGCGATCACGGTCATGGCGATCGAGAATGGCTCCTCGCCCGAGGAACAGCCTGCGGACCAGATGCGAATCCGCCGGCCGGAACGGGCCGCCTTCGCCAGACGAGGCAGAACTGCCTTGCGCAAGTGATCGAAGTGATGAGGCTCGCGAAAGAACCGCGTGACGTTCGTCGTCATCGCGGTAATCATGGCTTTGCGTTCTTCGGTCCCCGTTTCGCTGATAACGAATTCGCAATACTCCCGGAAGGCCTTGAACCTGAGCGCCCGCAGTCTCTTGGCAAGACGCGAATAGACTAGGTTCGCCTTATTTTCGCCCAGCGCGATCCCGCAATCCGCATGAAGAATTTCCGCGATTTGGCGGAAATCGCGAACGGTGAACACAAATTCGGAGTCCCGATCCGGCGCGTCCGAGCGGGGGCTTGCAGATGTAGACGCCATCAATCGTTTATCAGGCCCTGGCGGCCTGCTCCCCCATGTTGACCAGCGACGCGGTCAGAACATCCATGTCCAGGATCGTTACCATGCGATCGCCGAGCACCGCGATGCCATTGATGAATTGGCAGGTTTCGTCGCGGGCGATGTCGGGCGCAGGCTGAATCTCGGCGGCGGTGGTAGTAAGGATATCCGACACCGCGTCGACGAGCAGGCCGATCGTCCGGTTGCCGCATTTTACGACCACGATGACGTTTTTGGCGTTGGTCTCGGTCGCGCTATAGCCGAGCCGCGCCTTGAGATCGACGATCGGAAGCACGATGCCGCGCAGGTTGATAACCCCTCGCACATAGTTGGGCGAGTGCGGTAGCGGCGTCGTTGGCGTCCATCCGCGGATTTCGCGAATCGCCATAATGTCGGCGCCGAATTCCTGGTCGCCCGAACGGAACGTCACGAATTGATTGTTGGGCTCGCTGCTCTGTTCTGCATGTTCGTTCATGTTCCCGTTTTCCTTTCTACTATTTTGGAGGACATGCCTGACTTTTCCCGGCATAGGCCGATAAGGGCGTCGACATCGAGGATGAGCGCGACGCGCCCGTCGCCCAAAATCGTCGCCGCGGCAATGCCCGGAATGGGGCGGTAATTGTTCTCGAAGCTCTTGATGACGACCTGCCGCTGCCCAAGGATGTTGTCGGCGCCGAGTGCAAGGCGGCCTGAGCCCTGGCTCTCGACAAGAATGGCGACGCCGTTTGACGGCACATAGGCGCCGCGCTCGATCCCAAGTAGACGGCCGATATCGGCGAAGGGCACGTAGCTGTTGCGAATCCGCAGGAGATGATTGCTGGCGCCGAAGGGACTGATTTCCGCGGGCTTGGGCCGCATACTTTCGGCGATGTGAGTCAGCGGCAATACGAAAGTCTGATCGCCAACCGTAATGACCATCCCGTTGAGCACCGCGAGCGTGAGGGGCAGGGACAGGCTGAAGCGGCTCCCCTTCCCAGGACTCGACGAAATGACCACTTTTCCGCCCAATTCGGAGATGCTGCGGCGGACGACATCCATACCCACGCCGCGCCCGGAGATATTCGATATCTGGTTCGCGGTCGAGAATCCCGGCAGGAATATGAGGTTGTCCGTTTCCTCGTCGGTCAGCACCGCGTTTGCCGCGATAAGGCCTTTTTCGATTGCCTTGGCGCGCACACGCTCGCGGTCGATGCCGCGTCCGTCGTCCGAAAGTTCGATAACGATGCGGCCGCTATTATGGCAGGCGGAAAGCGTGACGGTACCCTCGGCGGGCTTGCCGGCCGCGACGCGGTCGTCTGGCGTTTCCAGGCCGTGATCCACGGCATTTCGGATCATGTGCGTCAAGGGCTCGCTCAGACGCTCGACGACGGTATTGTCCACTTCGGTGCTCTCGCCTTCGAGCAACAGCCGCACCTGTTTGTTGGTTTGTGCGGCGAGTTCGCGCATGAGGCGAGGCATGCGTTGGAACACCGATTTCACGGGCTGCGTGCGAATAGCCATCACGCTTTCCTGCAATTCGCGCAGAAGAAGGTCGAGTTCCTCCAGTGCCGTGTTCACGGGAGAATTGGCCGGAATATTGCTATCGTGAACCTGCTGGCTCAGCATAGCTTGCGTGATCACGAGTTCGCCAACGAGATTGACCAGCCGGTCAACCTTTTCGAGATCGACACGAATGGTAGGTTTAGCGGCCCCGGCCTTTCCTTCCGTGGCTACGACAAGAGGTTTGGCTCCCAGTGCCGCAGAGGGGGGGGGCAGGCTTTCTGCCGCAACGGGCTTGGACGGCGCCTCGCTCTTCTGCGGAAGAACGGACGGATCTGTTTCTGCCTGCGCGCCCGAAGTCAGCTCATTGATCTCCAGATCGCAATCGCCCATGACAAAATCGAAGACATCCTCGATCGCACCGCGCTCGATTTCGCCGCGGACCACAAGATCCCAGGCAAAATAGGATTGATAGGGCTCGATGGCAGCAAGGTCTGGAAGATTCGCATAGTCGCACACGACGTCCAGGGGCCCGAGGCGGCTCAGTTCGCGAATGAGCAAGATCGGTTCGTTTGCCTTGGCATAAAGCGCCGGATGCGGCACGAAGCGGATGCGCCAACCTTTTTGACAAGGGGCTGCCGGCGAGCTCTCTTCGAATGATATAAGCGTGGGATTGAAATCGAGGCCCTCGATATCCCCCGAGTCGGAATCGGAAGCATGCGAATTGCCGGAGAGATTCGCGAGTTCCGCGGCGATCTCGTCGGCATGGCCTTCGGGGACTGCATGTCCTTCCCGGACCGCGGCGACGAAATCGGACAACATGTCCCCGGCTTTCAGGAGCACGCGCGTGATCTCGGGCGTCGTCTCGAGCTTGTGCGAGCGGATGTCGTCCAGAACCGTCTCGAGTCCGTGCGCGAACTTCACCAGTTGGTCGAAGCCGAAGGCTCCACCGCCACCCTTGATTGAATGCACGGCCCGGAAAACGGCGTTGATGGTTTCGTCGTTTGCCTCGCCATTGTTCATGGCGATAAGGCCTTCCTCCATGGCGAGCAGAAGCTCGTCACTTTCCTGGAAGTAGGTCTGTTTGATTGCTTCCATCGGATCCATAATGTCACCCTATCAGCCGGCCACGTGATGAACGGCGGCAAGCAATTTTTCGGCGTTGAACGGCTTCACAATCCAGCCCGTCGCGCCGGCATCACGCGCGCGCTGCCTTTTCTCAGGGTCGGATTCCGTAGTGAGCACCAGGATCGGTATTGTTCGATTGACAGGATTTTGCCGCACATGCTCGATGAAGCCGTAGCCATCCATGCGCGGCATGTTGATGTCCGTGATAATGACGTCGACGCTGGCGTTCTGCGCGAGCACCTCGGCGCCGTGGATCCCGTCATCGGCCTGGATCACCGTATGGCCTCCCTCGCTGAGCGCGAGCTTCAGCATGTCCCGCATCGTTCTGGAATCATCGACGGTGAGAATGAGCTTTCCCATGGTCATGCCTTTGCCAATCCTAGCGCTCCATTGAGCCCCAGCGTCGACACGGCCTCGAGGAAGACCTCGGAAGGATTAGAGATAACGAGCGCGGGTCCGCCGGCCCTGGTGAAAGCATCGACCGCCCCGATCAGAATTTGAAGGCATGGGGTGCCGATGCGCTGCATCTGCGAGCAGTCCAGGACGAGCCCCGTACCCGCCGCCAGCGCCTGCTCCGACCGCTGCTTCAGGATAGGCGCAAACGTCAGGTCGGCTACCATCGGAAGTGTGAAGCTGTTGTTCGTCGTCTCGCTGCTCATGGACATCCCATCTGCTGTCGGTTTTCGGAATTCCGATCTGTTCGCTATTGCCGGTTGTCCGGCCGGACCAGGAGGCCCGGCCGGACATGCTTCGGCAAAGGATCAGAATTCTTGCCAGTCGTTGCCGGCGCCGTTCCCGCCAGCCGCGGCGCGGCGTGGCGGCGCGGCAGGTTTGGCGGCCGCACGCGCAGCCTGTGGTTTTTCCTGCGGCGCAACTCGCTGCGTCGAGGCTGCCTTGCGAAAGGCTTTGTCGACGACCGGATTGCCGGTCGGCGCAACGGCGGGTGCGCGGCGGATGGCAGCAACAGGAGCTGTGCTTTTTTCGTCCACCTTGAACATCGAGACCATGTCTTCGAGACTTGCGGCCTGTTCCTCCATGGATTTGGCGGCGGCGCTGGCTTCTTCCACCAGCGCGGCGTTCTGCTGGGTAATCTTGTCCATCTGAGAGACAGCGGTGTTTACCTGCTCGATGCCGGCGCTTTGCTCCTGCGAAGCGGACGAAATCTCGGCCATGATGTCGGTGACGCGCTTCACCGACTGTACGATCTCTTCCATCGTCTTGCCGGCGCTGTCGACCAGCTTGGAACCGGACTCGACCTTGCTGACCGAATCCGAGATCAATGCTTTGATCTCCTTGGCTGCGTTGGCGCTGCGTTGCGCCAAGTTTCGCACTTCAGCCGCAACCACGGCGAAGCCGCGGCCCTGTTCGCCAGCGCGCGCTGCTTCGACTGCTGCGTTGAGCGCCAGGATGTTGGTCTGGAATGCGATCTCGTCGATCACACCGATGATTTCTGAAATCTTCCGGCTTGAATCGGTGATGCCGTCCATGGTGCGCACCACTTCGGACACGACGTTGCCGCCCTTGACCGCGACTTCCGACGCCGAACTGGCAAGCTTGGCGGCCTGCTGCGCGTTCTCCGTGTTCTTGCGAACCGTGCATGTAAGTTCTTCCAGGCTGGCTGAGGTTTCTTCCAGGCCTGCCGCCTGTTCCTCGGTCCGCTGCGCCAAATCCGAGTTCCCGGTGGAGATTTCGCTCGCTGCCCGGGTGATGGTGCCGGTTGCGTCGGCGATGTTGGTGACGACCAGCATCATCGTTTCCAAGAGGTTATTGATGCCGTCGCACAGTGCCCCGATTTCTCCGGTCTTGCCTTCCAGCGGAATGCGGCCGGTAAGATCATTGTTCTTCGCGGCCTCGACCACCTTTTGTGTCTGCTGCACCGCCTCCTGGAGTGCTTGCGAGGCGAGAATCTGCGCAGTGATGTCGGTGGCGAATTTGGCGACCTTGAAGGGCTTACCATTGCCGTCGAGGATGGGATTGTAGCTCGCCTGGATCCAGACTTCCTTGCCGTTTTTGCCAATGCGCTTGTATTGGCCGGCATCGAATTCACCGCGGCTCAGCTTCTCCCAGAACATGCGGTAGTCGGTGCTCGAGCGAAAGCTCGGTTCGACGAACATGCTGTGATGCTGGCCACGGATTTCCCCAATCGAATAGCCCAGCGTGTTGAGGAAATTCTCATTGGCATGGGTGACTTTACCGTCCATCGTGAATTCGATGATGGCCTGCCCCTTGTCGAGCGCCGCAAGCATACCCGTATTTATACGAATGGTGGTGACGTCCTGCCACTCCAGCACATTGCCGATATGCTTCTTCCGGTCGTCGAAGATGCCGTCGACGATCAGCTGAATTTTCAACTCGCCGATGGTGATATCGGTCTTGATCGGCAGGCGCGCCGGATCGGAAAGCAGCCCCCTCTGATGCGCCGGATTCTTGTGGAACATGTCGATGCAGACGCCGATGAGGTTCTGCGGATTTAAGTTTGGCCAAAGAGTACGAAGCGCCGTTATGTTGTTGGTCAAGAGTTCGATGGTTGCGTCGTTGACATACGTAACCTTGAAGTCCAGGTCGATCATCATCACGGCGGAGGAGACGGTCTTGAGTGAGGCAAGCTGATTCTTGATAGCCTGTGTCACGCCGCCCTGCTTCGGGCCTGCGGCAGATGATTTCACGGTTTTAACTTTTCTAGGCGACATGGTGCTTTCCTTTCTAGTTGGTGAATTCGAATCGATCGTGGTGCTTCTTCTGCCCCTTGATGCATGCGACCTGAAAGCTGCTTCATTTCCCCTTTGAACGGATTTCCGTTCACGCCGCATGTGGTTTGGCTGCCGCCTTCATGACCGAGGCGAGCGTTGTGTAGGCCTCCGTCCAGGCCTCGCGAACTTCGGGCGTGAATTCCTTCCCGAGGCCCTGCTCTAAGGTCCAGAGAAGGGCTGCTCCGACGGAGTCGTAATGGCGCTCCTGCACGCCATAACCGGCATGGCGGCTACCCAAATCCTGAACGGCTGGAAGCACCCGCGGAAGATCGGCAAGACCGGCCACGACCATCGACAGCGCCGACATCAGCTTTCTGCCCTGATCGGCCATGTCGCCCTTGAACAAGGTCTTTGTGGAAGGATCGATGCCGAAGAGACGATTGTAGAACAACTCCGCGGCCTTCTCCTTGATGGGGACCACGAGGGCGAAGGTGCGTTGCACGGAGATGATCTGTAAGGGCGTCATGAGTTTTCCATTGAAATCAAGCTTTCTATTCGGCAGACGAATAGGCAGAGCTTTCTGTTGGAGGGGCTTGCATCGAGATCATAGCGATAGCGGCGACCGCGCCGACGATCGTCCATTTCAAGGCGATGAATGCGAAAAGGCCGATGAGGGCTCTCTTGCTCGACATTTTTCGTATGTTCTTAATCACGCGGCTTCTGCTGCGGTTGCAGCCTCGGTTTCGTCCTTATGGCCGCCCAACCCAGCCAGGGACACGAGCGTCACCATCCGTCCTTCAAGAATGACCAGACCTTCGAGAATGCGTTCCTGAGCCGCCGAGGCCGACTCCGGAATGGGCCGTATCGCCTTGCGCTCCACCGAGATGATGTCCGAGACCGTGTCGGCGAGAAGTCCTACGGTCTCGTCTCCGGCTTTGACGATGATGATGACGTGCGTCTTGCCGGCTTCAGTGGTGCCGGTGCCGAAGCGTAACCGCAAATCAAAGATCGGCACGATGTCGCCGCGCAGATTGATGACGCCGCGCACATGGGCAGGTGAATGAGGAATAGGTGTTGAGCCCGCCCAACCCCTGATTTCGCGGACCTGCATGATATCGACGCCGTACTCTTGGGGGCCCAGCGTAAAGGTCACAAATTCTGCGGGGCAATCGGACGCCGTTGCATTTGCGGATCCGGATTTGCTTTCGGAGGAGAAGCGCCTTTGGGCGATATCGGCCATTGTCTGGTTCCCCGATCGGCGTTGCAGCCAACCAATTGCGCGGACACCGGTGCGATGCCGTCGCCGATAATTAGACGACAATGGAAAAGAAAGGATTAATCTGAATGCGTCGATGACTCACGTTCCTGCGTGCTTCTTCGGCAAGACGCAAACGGCGTCCCAGAAACCGCCGCATCGACAACCACACGATATGTACACGGACTATATGCTTTTGGGCGTCGCTCGATGTTTCTGTTTTTGTGCCCTGAGCTTTGCAACGGCGGGCAAATGCAGCGAGACCAGCAAGACCAGCACCAACCAAGGCCAGCGTCGGCGGTTCCGGGGACGGAGACAGCAACAATATTAAGGAATACCGCGCAATCTGTTCTGGGAAGAGCGTCTCGATGAGTACGTAACTCTTGGCGACAGTCGCCGCCGTTAACTGAGAATTATATTCTCTTTTCTACTGTAGTACCGATCTGCTCGGGAGCTTTTTCATGAAGTTAGTCCTCGCTGTTGACGATTCGGCAACAATTCGGGAGCTTGTTTCCTTCGTACTCGGCAACGCGGGCTACAAGGTGGTCCTCGCCGTGGACGGCATGGACGGGCTCGAACAGCTGTCACACGGTAAGCCCGACCTCATCCTGACCGACATCAACATGCCCCGGCTCGACGGCCTGGGATTCATCGAGCAGGCGCGCCAAACCGATAACGGTCGCGGCACCCCGATCTTGGTCCTGACTACCGAAGCGGACGCCGCCAAGAAGACTCGCGCAAAAACCGCTGGCGCGACCGGTTGGATCGTCAAGCCATTCAACCCGAATCAATTGATTGAAGCTGTCCGGCGCGTGACATTTTAGTTCCAGTAGGCAAGACGGATGGCCGCCCTCCAACCCAATTCCAAGTTTAACTTCGCCAACGCATCCGTCCTCGTTGTCGATGAGAGCCAAATAGGCCAAGAGGTGTCATTGACCATCCTCTCGTCCTACGGCTTCCGCGCGATAACCCGCAGCACCTCTCTCCAAAACGCCACCGAGCACCTAAGATTCAAGCCTTTTGACCTCGTTTTAATCGACCCGTACGCCTTCGGCGAAGCAAGCTACAAATTCATAAAGTGGCTTCGCGAGGATACAAACAATCCGAATACGTGCGTACCGGTCATTGTCACCGCAGCCTATACCAGTATGCGCACCGTCGCGGCCGCGCGCGAATGTGGCGCCGACTACATTATCGCTAAACCTTTCTCCTGTGGCGGATTTCTCGATCGCCTCCTGTTTGTCGCATCAAAGGCTGGACATCGTAGCGAACTGGCCGTGCAGCAGACGGTATCCCAGGAGGGCAGCGGGATGGAGATCTGGTGATGGAAGAAATTGGATTGGCCCGTTTCATCAATACCCCAACCGGGCTCAAGCCTGGTGAAGCAGCGAACTTGGCGTCGCTGCACCTGGAATTATTGCGTGGAAAAGGCATTGCGCAGATCGACGACGCGCTGGATAGCCTGGATGGTTACCTGCGTTTGCTGGGAGGGCGGACGCCTCCCCCAGCGGTCGAACAGGAATTGCAGCGACTTACGTACGCAATCATCGAAGTTGCCGAAACATTTGGATACCAGTCTTTGGGGAAGTCGGCGTATTCGCTTTTTGAGCTGCTCGACAACATCGGCGTGAGCGGGCAATGGGATCGCGATGCCGTGATCGTTCATATGGAATCCTTGCGGTTGCTGCGCCACCCTGAGGCCGTCCCGCCGGAAATGCAGACGCATCTTCTTGACAGACTACGCTTGGTAGTCGCACGACATCGAACGGGTTCGAGTAAATGAACGCACCATCACCCCGCATTCCCGCGGCTGCCGATCCGGAAGTACTCAAGACGCTCGCCTCGGTACTCGCCGATCTGGGCGGTATTGGGCAAAAATTGCAGGAAATGATCGGTTCGGAGTTTCGGACCGGAAAGCTTGGCGCCGATGCCATTATGGATGCGCAGGCAGCCGACCTACTTGTTCAGTACTTGCATGAGATCTCAAAATTTCTGGGAAATTATTCAGCGGCTCTTCTGGTCGAGGATGCCGATCCTCTGGCGGCGGCCACTAGCACACTGCTTCTCGGCGGATTGGTCGGCCGGCTCATGCAATCCTGCAATTCAGCAGTAATTGCCGCGGTCGCGGACGGCGACATAGAAATGTTCTAGGCTCGCGTGATTGTACCTATTCCGCTATCTTCAATGATACCAGTGGCACAGATTATCGACGTCCCGTGTCATGGCCCGCAAAAGCGGGCCATCCAGGAGAGCGTAGGGCTCATCAGCGCGCAGACGCGCGCTTGCTGGATGGCTCTGTCAAGCAGGGCCATGACAAAAGAGGGCAGGACCAAAGGCCACTGGTGTCCATTGCGGGGGACGGCGGCCAAGCCGGCACGTTTGGCTATCACCTAATCTTTTCGATAGGGGGCATGGGTGCAATATCGTGCGTGAGGAGGACGCTATCGGCCACGGCGGCGAAAGCGGCAAAAACTCGTCGATAAACGACTTCCGTTGGCCAACCCCATCTCGGCGGCGCCTCCAATTGAGATGCAGATTGGCCACAGGGTGGATGCAATCCGCTGAACCGCATCGCAACATAAATTTAACGCGTGTCCCGTAAAGTTTGCCAGACTACCAATGTTTAAAGGGCTGTATGAAAACGATTCTCGCCATTGACGATGCGCTCATAGTCCGCGATCTTATTAGCCTCTTGCTTGGCAATGCCGGCTATAATGTGGTCGTTGCGAATGATGGTATCGCGGGAATAGAGTTGCTCGGCAATATCAAGCCGGATCTGATCTTGGTCGATGTGAATATGCCCAGACTGGACGGCTTTGGCTTCCTCGAGTTGGCACGAACGACCCCTAACGGTGCAAATGTGCCGATTCTTTTCCTAACCGCAGAATCCGATTCCCATATTAAGACGCGGGCCCAAACCTCGGCCGCCAATGGCTGGATCGTCAAACCCTTCAACCCCGTGCAGCTGATCGAGGCGGTCAGGTCCGTGTTATCCCGGGAATGTCCCGACGAGCAGGCGTCGTATCATAGCGTTTGACAAGCTACGCGGCCTTGACCAGAGGGTCTGCCGATTTAATGCGCTATCAATTCCCCAGCGAACTCCTTGAATCGGCAAGACAATTCTTGAGAGCAGCGTTGGCAAGGGTGTAGCAGTAGGCTGCCCGCCTTCGAAAACCGGCATTCTATAAATCGCGGGAGCAAAGTGTACCACTGAACCGGCTTTGATTTGGCTGCTGAAGGCGGCGGCAAAGTGTACCGGTCCTGCTAGGCCGTCTATATGTCTTGA
>Ga0114969_10002961_pt1 | contig 13800 bp, 13 predicted proteins | sample M_130807_MF_Meta_FD_87316 | JGI IMG/M metagenome (GOLD analysis project Ga0114969, IMG submission 87316) | Freshwater microbial communities from Lake Montjoie, Canada to study carbon cycling - M_130807_MF_MetaG | ecosystem: Environmental > Aquatic > Freshwater > Lake | place: Lake Montjoie...
CACTTCACATATAACAAACTATCAATGAATTAATTTAAGGGTAAATGAAAATTTACCCTTATTTATTTTAAGATCTTTACGTATGAAAAAAATAGGAGTTTTATTATTACAATTAGGAACACCAGATAGTCCAAGCACATCTGATGTCAGACGTTATTTAAACGAATTTTTAAATGACCCTCGTGTTATTGATTTACCTTGGTTAGGTCGAAAGCTTTTAGTAAATGGTATTATTGTTCCTTTTCGTGCACCTAAATCAGCAAAGATTTATAAGAAATTATGGGAACATGGTAATGGAAAATCACCCCTTTTAGACTATTCTGAAAAAGTACAAGTATTGCTTCAAGCGCAATTTAAAAACGAAGATTTAACGGTAGAAATGGCGATGCGATACCAAAATCCATCCATGGAAATAGTTTTGGACAGAATGCATAAAGCAAATTATGATCAATTGATTATTATACCTTTATTCCCTCAATATGCAAGTGCTTCATCAGGTTCTGCAATTGAAAAAGCAATGAATATTATTCGTAAATGGTGGATTATTCCAGAAATTAAAATTGTTTCTCAATTCTACGATAATCCAGATTATATATCCTCCATCATCGAAAGATCAAAAGAATTTGAACTATCCGACTTCGATCATATCTTATTCTCTTACCACGGATTACCAGAACGTCATGTAGACAAAGTATATAACGACGGTTTATGTGAAGATCAACCTTGTGAATCAGAAATTAACGAATACAATAAATTATGTTACAAGGCTACTTGCTATGCAACAACACGATTAATTGCAGATCAATTAGGTATAACAGAAAAAGACTATACAGTATGTTTTCAATCGCGATTAGACAAGAAATGGCTACATCCATTTTCTGACAAAATAGTTGAAGAACAAGGAAAAAAAGGAGCGAAAAAATTGTTAGTATTCAGCCCTGCATTTATCGCGGATTGTTTAGAAACAATTGTCGAAATAGGAGAAGAATATCAAGAAATCTTTGAAGAGTTCGGTGGAGAAAAAGTACAATTAGTACCTAGTTCTAATGACCATCCACTTTTTATAAATTGTTTAGAAGCATTAGTGAGAGAACGATTGTAGTTGTAATTTTAAGACATAAATAGAAAAGAATAAAAACTCTAAATTTGGATAAAAATTGAAAGATGCGTCTTTCCTCTTTAGTCTAAAAAACTTTGCTTTATTAAGCTATCACAACCGCTAATGAAACACCCACGATGATACTCAACAATTTCATCAAATTAAATCGATGATTTTCACTTGCTTCGAAAATAATCGTTGTAGATATATGTAAAAACATTCCTACAACAATGGCAAGTAATATATTCATAGAAAACATATCGATAGCATTATGTGCAATTTTTCCAAAAAGTAAACCTAGAGGCGTCATACATGCAAAAGACATAAGGATAATCCAGGATTTTTTATTCGTAATTCCAGAACCTTTTAATAAAGTCATTAAAGCAATAGCGACAGGAGTTTGGTGAAACAAAATTCCTAGCAACAAAGATTGTCCTGACATATGATTGTGATGCGCAGTTAATTCACCACCAGCTAAAGGAATACCTTCTATAAAAGAATGCACGGACAAAGAAATGAACAAAGCCCAAGGAATTCTGTTATTTTTGTGAATATGAATATGTCCATGTTCTATCCCTCCTGAAAAATATTCTAAAAATAATTGGATTAAAAAACCAATCAAAATAAATAACCCGATACTATATTTAGATTCTGACTCATATAATTCAGGTAAAAAATGAACAAATGCGATGGATAATAAAAAACCACCACTAAAAGCTAACATAATCTTAATCAGCTTTTTTTGTTTAAGTCCATCCATCAAGGAAACAATTACACCTCCCAAAAAAACTGCGAAAATCAACAACAAAATATTAAAAAAATCCATCATAATTTTCGCGCAATTATAATTAAACGATCTGATGTAACTACATCAAATGGATTTAGTTGAAAATCACCAAAAACTTCCTCAATTTTGAAATTTGTTTCTTTTAACATATTGTGAAAATCATCAAATGTAAAACCACGAACGGATTCTTGAAAATTATATACTTGACCTTGATCTGAAAAAGAGATATTTTTATTTATGAACTTACCATCGAATTCACGTTTTAAATTAAATTCGATATTATCTTCTATCTTAATCTCTTCTTTTACAAGGGAGTTTAACGTTTTTGTTACATTCATAAAATCGATTACTAACAAACCATTCGTATGTAACATTTCATATATAGATCTTAATACCTTAAAATTATCTTCTTCAATTTTAAAATACCCAAAACTGGTGAAAAGATTAAAAACAACATCGAAACTCTCATTTTCAATTACTTCACGCATATCATGTTCTTGAAACTTCAAATGATTATTTTGAAAATGCGTGGCACTTTGAATACTTTGCGGAGACAAATCAACCCCTAATACTTTTAAACCTAAATTATTAAGTGTTACAGAATGTCTACCTTTTCCACAAGCTAAATCTAAAGCATACTCATTGGATAAATTCAAGTATTTATATAAATTAGAAATAAACAATTCAGCTTCTGACTCGTTCCTATTTTTATAGAGCGAATGGTAATATTTGGTATCAAACCAAGTACTAAACCATGCTTTATTTTGATCTAATTTATCCGACATATTACTGCAAAAATAGACATTATTGAATGAATTCTTGCTACATTTTTAGTTTAACCTATCTTTGAAATATTATTAATAGAAATACATTATGTTAAAAATTGGTATTACTGGTGGAATAGGTTCCGGGAAAACTTTTGTTTGCCACATTCTAGAAAAATTAGGCTATCCAATTTTTTATTCCGACAGGGAAGCAAAAAAATTGATGAATGAAAATCTCGATTTAATAATAAAAATAAAGAAATTATTAGGTAATAAGGCATATTTAAATGGAATAATAGATAAATCATTTATTGCTCAGAAAATTTTTGAAACACCTACTTTACGCAATGAATTAAACGCTATAGTGCATCCAGAAGTATATCTTGCATTTGAAAAATGGAGTAAATCTCAAACTAGTAAACTTGTTTTCAACGAATCCGCACTTTTATTCGAAACTGAATCTTACAAACGATTTGATAAAACTATTTTAATTACTGCAGATATTTGCCTCAAAATTGAACGAATTAAAAAAAGAGATCTTTTAGATGAAATAGAAATAAAACATCGGATGCATAGTCAACTTGCCGATGAAATTAAATTGAAATTAACAGATTTCGTGATAGAAAACAATGAAGTCAAACTATTGTTACCACAATTAATTCACGCTATAAATCAACTAGAAACTACAACATTATAATTCTTCAAAATCGTCAAATTTAGTAGAATCTTCTTTGTTATGTTCTTCTTTTACATGCATTTGAGTTGTTACAAGTGGTTTACCGGACATTAAGTAAAAAACACCATTGATTAATTTATTAGAAATACTTAAAAGGATAAAAAATCCTATTATTTTGAAAATAAAACCTATAATAGGTGCTTCTTCAATTCCAACAATTGAATCATAAAACCAGTTACTAATAGGATTTTGAGCATACTGTGGATTAAAAATGAAAAAAACAAACATTCCTATCCCAAATAGAATAACTCCTACTTCAGCTTTTAAATTAAATATCGGCGTTAAAAAATTCATATTTTCCCCTAAAGATGCTTTAAATAAAGTAGAGCGTTTTTGTCTGTTTTGCAGTTTCCCGACAAAATAAACCACCAAAATCAATGCACCTGTATATAATTCATATGGAAGAATATAGCCTGAGTTATTTTGATTTAAACAAAACAAAAAAGTAACATCAATTAAAAAAAAATATTGTAGCGTTTTTATAGAATATTCTTCAATAATACTTCTTTCAAAATGCTTAGGCCTTAATAAAGTAATAGATAAACGAACAAATCCCCATAAAAAACCAAAAACAGCAAACATAACGCCCATCAAAAAGGCAAATTTTAATAGATTCATACTACAAAAATGCAAAAAAAAGTTCTATCCGATTCATTTCTAAAAAAGCATTCTAGAATTAATTAATATATTTGATGTTAATATTTAAAAATAAAAAAATTAGAATGAAAAAAATTTTATTCGCTATCTCAATAAGTTTTATTACGCTTATTTCCTTTGCTGAAGAAGGAATGCTTATTCCGTCTTTAATTCAAGCTTTTCAATCAGACATGAAAGCAAAAGGAATGAAATTGTCTGCAGAGCAAATCTACAGTATTAATAATTCCAGTTTAAAAGATGCTGTAATCAGTTTTAATGGGGGATGCACCGCTGAAATAATCTCTGACCAAGGTTTAATCTTGACCAATCATCACTGTGGTTTTTACAACATTCAATCACATTCATCACTTGAAAATGACTATTTAAAAAACGGTTTTTGGGCAAAAACTAAAGCAGAAGAGTTAGCAAATCCAGGTTTAACAGCTACCCGTATTGTTCGTATAGATGATGTAACTGCAAGTGTGCTATTTGGAGTTACGGACGAAACGCCATTAAATGAACGTAACCAAAAAATCAAAGAAAACATCCAACAAATTATAACAGATAAGAGTTTAAATACCCACTACAAAATTGATATTAAGGAGTTTGATTATGGTAATAGCTTTTATGCTATGACTACTGAAGTATTTACAGATGTAAGACTTGTTGGCGCTCCTCCAAGTTCTATTGGAAAATTTGGTGGTGATACAGACAATTGGGTTTGGCCTAGACATACAGGTGATTTTGCACTATTTAGAATTTATGCAGGACCAGATAATAAACCTGCTGTATACAATCAAACCAATGTTCCATATGTTCCAGAATACTCCTTAACAATCGATGCGGGACATAGAAAATCAGGAGAATTTACAATGGTATACGGATTTCCTGGTGTTACTGAACAACATACTGTCTCGGGACAATTAGCATATTTAATAAATAGAGAAAGACCTGCGCGTATTGGTATGCGTGAAAAGTCTTTATCCATTATTAACACTCGTATGCGCGCTAGCGATGATATTCGAATTAAATATGCTGCAAAGCAAGCAACAATCGCAAATTCCTATAAGAAATGGATTGGCCAAGTGCAAGGTTTGGTAGAACTTAATGCGATTGAAATTAAAAAACAATACGAAGCAAAATATACGAAAACAGCGCAGAAAACGGAGCAATGGAGGAATCGATATGGTGATATTGTGCAAAAAATGAATAATTTATTTGAAGAAAATAAAGAATATGACTTCACAAATACGATGATTATGGAATACATCTATATCGGTGGTGGGCCAGAATTTTTTAAACAAGTGAGAGTTGTAGATGAGTTAGTCAAAAATTATGACAAGTATAAATCTGCAGGTGAAATACCTACTAAAATTGAAAAAATTAAAACTTCGTATGAAAAATTCTTTAAGAATTACAATAAAGAAATAGATCAAACTATTTTTAATCTATTACATGCAGAGTTTATTCATTTAATGAATCCAAACTATCTTCCAACGACTGTATTAAGTAAAAAAACTGAAGAATGGTCTAACGAAATATATACAAAATCGATTTTTACGGATAAAGAAAAGTTAGCATATTTCTATGCAAACCTGAATGACGAATCCATCTTAAAAATAAAACAAGATCCTGCCTATATTTTGTATACAGATATTATTAATAAATTCAGCACTGAAATTGTTCCAAGATTAGATGATTTCAACGCAAAAATGGATGATCTATTAAAAATATATATTGAAGGTAAACACGTTATGTTTCCGAAAGACAAACATTGGCCTGATGCCAACGGTACACTTCGAATTGCTTATGGAAAACTAGAAGGATCTTCACCTAAAGATGGATTAGAGTATAAAAATCATTCTACCGTAGAAGGTATATTAGAAAAAAACAGAACAAATAATCCTGATTTTGAACTATTACCGCGTATAAAAGAATTGTACGAGAAAAAAGAATATGGTGGATATGACCAAGACGGGGAGTTATGGGTGTGTTATACGGCTTCTAATCACACAACAGGAGGTAACTCTGGTTCTCCTGTATTAAACAAAGATGGTTACTTTATAGGGATTAATTTTGACCGCACCTGGGAAAGTACGATGAGTGATTATATGTTTGATCCTTCTAGGTGTCGAAACATCGTATGTGATTCTAGATACATACTATGGGTCATCGATGTATATGCAGAAGCAGATAATTTAATTGAAGAGATGCATATTATAACAGAGAAAGATAAACGAAGAAAAATGTAAATTAGAAATACAAATAGAGAAGGGTTGAACAATGTTTAACCCTTTTTTTATTTAGCAATTAAATACGATTCTAAATGCCAATATGTTTTATAACACGTGTTTGGAAAATACTTTGGATCACATGAAATGTCATAAATAAATATGGATTTAGGCTTTATATTTAAGATAGGTATTGTTTGAATTTTGTTCATGTTTTTATCCATATTATCCAATAATAAATAACGATTATTCAATTGCATATTGAAGTTGTTTGCATCATGTGATATCAAATCTTTCCATGCAGTAAAGCTGTTATTACTAAATCCTATATATAATATGGATACTATTAATGCTATTTTCTTAATTTGAACATTGCCAAATATTTCCGCATTAATAAATACATCACTCCAAACAGTTAAATTAATAAACCATAAAATAATAAAATAAAAATAAGCCACGTTAACAGTCCTGTGTTGGCCCAAGATTCCTGTGCTCCAATATGCAGGGAAAATTGAAAGAAATAACACACCAATTAGCGTGATAAATGCAATCCATCTATTTACAAAAAAATGCTTTCGCAATAAATTTGAGAAAAATACAACAAACTGACTAAAAGAAAGATAAATATACGAAAGCAAAATTAGGACACCGTTAAAAGTCCAATCAAAAGAGAAACGAATCATTTGAAGAAAAGTTTGCAGCACCGAATATCCTAAACGATGGGATTCACCGATGAAATAAGCCTCTCTAACTTTATTTCCAGGTGCAAAATATACCAAACAAAAACCAATCAATGAAGCTATTAAAAATCCAAAAAACCAAGCTCTATTAGCTAGTTTATTTCTCCATTGAATGACTACAATAAGAACATGAAATGCAACTAATAGTAACATTTCTACTTCGTTGAATCCTGCTAAAAGTAGGATGGAAAAAAAAAGTATAATAAAAAGTAAAATTTTAGAGAGACCATTTTTACAAAGCGAAAAATGATGTAATCCAATAAAATAAACAAGTGTAAAACAATTTGCTAATTGATAGGTCACAACACCTGTATACCAATAGGTTCCTTCAGATAATACAGGCATCTGAAAGAGATTTAAAAGTATGAAAAGAAGCGTAATTATTAAAATAGCACGTCTATTAAGTACTTTTTTAAAAAAATAATTTAAAAACAAAAAAATTGAAATAATAGTTGACAAGAAAATCCCTAACAAACATATTCGATAAATCGACAACCAAGAATTACGAAATATTAATGGGTTTTTTAAAACAAAAACATTCGAAAAATAACGACCATTCCATAAATTATATTCATCTATTAATGCTGGAAAAATCCCTTGTTTGGAACCTAAAATTGCATACGAAAAGTCATCCCCAGAAGGATGACAATACGCAAATAAAAGAAAATATGGGAGTAAACAGAAAATTAATACTCCGACTAATTTATTCTGGTAGGACATTCATTTTATCTGCAAAGTGAAAACAATAATCACGTAAATCTTCACAAATTAAAGTTTCTCCAGTAGCACGCTCAAAACTATCTGCCATTGTCAATAACGTTTGGTGAAAAAATTGCTTCATTTCTTCTACAGACATATCTTCTGTCCATAAATCAATTTTTAACGTATGTCCTTTATCGGCATCCCACATAGCTAACATCATCGCTTTCGTATCTTGATTTTCAACTTGGCCATCTGTAGCACTCCATTTCATTCGAAGTGGTACATGGTTTTCATTTAAACCTACATTAACTTCAATTTTAGATGTTTTTGTTATTTCTTTACTCATGACTATTCAATTTCATACGATTGTAAAATCGTGTTATACGGCATTTTAATTAATTTGGAAATAGAAACAGATTCATTCTTTTGCATAAACTCATGCACAATCTTCCATCCTAAATATTGACCTAAACGATCCGGACTCTTTTCAGGAAGACCAACCGTAAAAGGTCCTTCGTGTAAAAAATTCGCCTGGTCTCTTTCATTTTTAGAAAATAATAAATCTTGATTTACGATATACTTCCAAATAGATGCTTCATTATGATCCGCCCATGCATATCCATTTTTTGTATACCTAAATAACACATGTTTATCGATTTCAGGAAAAGCTGCCTCCGTCAAATAAATTATTTTACCCCAACGAATCATTTTTTCTGCAAAAGTACCTTCATCTTCCGGCACAACATTTGTTGCAATCCATTCAGCCAAAACATCTCTCGGAATATATTCTTTTAACATTCCATCCTTCATCCATTGAAAAAACTCTTGAGAAGGTAATTCCTTAACTACATCCGTATGTGGCCCTAAATAACGTTCTAGACCGATACCCACTTCCGAATCTGAAGAATAAACGTTAGAAACAAATAAAGAATTTATGTAAAAAATTTGTTTCGGAAAATTTTGAGAAGGTAAATGATATGCTAGATGTTTAAATCCATCTATGATTTGATTTTGGAGATCGATTTTAAAATGAAATGTTTGCGAAATATGAGCTTCAAGTCTTTTAATATATGGGTCGTTACGGAAAATATCAATTCTATTTAAACTACTAGAATCTTTAAAACCACCTATCCCCAAACAATGTACTAATTGATACGCTAATACACCATCAGAAGCCCCTGCATATTTATCAAATACTACTGAAATATCTGACTTATTCGTATGTACTAACAAAGAATCTAAATTTACAAACGGTATTTGTAATTTCGATTTGGAAACATCTATATCCAAGCGATTACTAGTACATGAAGTAAAAATGATTAGAAGGCTTGAAAAACAGAAAAAAATTCTCTTTATCATTAATAATAATTAATTTAGTAACCAAATGTACGGAAAGTCTTTGAATTATGACAAAATTAGCATATAAACTACTTATACTTTGTTTGATTATATCAACACAAAATATAAGTTTTACACAAACAAACACTACTCATAAATTACAAATGGGGATAATACTGAGTAGTGGTATAAATTTCAATAAAATGAATACTAAAATTGCCGAAGGTAAGACAGGTACAGATCTATCTATAGGCATGAATATAATTAAAAATTTCAATGATAATTTAGGATTTGTATCTGGTTTTGAATTTGATTTTTCTAGAACAAATTATTCTTTCCTAGATACTTTATATTACGCATATAATGATTCAAAAATTTCAACAAAATCTGAAACTTCAATAAATAGTACATTATTCAAAATCAATGAACGAACACAAACTCCTATATATTTAAGTATACCAACTATGTTTGTTTTTAAAACAGATTATATAGGATATATTAGATACTTTGCTAAATTTGGAATGAGACATTCATTTACTCTAAAAAGTATAACAAATGATTTAGGCAGTAAAATTGGAACAACAGAAACAATTAAATTATCTAACATGGAACTACCTTCTGATTTAAGTATTTACAAAGGTTGTATAGGGATTGCGGGGGGGACAGAATGGAATTATTATGGTACTTCAACCATGGTATTTGAATTAGGCTATTATTATGGGATCAATAATATACACAGTGGAGATGCGATAATTGGAAATGATAAAGATAAAAACAGAAGTTTATTTCAAAATTTAGAATTAACATCATATACTAGTTTAAAAAACTCACAAAATCATTTAATTTTGAAAGTTTCATTCTTATTTTAAAAAGATGCAACACGAAAAAATAATTAAACACATTGTACAATGGTTAAAAAACTATGCTGTTAATTCTAATCAAAAAGGGTATATAATAGGGGTTTCAGGCGGAATAGATTCAGCACTAACATCCACTTTATGTGCTTTAACTGGTTTGGATGTGTTGATTGTAAGTTTGCCATTACGACAAAGAAGTGATGAATATAAACGTGCAAATAATCATATATCATTTTTAGCAAAAACATATAACAACGTGAAATCGTTGGATATAGATTTAACAAACACATTTAGTCATTTAGAATCTTCTCTGCCTATATCAACGGTTAAAAACAAATTAGCTATGGCTAATACACGCTCTAGGCTTCGTATGACCACACTTTATGCACTAGGGCAAGCAAATGGATTGTTAGTTGCTGGAACAGGTAATAAAATCGAAGATTTTGGCGTAGGATTTTTTACAAAATATGGAGATGGTGGAGTAGATATAAGTCCGATTGCTGATTTAACGAAAACACAAGTTAGGGTTTTAGCAAAAGAATTAAAAATTCAACAAGAAATTTTAGATGCTGCCCCAACAGATGGTTTATGGGATGAAGATCGAACAGATGAAATTCAAATGGGTGCAAGTTATCCAGAATTGGAATGGGCAATGGAATTCGACGGAGATATAACAACATTAACTACAAGAGAAAAAGAAGTTATCGAAATATATAAAAGATTGCATAAAATCAATCGACACAAGATGATTCCTATACCAGTTTGCACAATACCTAAAGAATTGTGTTAATCTATTTCTGGAGCTAAACGTAAAATAATACCATCAATAGAATCTTCTATCGGAATTTGACAGCCTAAACGAGAATTTGATTTAACATAAAATGCTTGATCCAACATATCCAATTCTGCATCACTTTGTGCTTCAAGAGTAGTATCTGACTCTAAATAACATTGACAAGTAGCACACATTGCCATACCACCACATTCTCCTTTCACAGGTAAATCATAGGATTTGCATAATTCCATGATATTCATATTCATATCTGTTGGAGCAACTAATTTATGAGATTGACCTTCGCGATCGATAATTGTTACTGTAATATCCTGTGCCATATAATTAAAAAAAAAGACTGTGTACAAATATACACAGTCTTAATAAAATATAAAATTAGATTAACCTAGAAATGCCACAAATCGTGCTCAAAATTTCTAAATTCTTCTGTAATTTTTTGCGATTCATACAAAGCATCAATACCGGATTTATACGTATCAATTGTACGATCAAAGGTATTAGATTGTTTGTAAATTGTACTGTTGAATTGACGTTTTTGAAATAAATCATCAAAACTCATCCATTGTGCATCATTTTTAGGATTATAAACATTATAGTTTACAAATACAAAACGACAATGTGGAAAATACAACCAAAACAAGATTTTTTTACCTTTAATTGTAGTGATATCATCTTTTAAATCTCTCTCCGCATCATACACTACAGGAGCCAAACCAAGAATACGTACGTCAAACTGAGAACGTTCTTTATCAAAAAACCAATCTTCTTTTAAACGGTATTCCACAATATCCTCTGATTTATACCAACGAATTTCAGGGTCTTCCAAGATTTGTTCTTCAACACCAGTAGCAGGATTTAATTTTGTAAGTGGTTCTCCTGTTAACGGATCCGTTTTAACCATTGGAGTTCCATCAGGATTCATTTTATCTTTTTTCTGACCTATCAAACGTAATACATTATCTTTAAAAGTTGTATCGTTTTCATAACTTTTACCAGGTGCTAATTGCATAGGATATTTAAACAAATCTCCGTCAAACGAACCAATATTATTTGGGTTTTCATTATCGTACATTACTAAATCCCCTTTCATGATATGATGACGAATTACAGTCCATAAAGACCAACGAGTAGTATTTTTCACCCAATCACCTGCTCCAGTGAACTCATCCATAGGATAATACATTGGATGATTGATTTTCTCGCGCATATCGATCGATCTCCAAATACGTTTTTGAAACATAACATCCGCTTCACGAACAGATTCATAAGGAACAAGTCTTTTCGTAGGAATATGTTCTTGAATATAAATACCATCTATAACTCCTTCAGCAGGGATGTTAACAGGCCCACCATTAATTTCGTTTTGTGCATTTACAACAGCAAATGAAGCAAAAGTAAATACGGATAAAATTAACTTTTTCATAACTTAAATTTTTAAGTATTCTAATTTAGATTTACTGTACAAGCTCCAAACTTAGCGCCAGTTTTTCCATCTGTGTATTTACACATGAATGTTACCATATCTCCAGGTTTAGCTTGTTTTAAAAGTCCAGAAGCTGCAGCATCAATGACATTCCCTTGACCTTTAGCAGTACGTCCTTTGAAATCCATTTTCCAATCTAGAACTGTAAAGTTAATCCCTTGTAAGTCAATTGATGGAGGGAATTTAGCAGAAAGACCCATTGCTGTTTTAGGAGCAGCTTCTCCAGTACCTTTACCAGCAAAGTAAATAGCAGCAGGAGGAAGCGGTTTAACTTTAAATGTAAATGAGCCTAAGTTTGCAGATTTTTTTGTAACCGTATTTGTTCCCTTAATCGCAATCTGGCAAGTTTTACCAGGACCTACTGTTGGTGTTGCAATCCAAATTGCACCTTGTTTTTGAATAGATACGCCAGTACCTAACAAATCACATTGATTAAAACCAGCAGCTGTTCCAATTACTTTATTAGCATACCCTTGATAAAGCACAGTCATATCCGGTAAGGAAATCGAACCTGTAGGTTCTTGAATCGTAATTGTATGTTCCCATTCTTTTTGAACAGGAGTACCATTTTTCTTACGAATCATTACAGTACCCTTCACTTTCATTTCTCCGGTACCACTAGCAGTAACTTTTACTTTCGCTTGTCCATCTACAGCAGGATCTACTTTTCCACCTCCAGAAGTAACTTTAACCTCCGGTTGTTTGTCAGAATCAAATGCAGCCATCATTACACTAATTTCAACCTCATCTCCTTTTGTAGCTAATAATTGACCGTTTGCAAATCCTTGTACCTTATTGAATGAGAAATCTCCTCCACCTACTCTTGAACGAATTAAAGCAATAGCATCCGCACGTGCAGTTAACACTTCTTTTTCTAAGGCAGATAAAGATGCAATACCAGCTACTTGTGGATTATGATCCCACGTTTTTCCAACCCAGTGTACTCCATCTATATCGTGAACGCTATAAAGCTCGTTTTTAGACATCGAGATATAGATTTTCTTTACCTCTGTGGCTTCATCCGTACTAATTTTTCCTTTTTTCATCATTGCATCCACCTGCTTATCTAAGTCTTTGTTTCCTTCAAACTTATTAATATCTGTACATTTTAAGGAGTATGGAGTTTCAGGTGTAGAAGCACTTTTAACTAAAATTTCAACAAGCTCTTTTCGATATTTGTTGTAATTTTTCCACAATTCTTCCCCTTTACCTTTAGGTTTCTTGATGTCCTCATTAATACCCATTATAAGCATTGGTTCATCATATTTATCGGGACCTTGTACGTGTGTTAAATGCATACGTATTGGCTTACAAGGTGCTTTTTTAGCATCGTATTCTTGATGAATCAAACCTTCTTCTTCAGGAATACCAGGAGCATTTTTACCTTCTTTAGTTATTGCTTCTTGACATTGCACCATAATGTCAATTTTACAACCATCTAAAAAAGTAATCATTTCAGCAGTTTTTTTCTCAATCAGATTTACATCTTTTAAAAATGCAGAAGCTTTTTCACTTAAAGCTGGATTTGAACTATCTTCGGCTACCTCTTGTAACTCCTCTTTTTTCTCTTGTCCACGAGCATATTCATTTTCATTTGCAACTTGAATATTTTCTTCGATTGCAACAAACGCTTC
>Ga0114969_10002966_pt1 | contig 13797 bp, 12 predicted proteins | sample M_130807_MF_Meta_FD_87316 | JGI IMG/M metagenome (GOLD analysis project Ga0114969, IMG submission 87316) | Freshwater microbial communities from Lake Montjoie, Canada to study carbon cycling - M_130807_MF_MetaG | ecosystem: Environmental > Aquatic > Freshwater > Lake | place: Lake Montjoie...
GGAAGTTTTGCAGTGTCAAGAACTTCATCACTGAAATATGACATTGTGGCAACTTCACCTGTGCCTGCAAGATATTCATTATCCTGTGTTTTATACAAATCCTCTTCACCTTGTGGGATGTACCCTGTTCCAATTAGTGTCTCTCGCTTTACAAGAGATGGCACAATCATCGGCTGGTAATTTTGCTTTGACATAAAATCTATTACGAATTGCCACACCGCCATAGACAGAAGCGCTCCATCGTTTTTGAGAAAGTACCCTCGGAAGCCTGCAACTTTGGCACCTCGGTCAAAATCGGCCATATCCTTTTCAAGACAGATATCGATGTGGCTTTTTGGTGTGAAATCAAATTTTGGAAGTGTGCCCCAAGTTTTTACTTCTACATTTTGTGCATCAGTGTCGCCTTCTGGCACTGACATATCAGGAATGTTTGGAACAGCCACCATTAATTTTTGCCATTCTTGCATCACATCAATCAAAGCCTTCTCGGATTCTTGAGCAGAATCTTTTACGACTTTCATTTGATCAATAAGTAATTGTCTAGTAGCAGGATCTGCGGAAGAAATCTCGGCACTAAATTTATTTTGCTCTGCTTTGACCGCTTCTACCTTTTGCATCAATTCTCTGCGTTTGTCGTCTACAGTTATCAGGGCATCTACGTCGAAGTTTAAATGCTTCTTTCGAGCACCGTCCTTTATCAAGTCTTTATTATCGCGAATGAATTTAATGTCTAACATCTGAAGAAAATTTTAATTTAAATTGATTTTTTAATCATATCAAATGAATAAGATATTGACCACTATGGACGAATTTGAATTTCCAAGGATTGAAAAGATGGTTAAGGGGGATTTTCCCCTATTATTAAGTGAAATGCCAGGGGCACCGGATTGTCTATATATATGTGGCAATTCTAAGGTGCTTTTTATGGAGGGTTACAAGTACCTATGCATTGTCGGCTCACGTAGGTATACAGAATATGGTCGACGTGTCTGTGAATGGCTTATTGAGGGCCTAAAGGGCACTAAAACGGTCATTGTGTCAGGTCTTGCCATGGGAATAGACACAGTGGCACACAAATCCGCTATGGCTAATCATCTAAAGACTATTGCCGTACCAGGGTCAGGGCTTAATACTGATATTTTATACCCTCGTATTAATATGTATGTAGCTGAGGATATATTAAGGGAAGGTGGTTGCCTTCTATCCCCTTTCAAACCAGACCAAGGGGCGACGAATTGGACTTTTCCTGTTCGGAATCAAATCATGGCGGGCATGTCTCACGCCACTCTTGTAATTGAAGGCGAGGAGGATTCTGGAACGCTCATCACAGCAAAATTATCCGCTGACTATAACAGAGACACCCTGGTGGTGCCTGGGTCGATTTTTTCAGAGCATTCTATGGGTCCGCACAAATTACTGCGAGATGGAGCGATTCCGATTACAAATCAGAAGGAATTACGTGAGGCACTCGGATTTGTAGATGAAGACAAGAAAACTTCACACTATGAAAATTGCACAGATGACGAGCTTAAAATTGTTTCCCTGCTTTCTACGGGAACACTTCACAAAGATGAAATCATTCGACAAAGTAACCTTTCTGTAAGTAGGGTTCACATCTTAATTTCAATTTTAGAAACAAAAAACTTGGTCGAACAAAAATTTGGAAAAGTTAACTTACGCTATCCATTTTTTGGCAAAAACGGCAACTCTGTGTAATACTTACGAATAATATGAAGTTACTGATCGTTGAGTCACCAGCAAAAGCTAAAACTATTTCAAAATATTTGAAGGGCGAATACAAAGTAGTCGCCTCTGTTGGGCATGTCCGCGATTTACCAAAAAGCAACAAGAAAGCTATTGATATCAAGAAAGGTTTCGTCCCCCATTATGAGATTTCACCGGGTAAGGAAAAGGTTATTAGCGAAATTCGTTCTTTAGCCAAAAAAGCCGACGAAGTAATCCTCGCAACCGACCCCGATAGAGAAGGAGAAGCCATCGCGTGGCACATCAAGGAGGCTGTTGGGTTGAAAAAACCAGAACGGGTTGTGTTCCATGAAATTACAGAGGAGGCAGTGCAAGAGGCCATGAAACACCCTCGCCAGATTGACGAGAACTTGCGCTATGCCCAAGAAGCCCGACGTGTGTTGGACCGACTTGTGGGTTACGACTTATCAGGATTAATTTGGAAAAAGGTACGTTATGGATTGTCTGCCGGACGTGTCCAATCTCCTGCCCTTCGAATCATCATGGAACGCGAACGCGAAATTCGCGCTTTTATTCCAGAAGCATATTACGTAATCACAGCAAAAACTGAAACAAAAAAGGGTGAGAAAATTGAATTTTCATGCAGTAAGGAAATTAAAGAATCCTCTGTTGCAGAAAAAATTGTATCTCTAGGTAAAAAATCTGATTGGCACGTTAAGGCTATCGAAGAATCAGAGGTAAAGCGCTCACCAAAGGCGCCTTTTATTACCTCAACTCTTCAACAGACGGCCAGCACGCGCTTTGGATTTTCTCCTTCACGAACTATGTCTTTGGCACAAAAGCTGTACGAAGGCGGACATATCACATATATGCGAACCGACAGCACAAACTTGAGCAAGCTCGCAATCGGTGAATCCGCAACTACTATCAAAAAAGAATTCGGTGATAAATACTTTGAAGCAAGAACTTATGCATCAAAGAGCAAGAATGCACAAGAGGCCCATGAAGCGATTCGACCTTCTCACGTATCCGTAGAAAGCGCAGGTTCAAACGATGATGAGAAAAAATTGTACAGATTGATAAGAGCGCGAACTTTGGCTTCACAAATGTGTGATGCAAAAATTGCAAGAACAAAAATTGTGGCAAATATCAACGCTGCGGATTTCCCTGACTTCACTGTCACAGGTTCACGTGTGATTTTTGATGGATGGTTAAAGGCAGATCCTGACGCTCGAGGAGAAGACGTTGAACTTCCAAAGGTGACAAAGGATGAAACATTGCAATTGTTGGAGTTAGTTTCTCTTGAAAAGTTTACCGAACCACCATCTCGATACACCGAAGCTGGACTTATCAAGGAAATGGAAAAACGAGGAATCGGCCGTCCATCAACATATGCGAGCATTATTCGAACACTCGAAGAGCGTGAATACGTTACAAAACTAAACCGAACCATGACTCCAACCGATACTGGGGACGTTGTTAGTTCATTCCTAGAGGAACACTTCCCTTCATATATTAGCGACGATTTCACAGCTAAAATGGAAGACAAGTTGGACGATATTGCGCTGGGAAAAGAAACGTATGTTGATACGCTGACAAATTTTTACGGACCATTTACAAAAGACGTTGAATCAAAAGAAAATTTAGACAAGGCAACAACTCTAGGTGAAGCAGATGAAAAATTTAAATGTCCAAAATGCGGAAGTTCAATGCAAATCAAGCTTGCAAGAACAGGAAAGTTTTTAAGCTGTTCAAAATATCCCGAATGTGAAGGTGCGCTTATGCTCGATGGTCATGAACTTCAAAAAGATACGCCAATTGGAAATGATCCTGCCACAGGATTGCCGATTTTTATAAAAGTAGGAAGATTTGGTCCATATGTTCAGTTGGGTGAAAAAACAAAGGAGGTGAAGAAGCCACGGATGGCGAGTATTCCGAAGGGAAAAGAGTTATCTAGTGTGACAGTTGATGATGCGGTTGTGTATCTTTCACTACCAAGAGAATTAGGCGTACACCCTGATACTGGTAAGAAAATTACTGCATCTATTGGCAGATTCGGTCCATACATTGTGCACGAGGCGGATTTTAGATCGCTGAAGACTGATGATGTGTATAAAATTACGCATGATAGAGCGATGGAAATTTTGAGAGAGCCGAAGAAGGTTTCGAATAGGTTTAAGAAGAAAAAGAAGGAGTAGGTCTACAAACTAAAATTCTTTATCGAATACAATCCGTCATCCTCATTAATCTCCGGAACCTCCTCTTTTATAACCTCCTCCATTTTTGCATCCTCAACAACTTCAGGAATCTTTTTTTCCTCCTCTTTTTTCTTGCTAATTATATCTAAAATATTATGCAAACTTTCTTGATCAAAGAAATCAATCACCACCTTGCCTCCCTTTTCTCTTTTTTCAATAAACACTCGTGTGCCAAGTGCATCATTCAATCTCGCAACCATAAGATCAATTTCCGGATCATTCATCCTCTCCTTCTTTCGAATACGATCAACTGCAATTCCACGTGCAATTGCTTCGGCTTCTCTTACATTTAATTTTTTAAACATTATTTCCTTAAACAAAGTTTCCTGTTCTTCTGGTCTTGTTGTAAGCATCAAGAGCGGACGTGTATGCCCTTCTGAAATTTTTCCTTCAGATACTGCCGTCAACATGTGCTTTGGTAAAGTTAGAAGTCGCAAAGTATTCGTTACATATTCTCGACTCTTCCCCATTTTTTCTGCAATTTGAACGTGTTTCAAACCAAATTCTTCTGAAAGTCTCTGGAATGAATATGCACGGTCAACGGCATTTAAATCCTCTCTCTGTAAGTTTTCAATAATCGCTAATTCCAATTTAGTTCTAGAATCGTCTTCGTGCGCACGAATAATTGCTGGGATCTGCTGAATACCAGCAAGCTTTGAAGCGCGCAGTCTTCTTTCTCCTGAAATTAATTCATACTCAACAGCCAAACCTCCATCTGGTTTTGTAATTTCTTTTCGAGTCACAACAAGAGGTTGCAGGAGTCCGTACATGCGAATCGAATCAGACAAATCCTTTAAAGTCGCAGGGTCGAATTCTTTTCGGGGTTGATATGGGTTTGGTTTGATCTTCTCTACTTCGATCCAAAAAATTGAATTATTAAAATACGGAGTGGCCGGGCGATTGCTTTGCGGAATAGTTGTAGAATTATTTGGAATGAGTTGGTCTCCCATGGTGGAAATATTCTAGCATATTTTTTTGAGAAAAAGAAAAAGCGGAAGGACTTGGTGGCATTACTGCCGGTCCTTCCGCTTTGTGGATCATCTTCGATCAGAACTTGACCTGAGCGTTAGATGACACTGGTTCGAACGATACCTTCTCCTCCTTCGGGAGTGTTCTTTCTCCGAACTGCGGGCCCGGAGCATATTCAGGCTCATAGTTCATGAGCATGAATGCTGCCAAGCCTATCAACAGGGCGAGGGCGAGGAAGACCCAGCGCTTGCGGATGATCTTCCTACTTGTTCCAATCGGTTCCATACAGGGGTATCTGTACTTCTTCATGGGGTGGTTATTTGAGTGGTGGTGGTTTTCTAACTTCCAAAGAACGATACTGGATTATCCAGCAATGCCCCGTTTTTAGGGCATAGCAGATATTATGCCACTTCTGTATAAAAGCGCAACCACATTGAACTCCCTCACATTTCATAGTATATTATCTCCGCAACACATGCCGTGGTGGCGGAATGGTAGACGCACACGACTCAAAATCGTGCGGGGGTAACCCTGTGAGAGTTCGAGTCTCTCCCGCGGCACAAGTGAAGGACATTATTGTAATCATCGGGCCAACAACTAGCGGAAAGACCGCTTTATCGATTAAGCTTGCCAAAAAACATAATGGCGAGGTAATTTCTGCTGATTCAAGGCAGGTATATAAATATATTAATCTTGCTAGTGGTAAAGTTACTAAAAAAGAAATGGGTCGGATTAAACATCACCTACTTGATGTTGTAGATCCTAATAAAGTTTTTACTGTAAATGATTTTAAGAATAAAGCATTCAAAGCCGTTGAAGAAATTATTAGTAAGGGAAAAACTCCAATCATTTGCGGTGGTACAGGATTTTATATTGATGCACTTTTGCATGATAGCCAGTTTCCAGAGGTTGAACCTGATTTGAAATTAAGAAAATCTCTTGAGAAAAAACCTGTTGAGGAGCTTTTTTTAATGTTAGGAAAACTTGATAGTAATCGTGCAGAAAATATCGACAAAAATAATCCAGTGAGACTAATCCGTGCTATCGAAATTGCAAAAAAACTTGGTAAAGTTCCTACCGTTAAGGACGGCCCAAATGCTTTGTATAAAAAATATAATGTAAAAGTTATTTATATAGATTTACCTGATGAAAAGCTTTTTAAGAAAGTGTTAAAACGTATTGATCATAGAATTAAATCTGGAATGATTAAAGAAGTGCAAAATTTACATACAAAACATAAAGTCTCCTGGAAACGTCTGTATGAAATTGGGCTTGAATGTCGATATATTTCCCTATTTTTACAAAAGAAAATATCAAAACAAGAAATGCGCGAGCAATTATTCCAAGAAACAAAACACTATATCAAACGTCAGAGAACTTGGTTTAAGAGGTATTTAAAATAAGAAAAACCACTTCATTTTAGAAAGTGGTTTTTCTTTTATTTTCGCTTCTTGATAGCAGCCTTCTTTGCAAATTTTGCCGCAAGTCGCTTTTTTGTTTTTTTAGAGCGAGAAGTTTTGTTTTTCCCTACTCCTGTTGGTCGTTTTGCCATGAAGAGATTATATACTAAAAATTATCTAAAAACAATTTTATTTCAACGTACAGCCATGCACCTTATCACTACTACCAGAAAATTCTTTAAGCATCACAAAACCTTTTGCTGAAGCTGAGTACTTATAAATAGAGAGAAAATATGATCCAGATCCTGTACTGGCATATGAACACACCAACTGTTCTGTTTTATTAACATCTGGATTTATCAAGTTAAAACTTTCAGCATCATCGTGACCTACTGGTAAATAATCTTTTGTTTTAGCATCGTACAAATCTACTTCGTATGAACAATTTCCAGTCGCTCCACAATCGAGCATCTGCAATCTGTCTGGATATCCATCAAAATTATAATCTGCTTGTAAAAATGCATGTTCGTCTTCCATGCCGTCTTTATCCGTTCCGTTAGTCGAATTGTCTTGAGGTTGATACTTTGGAATTGAAGCCAAAACATCATTTGTTTTTTGATATTCCTTGCCTATATAGAAAGTCAAAGCTGGGATTATAAATATAAAAAGGATGACGGCTGCCAATTTTGAATACCAAGTTACTTCATTAAATTTTATTCGCATGATTTAATCATTATATCATGACGTTCCTAATTCGAGACTCTTATGCTATATTTTGCGTAAGGGTCCATAGTTTCAATGGTAAAACATTCCTCTCCAAAAGGAAGGTTCGAGGTTCGAGTCCTCGTGGGCCCGCAAAAATAACGAGCGAAGCGACTATATTTTTGCAGGGTGCCGCTATCCTGCGGCCCCGCAAACACTAGACAATTAATTGAACTTGTTATATAAATTCCTCGGACCCAGACCATGACACACGTCGAGCCTGGCCACAGTCACAACGGCTGTTTCTTTCAACTCAACCAACATTACCTATGCTGCCTACCATACTGCCTATCCTTGTCTGTCTCGCCATCGCCTACTGGGGTCTAAGAAAGACATCCAAGAAAAAACTTCCCGAAGAGATAGACTCGTGGGAAGGCTCAAGTGAAACCTACGTGAAGATCTTCTTCAAAGAACAGATAGAAGCGTTCGCACGAAAGTTTTCCAGCGCATCGCACCCACTTCGTGTGCGCTTTAACAAAAAGTATCGCTGTGCGGAAGTGTACTTCGATCGCGGATTCATACTTCTCCAAATCAACGTACACGGAGAGATGGGGAGTCCATTCGAAGCCATCGTCACGAGCATTTTATTGACTGACGAGATGGCCAAATACCTCACCCTCATCTTTCCAAAGATCAAAGTTCAGTTCGAGACTTTTTGGCCATTCGGAGTTCCAGCCTAACTGGAACCTCACAACCCATGTCTGCCACACGGCGGGCATGGGTTGTTTTTTTATTTCACCCTCTCCACCAAGTGCTTAAAAAAATCCCCCGCTTTAACCCCCGCCTCCTTCAATGAAACAATGATCGGTGCCTTCTCACCCATATGCGGGCTTGTATCTGCCTCTATTAAATACACCCCTCGTCTTGGTGAAACTATAAAATCAAAAGTTGCATAATGTCGCATCCCCAAATGCTCTTTTACTTTTTTAACAACTTCTTCAATTTCTTTTTTATGTTCATCTTTCAACCCTTTATGTAAATCGATGTTGTAATTTCCCAAATGTCTTGAAATCTGATCTAAATGTCCCGTCCATAATTTATTTTTAGATAAAGTTTCCCTTTTCTCATCAGTCGAAACATGTACTGGCAACAAAACATAGGTCTCCTGCCCTCTTAATCCTTCAACAAACCCTGAAACAATCTCTGCCCCTGAAATATACTCTTCTACTAAGATATCATTAGAAACCAACACAACTTCACGAAGTGCTTTTATTAAAGTTTCATAATTTGTAGCCACATTCACACCAAACGAACTGCCACTCGACACAGGTTTTACAATAGCAGGCAATGGAAACGTACCAAACAATTCTTTTGCCACTTTATGAAAATCATCTGTGATAGATAAATTCAACTCTTTATACAATGGAGTTTTAACTTTTAAATCTTTCAAAGTTTTCTTGAAAAGTCCTTTGTGATATGTCGTTACTGATGCTCGCACAGGATTTCCAATATGTGGCACGCCTGATTGCTCTAAAATTTTTGAGACCTCGCCGTCCTCTCCATATTTTCCATGTAACGAATTTACGATCACATCAAAATGTTGCAGTGCCTCGATAGGAGTTTTAGGTGCACCACCCACGTACCACTGACCTTGCTTATCTATAAAAATATCCGACGACCCTTCGAGGTTTTTCATACAGTACGCTCCAGATGCCATAGATGCTTCATGTTCATCAGATGGCCCTCCACGTAAAATACCGATACGTACTTTTGACATATCGGTATTTTAGCACAAGTAAACTATTTTGACTCTGTGAATTCAACTCGTTTCCTTAGAACCGCGCTGTATTTCTTGAGCTTGATCTTTCGTTCAACCTTTTTACGGTTTTTACGGCTGAAATAGATTTCACCTGTTGACTTGTTTTTAAGTTTTATTAGCTGTTTTTGTGACATAAAGTTGTAGGAGCATATTATCAAGGATTTGGCTTTCGGGCAAGTTCTGTACTATAATGCCCGCATGTCAACCGAAATAAAACTTGTTACAGGAATTATTATATTATCAATCGGAGTTACCTTTTTAGGCCTAAAACTTGCGTATAAAGCCCCTTCAGAAGCCAAATTAGCCATCACTGCTGCAACAATGACTGCACCTGACGCACCCTCTATAAAGGGCGCCAGCTCAACTGTTTCAATCGTAGAATTTGCAGATTTCGAATGCCCTGCTTGCGCTGCAATGCATCCGATTTTTAAGGAATATTTGAAAACAGAAGGATCTAAGGTGAATTTCGTATATCGTAACTTCCCAATACACGCTGATGCTGACAAATTTGCAGTAGCAGCCCTTGCAGCCGGAAAACAGGGTAAGTTCTGGGAAATGCACGATATAATTTTTGAAAATCAGGAAGCATGGTCTGAATTGTCACTGGACAAGAAGATGGAGACTTTTGCTGGATATGCAAAGAAATTAGGACTTGATATGACAAAATACAGTGCAGATTTGAATGATCCTGCACTTGCTGAAATCGTAAAGAAAGACAAAGCCGACGCAATCGCAATGGGCGTAAACGCTACTCCTACAATCATTATCAACAATAATCGCATTATCGTTGGTGGAAAAAACCTTGCAGATTTAAAGAAAATTGTTGATGAAGAAATTACCAAAGGCCCAGTAACATTAAAATAAAACTGCGTCGCGCTTCAATGGACACTGCGCGACGTGATTTTGCAAAATCAGATGAAAAACTTCTTAAAAGAATTCAAAGAATTCGCAGTTAAGGGAAACGTGATTGATTTAGCCGTTGCGGTAGTAATCGGAGTCGCCTTCAACGCCATCGTTGATTCATTCGTTAAGGACATTGTTATGCAATTGATCGCAGCAATCTTTAAACAGCCGGATTTCGGCAGCATCGTAATCTCTTATAATGGATTAGTACTTATGAAAATCGGAAGCTTTATTAACCAGGTTATTAACTTCCTGATAGTTGCTGTATCAGTATTTGTTGCCGTAAAAGCCCTTAGTAAGCTTACAAAGAAGAAAGAACCCGCTCCTACAGTCTAGTGACTTGCGGTATCACTTTCAGATAACATACTGTCAGACACAATAGGGTTTGCAATTGATTCAGTAATATTTTCAAGAGGCGTTTTTCTAGCAGAGAAACGCTTTTTGAATGACCCCCAGACTTCTATAACCTCTTCGTTTTTAAGCAAGAAGAGAACTCCTCCCCAAGAAGCAAGCCCTACAACCCCACCTAAAAGACCGTGCGCAAAAACACTTAACACTTTTGTCTGATCAATAAATGGTTCAGAGAGGTTTAATGTAATGTAAGCCATATAGCCCGCGATAACTGCAGATTCAAAACTTTGCCACAAAGTACGCGAAACATTTTTTGTAAACTTCCCTTCTCCAAAATCTTTTTCGAAAACTATCCAGAAAATAACCATATTCACAATCGTACCGCACATATAACCGAGCGGTAGCATTAAAACTTCTGCCCCTGGAATTCCGACGACACGAAATAATTTCTGAATGACATATGCAAATGCAGGGTTCGTTGCAAATATTTGTAAAAATATATAAGGAAGTCCGATAGTTAATATCGATGAAAATATGTTGATAAATAAGGGTTTTAAAGTTTTTCCAGCCGCATAGTATGCGCGGATAAATAACAATTCCAAGCTTTGTGCAGAAAGTGAAATAACAAAAAGTGCAACTGACGCTGCTGTTAATCGCGTGTCATTCCAGTTAAAAGATCCTGATCCTAAAATCACTCGAACAATTTGTGCTCGTAGAATTATAAACAGTGCTGTAATTGGAAGTGACCAAAAAAGAATGTGCCTAACAGCCACTTGCACGTGCTCTACGAATTCTTTTTTCTTTCCGTTCGCATAACACATAGACAATAATGGAAAAGCAGCGAGGGTGTAGGAAACACCAACGATAGCAAACGGCACGGATTGTAAGTTCGTTGCAAGACTAAAAATTGAAATTGACCCTGCAGTTAAAAATGTCGCAAAGGAAGTAATAAAGACTAATTCCAACTGACTTGCTGATAAAGTAAGGGTTCGCGGAACAGATAATGCAAGAATTTTTAATAATCTTTTTATGTCCCACTTGAAAGTAAACCTAGGTAATTGTCCTACGGATGAAACATATGGCGCTTGAATTGCAAAGTGTAGAACCGCACCAAATACTACACCCGCCGCAATCCCCTGCATTCCAAAAATCGGATACAAAACAATAGTTCCGAAAACGATTGATAAGTTATAGAAAATCGGAGCAATCGCATAAATAAAAAATCTTTTATTCATCTGTGTCACAACAGAGAGCAAGTTTGAAATTCCCAAGAATATTGGTTGGAGAAGTAAAATTCGGGACATGGTAATCACTTGTGTAATTTCACTCGCTCCAAATCCTGGAAACAAGTAGTGCGCAATCTTTGGCATTAAAAACGCCAAAATAATAGACACTATTGCCATCATACTTATGAAGAACGAGAATATTTCACTCATCAATTTTTTGATTGCTTCAGGACCTCGATCTTTTATAGAAGTAAAGAACGGGATTAAAACTGAGACTGAAACCAATGAGGCAAGTGTAGCAAACATCAAATCTGGGATTCGAAACGATGCATAATAAACATCCAGCGTTGTTCCCGCACCGAAGGAATTAGCCAAAATTCTATCTCGAAACAAGGCCAAAACCTGCGACATTAGAGTAAAGAAACCTATAACATAAGCAGCTTGGTGAATACCTGCGATCTCCTTTGAAACGAATTGGACTAGCTTTTTAACCATATAATATAAGAGTATATCGCAAAACTGATAGACCTCCAAGCGGTTTTGTGGTATATTTATCAGCGGTTTTGCATCGGACAGTCGCTAACGAAAGTTAGAGGAAAGTCCGAACACTTTTCATCGGGCTCGAAGGGGCTTTTAGGAACTTCTTCAAGCCTGATGAAAAAAGGTAGCGGGTAACGCCCGTCCGGAGCAATCCGTGAGATGCGAGCAGTGACGTGTAGATTCGAAAGTTTCTACAGTTCGACTTCGGTCGAATAATTCCACGATATATTGAAAGTGGAAGTGAAACGGCAAAATTCTTACCCGAGTGCAAGGCCGTGCCCATCGCAAGATGAGGAGAGCCGCTCGAGGTTTATGGCAACATAAATCCCAGATAAATGACTGTCACCTATTTATAGGAACAGAATTCGGCTTATAGATGCAAAACCAATTGAAAAACCCTCCGTGATTGGAGGGTTTTTCTTTATACATAAACTACCTACGCCTTCTTATGCCCACTCGCACTACTGTCTACCTCGTAGCTTGTATTCTGAGATTCGAAGAAGTTCACCAATTCAAGCACATCCGTCGCAGTACTCATCCACTTTGCAGGATTAGTAACATTGTAATGCTTCTCAAGTCCTAATTCTTCTAAACGTCGGTCTGCGACATACTGAACATATTGATTCACATAATCAGCGTTCAATCCCAAAATTCCCTTAGGGAACAAATCCTTGTTGTATGCAACTTCTCTGTCCACTCCTTCGATAACTATTGATCGGATCTCCTCTGCAAATTCTTCTGTCAAAAGTTCCTTGTTCTCTTCTAGAACTGTATGAACAAGGTTGATTCCGAATTTCAAATGGAGACTTTCATCTCTTAAAACCCAACTGATCATTGAACCAAAATTTCGCAATTGATTTCTCTGTCTAAAGGACAGTGCCACCATAAAGCCAGAATAGAACCAAGTTCCTTCCATCACAATATTTGTCGCTACTAGGTTTCTAATGAAGTCTTTCTTGCCTTCAACCGTTTCGATGTCCAACCTTTCATCAGTCATCTTGTTCAGATACTTCATGATATACGCCTCCTTGGCCTGCATTGAAGGGGTATCCAAATGCACATTATAAATTTTTTCTTTATCAAATGGGAAAGTTTCAAGTACGTATTCAAACGATACACAGTGATTCGCCTCCTCCCACATTACTTTTGCTAAATACAAGTGACATTCTGGTGCCTTAAGATACGGATACATTCCAAGAGCAATTGAACGATTCACGATCAACTCGGCTGGGTTGAAAAATGCCATCAAAAATTCTACGGCGTGTTTTTCATCATCAGTCATTTTTTCCCAATCTTCCAAATCTTCCTTCAAAGCGATTTCGTGCGGGAACCATGTGTTTCTTACTGCTTGTTGGTACAAGTCATAAGCCCATTGGTATTTGATGGGATGTAAATTCATATCTTCAGGTGAAGCTTTTCCGATTAGTGGCATGTTGTTATGTTAAGTTAAGTTTTATAAATTTTATTGACACGAATCACACTGTGCCAATTCTGCTGGGTCTGTTGGACAAGTCTTTGCACCTGCCATGATCACGTTCGGCCGTTTTTTTGCAGGAATTTCTATTGTTGCAGAGATACCAACCGCTACTGGCTCTTGAACACTAGACATTTCCACAGGGGATGCAATCGGCAAATCTAGGGTCATTGTAGACGGAGCTGAATCCATAATCAACTCTGACTGGTCGTTTGAGGCCTGCGCTGGGGCCTTTTTAATCGCACCAAATCCTGATCTACCCATGGTTGTTGACTTGTTAACTGAAACCGTGCTCTGTTCAGCAGTGTGGCGAGGTTCCATATGCAAGTAGTAGGTACTTTTCACGCCCTTTTCCCATGCTGATGTGTAGATACCCATAATTTCATCAATGTCTCGAGTTCTAAGGTAAATGTTTCTTGAGATAGCTTGGTCGATCCATTTCTGAGCGCGA
>Ga0114969_10002967_pt1 | contig 13794 bp, 5 predicted proteins | sample M_130807_MF_Meta_FD_87316 | JGI IMG/M metagenome (GOLD analysis project Ga0114969, IMG submission 87316) | Freshwater microbial communities from Lake Montjoie, Canada to study carbon cycling - M_130807_MF_MetaG | ecosystem: Environmental > Aquatic > Freshwater > Lake | place: Lake Montjoie...
AATATTTATCTCTGCATACCCTTGTCTATTTAGAACCTCTTTAAATATACCAAGTCCTTCAATCATACGAAACTGTGAATATATTAATACGCTTCCGGGCGAAGTATTAATATCTTCGTACATCTGTGCAAATTTGGGACTATATATTTTTTGTAAATTATCAATATCAAGATAGTCGCCTTTAACTAACTTATTCATTGCAGTATCTAATTGTTCGACATATGCGGCTGCAACATCCTTATTTAATTGCTTTGCATCATCATTGTCAGACTGGGAGCTTTTATCACCATCTATATTTACTAATTCTTTTTTCATTAGCAATTTTACATCTTGTGGGAATATACGATTAACTTCATCAGGAAATGCAAAATTACAAATCATTCTACTGAATGCCCTATATACTGACCCAAAATCATCGTTTGCATTTCTCTTCTTAAAAAGTTTCTTTTTATCGTCCATTCTGATTTCTATCAAACGAACTTCCAAATATTTTTTAATTTGATGGTCTGCCATAAAAAGTTCTCTTGATACAGGCGGAAGCATTTTAGGGAATAGTTCAGAACCAGTCATTTTATAATAACTAATTGTACCTAATATTCTTCGTTTGAATAAATCTTCATTTTTAATGTTCTTACTTTCATCGTCTGAACCGTGCTCATTAATGAATAATTTATTGAAAACCACTTTGTCAGTAGGAAGTGCTTCGTTATTAATTATTTTACTTTTGATAGATAATTTAACAATCCCAGATTTATTTAATTCGTCTACAATCTTTTTTATTAAATCATCCTGGCTATTTCCCCAAGGATGTTTTCCGATACTTGTGGAACTTTCGTCAATACGCTTAAAGTTTTCTGGTAATAATGTGAAAGACATAATCTTATCATTATAGTCGATTGTATCTATGAAACAATATAAGTTTTTTGCTTGTAAATGTTCAATAATTGCTTTCAAATCTGGTACATTTGATTTTTTTAATAATTCAATATTATATTCTTTGATAGGTCCTCTGACAAGATTAATTAATGTTGCAATTTCATAAGGTTGATTTATTATAGGTGTACCGGAAAGCAATATTAATTTTGTTCCCGTTGCATTCATCATATGATTATACAGGGCTTTGGCAAGTCTCGACCCATTAACTATTCTGCTTATAAAATTATGTATTTCATCAATAATTATAAAGCAATTATTGAATGGTTTAGTACCTAATTCTTTAACCATTTTTTCGGAAAGACCATTGTAATTTATAAATGTATATCTATTTCTAATTATATGATTAATACTAATATCAATATCTGCTCTATATTTTGCTTCATTTGCATCTTTTGAATTATAACGTATTTTTTCTATAATAACGTTTGCTCCTTCTATATCGTCCTTATATAAGGGAACCCAAACTAACCCGTCTTTTTTAACAAATTTATCTGTGATTGCATACTTTGTCGTCAACTCGCTCATCATAGTGGCAGACTTTTTATTTACTTTTATTTGTGTCCATGATTTTTTAAGGCTCTTCCCTATTTTTGATACTTTTAATAACTCGTTTTCATAATTTTGAGACAAAGATGCGGGTGTCATTATAACTATCTTTTTAAGTGTTATGTATCCCTCGGCAGCTGCAATAGATGCGATAGATTTACCAGAACCTAATTCGTGATATAAAAGGATACCTCTATATGGACTATCATATTGCATATAATCTTTAACGATTTTTTGTTGCCTCAAAAGTTTTACATAATCATCGTCAATATCACATGAATCATCTTTACATTTACAAGGTGCTGATAAAATTGCATTATCCGATATGCTTGAATAATTTGAAGGATTAAATGTATTATAAATTTCCTTATTATATCCTATACGATTTGGTAAAACCCATTTAGTTGGTTTTACTATAATATCCATATCTTCTATTATAATAATTCAAATTAAAAAAATAATTTAAGAAAAAAGTGTAAATAGATGCCTACTAATTATTAACTAATTCATTAGTACTAATTTGACTTTTTATTAAAGGTTCTAATATATAAACAGCACGCTTCATCCCGATATGTATTGATAATTCTACTATATGGTCGCATAGTAAAATGATAACAATACCAGTTATAAGAAGAATAGATATATTAAAAATTGCATTATAAATATAATTATTATTTGATTTGTCTTTTTTTTCGGTTGTTTCGGGTTTTTCTGGGTTTTGGGGTTTTTCTGTTTCAACAGGTGTTTTGAAGCCTCCTGGCCCTGTATTTTCTTCTATAATAACTGGGTCTAATATAGATTTTCTATCATAACCGCTATTAATCTTTTCTTCAATACTTTTTAAATACAGAATGGCATTTTCAGCATTCTTTTTTTCTTCGGGTGTTAAATTATATCCACTGTTATTTAATAGGTTTGCGCCATGTTTAGGAATATTCTCTGTATTACTATATGCGGATGTATCATTATTTGCATAGGATTGTTTATTTGAATTTGGCATATATGTGTTTGATTTATATTTAACCTCATCATTCAGATTGTTAATATTGAAATATTGTTCTAAATCTTCTTCATAATAGGGCATCACATTATCATTTGAAACCTTCATATCACTAAATATATTCGTAGAACAATTTAAGCTTGACGAGCTTGACGTATTTGTAGAAGGTGGTGCAGACTGTTTTGAATTATTTGTTGGTATATTTATATTATTCGCGTTTGATAGAGTAGAATTCATCATGGTATTATTATTGTTTAAATTAGTATATACATTCATTGCATCATCGTGTTCCTTTTTGCAACTATTAGAAATAGGGATATTATAGTTTGGTGCTTGTAGGGGCGAGCATGAACTACCTTGATTATTATGATATTCGGAAACCTTGTTAGAGTTTAATGCTAATTTACTTGTTTCTACAAAAGACGGGCTTGTGTTTGAAGAAACTATCATTGACCCATTATTTTTATTTTGTTTTTGCACAACCTTGCTTTTTTTTTCAAAAGTATCTATATTATATGCTTCTTGTAATGTTGAATAATTCATTCGTTATATACTTCTATTATACAAAATGAAAAGAAAAATTAAAATATTTATATAATATAATTGTAAAGAAGTATGGAAAATATATATATTGAGGATATATTCAAAGGAATATTAACAGGAATATTGACTTCGTATTTAATAATTCTGGGGATGCGTCCTGCGGCAATATATCCAGATGATATATTGGATATTATAGATAATCCTTGGATATTTTTAATATTATTCATAGTTAATTATTATATATTATTCTGGGATTTTACAATAGGATTACTGTTATTTTTAACATTAATTGCACTAATACTTGATATAATAATTTTTACGAATGGAGATTTTATCAAAGACAATATGAATATAGTTAATACCAATTTTTTTAACACCAGTTTTAAAATGGAAGAAGACAAAATAACAAAAGCTACTGCGACAACATATAAGGATGTTAATGATATTATATTAGAACAATTAATATATTACAATAAATTACATGAAAACAAAGATAATATCAAATCATACAATTCATATCTATAAAAATCTTCTCAAAAAATAGATTATGTCAACAATTTCACTAATACCTGGGTTAGATGGTATTGTTACTATAGAACCATTATCGATGATTTTCTTAATACTTGTTCAAATTGGTGGGAGATTTTTGAAAATAGAACTAACACCAGCGCAACAAAAGATAATTAATAATGTAATTATTCAGTCTATTATATTGTTTGCAATTATTCTTATGACAACTAAAAACATTGTTAATAGTTTAATAATAGTATGTTTTATATATCTGTGTGTTAAAATATTGTTCAATGAAAATCACAAATATAATATACTTTCAAAAAGATGGTTGGTTGAAGAGAATATAATATCAAGCAATGATTATAAATCTTTAAAAGATATATATAAGAAAAATATATCAACTATTATATAAATATTATCAACTATTATATAATATAATATTGCAAAATGAAAAAATTAAATAACACGTTTTTGGTTGATAAAAACGACACAACTGATGTAAATAGTATTATGGACAAACTATTTAGTTGTGAAGATGACAATCACTTATTTGATAATATATACAAAATAATTGAATGGAAAATGAGCGATTGGTTTATTAAAAAGGGTGTAAAACAAAAGAAGGAAGATATATATATATATGTTGAAACGCTTCCTGATTATTTCAAATCATATACTATCGAAAACGACAAATATTTGCGTATTTGTATTAAACATAAAATTAAGACTGACCAAACCGGTTATAAGAAAATTAAAAGCAGATTTATCATTAAAAATATTAAAAAAGGCTATACAAAAATAATAAATGGTCTTGCTTTAATTAAAATTATAAATTATATGGAAATAACCGATATACCGAGAACAAGCCTTATTAATGTTAATATTGATACGGAGATAAATTTATGCATTCCTTCAAAAGATGAGTTTGAAAAATATCTTGTTGGTATTTTTGATACTATAAATGAACAGTTAAAAATCAAAATGTCTATTATTGCAAATTAAAGGCACAATAAGCTTTCCTTGTTTTTCATATATATATTAAAAATATATAAGGATTATCTACTATTATAAGGTAGTTGAGATGAAAACAAATTATCTCCACTAAATGCTGCTATAGCTCAGTTGGTTAGAGCACTCGGCTGTTAACCGAGTTGTCGCAGGTTCAATCCCTGCTAGCAGCGCTTTTTAATTTTCTCAATTTTGTTATATTAGAAATAATATAATAATTTTGCATTCATAAAAAAATAATTGGTCAATATCTATATAGGTACTGATTATGATATATAATTAGTTAATATATATAATTTTTTTAATATATTCTATATCTTTTTTTAATAATTTTATTTCGTTTTTCAATTCCTTGTTTTCTATTCGCAGTTCTTTAATTGCTTCAACAAATACTGCGCTTAATCTTTCATAACATATTGTAAGATAATTTTCACCACTTTTTGAAGCAATCTCTCCATCTTTTCTATAACTATCAAAAGGTGCCAATTTGACTATTTCAGGAATTACCTTTTGAACATCTTGTGCACTGAGACCAATTTCATTATCGTATTCGAACCCTAATTCAAGTGCTTTTTCATTAGGTACATAGTAGAACCCTTTCAAACTATCAATAATATCAAGCGGACCAGTAATATTTGATGTTAATCTTTTTAATCTATTATCTGAAAAAGCAGAACGGACATGTCCAGATGCATGAATATTACCATCTACTACTAAAACTTCGTCTGGGTAAACACCATCTGGTATATTTGGACCAATAATTAATCGGCCTTTTTTTGTGAATTTAAATTTAGTTATATTATTTTCTTTGATTAATATTAAATTATTTATATTATCCAAACTTGTTGATGATGCATCAAGATTATTTATAATTAATTTATTTGCAGTTATATCTTCAATACAACTTAATTTACTTGCTTCAAATGTTACGAGTTTGTCTGTACCAGCAAATATTTTCCATGTTTGGCGATTACCATCTGTCGAAGCAAGTAAATTAGTTGTTTTAGTTGCACCTTGATCAAGATAATTACCAACCTTCAAGTCTATTTTTTCTTGTATAATAGTTATAATATCCTTCCCTAAAATCTTTAATGTTCCATTACTTGTATTAATATTACCATTAACATCTAATGTATGTTGTGGATTTTTTAAATTTATTCCTACATAATACGTTGTATTTATTGCAGACTCTTGTAATATTTCACTGGGGTATATAAGTTTATTACCAGATGTATTTGCAAACCACGAAGCTGTAGTTCCTCCTCTTAATGATAATTTCCCATCAATAACATTAAATTCATTTACGTCTACTTTTAATATTCCTTTAATATCATAGGTTGCATCTAGAAGTCCAACATCTCGAAAATTTAATGGTGAAATTACTCCATTTCTATCTATTAATATTTTTGAATTTGTATCCCAATATTTTATCATTATATTACTTACATTTAATGTATCCATTGTTAATGTATTCGATGACTTATTATATGATAATAATGGTGATAATTCTAAATGATTATTATCTTGTCCAAATGGTATTGCACCTGGTATAATCGTTGTCATACCTGTTCCGCCAAGTGTTCCAAGTAGGGTCCCTGTATATGCTTGTCCGATATTAAAACCTCCTTCAAATTTTTGTGAATATAATATACCATCTTCGTACTTCAAAGCAGTTGCTTGTGTTATAGTATTATTTAAACCGCCAAATAAAATATTCGTTCTTGATATTTGGTTCAATCCAGTTCCACCATATTTTGTATTAAGAGTACCAATTGATATATTGTCTGCATTAATATCTGTAATATTACTCCCTTTCCCATATATTTGTGTTGCATATAAATTTGATGATTTAATATTATTTTTAACATTCAAATTTTCATCAACGTATATTTCTCCATAATTGGAGGTCCGTCCGTATATTTTAAGAGTATTATTACTATAATTTGTTGCGGAAGTATAATTTATTGTAACCGTATTGCTATTATTACGAAGTCCATAACCTATAATATTTGAAGTAATTAAATTAGATGTAGAAGAAGTGGCACTAACATTTAAATTGCCTATAATATGCAAATTACTATTAATACGTGTTTCACCATTTATATCTAATAAATAACGTGGGTCTGGATTATTATTATTAATACCAATATGATTTGTATCTGTAATAGTAAAGTAGCTTACATCATCATCAACAATCGCATAATTTATATTATTTCCATATTTAATTTGATATTTATTATCGTTTGTTGTTATTGCCCATCCCATTATAAACTCTATATATAATCTGTTATTATTTTTAAATAAATAATTAATATTAATATTTTGTTCTTAAATAAATCATATAAATATATATATATTTATATGATTTATTTAAGAACAAAATATTAATATTAATTATTTATTTAAAAATAATAACAGATTATATATAGAGTTTATAATGGGATGGGCAATAACAACAAACGATAATAAATATCAAATTAAATATGGAAATAATATAAATTATGCGATTGTTGATGATGATGTAAGCTACTTTACTATTACAGATACAAATCATATTGGTATTAATAATAATAATCCAGACCCACGTTATTTATTAGATATAAATGGTGAAACACGTATTAATAGTAATTTGCATATTATAGGCAATTTAAATGTTAGTGCCACTTCTTCTACATCTAATTTAATTACTTCAAATATTATAGGTTATGGACTTCGTAATAATAGCAATACGGTTACAATAAATTATACTTCCGCAACAAATTATAGTAATAATACTCTTAAAATATACGGACGGACCTCCAATTATGGAGAAATATACGTTGATGAAAATTTGAATGTTAAAAATAATATTAAATCATCAAATTTATATGCAACACAAATATATGGGAAAGGGAGTAATATTACAGATATTAATGCAGACAATATATCAATTGGTACTCTTAATACAAAATATGGTGGAACTGGATTGAACCAAATATCAAGAACGAATATTTTATTTGGCGGTTTAAATAATACTATAACACAAGCAACTGCTTTGAAGTACGAAGATGGTATATTATATTCACAAAAATTTGAAGGAGGTTTTAATATCGGACAAGCATATACAGGGACCCTACTTGGAACACTTGGCGGAACAGGTATGACAACGATTATACCAGGTGCAATACCATTTGGACAAGATAATAATCATTTAGAATTATCACCATTATTATCATATAATAAGTCATCGAATACATTAACAATGGATACATTAAATGTAAGTAATATAATGATAAAATATTGGGATACAAATTCAAAAATATTAATAGATAGAAATGGAGTAATTTCACCATTAAATTTTCGAGATGTTGGACTTCTAGATGCAACCTATGATATTAAAGGAATATTAAAAGTAGACGTAAATGAATTTAATGTTATTGATGGGAAATTATCATTAAGAGGAGGAACTACAGCTTCGTGGTTTGCAAATACATCTGGTAATAAACTTATATACCCCAGTGAAATATTACAAGAGTCTGCAATAAATACAACGTATTATGTAGGAATAAATTTAAAAAATCCACAACATACATTAGATGTTAATGGTAATATTAATACAAGTAATGGAACATTAAAGATTTTAGGGAAGGATATTATAACTATTATACAAGAAAAAATAGACTTGAAGGTTGGTAATTATCTTGATCAAGGTGCAACTAAAACAACTAATTTACTTGCTTCGACAGATGGTAATCGCCAAACATGGAAAATATTTGCTGGTACAGACAAACTCGTAACATTTGAAGCAAGTAAATTAAGTTGTATTGAAGATATAACTGCAAATAAATTAATTATAAATAATCTTGATGCATCATCAACAAGTTTGGATAATATAAATAATTTAATATTAATCAAAGAAAATAATATAACTAAATTTAAATTCACAAAAAAAGGCCGATTAATTATTGGTCCAAATATACCAGATGGTGTTTACCCAGACGAAGTTTTAGTAGTAGATGGTAATATTCATGCATCTGGACATGTCCGTTCTGCTTTTTCAGATAATAGATTAAAAAGATTAACATCAAATATTACTGGTCCGCTTGATATTATTGATAGTTTGAAAGGGTTCTACTATGTACCTAATGAAAAAGCACTTGAATTAGGGTTCGAATACGATAATGAAATTGGTCTCAGTGCACAAGATGTTCAAAAGGTAATTCCTGAAATAGTCAAATTGGCACCTTTTGATAGTTATAGAAAAGATGGAGAGATTGCTTCAAAAAGTGGTGAAAATTATCTTACAATATGTTATGAAAGATTAAGCGCAGTATTTGTTGAAGCAATTAAAGAACTGCGAATAGAAAACAAGGAATTGAAAAACGAAATAAAATTATTAAAAAAAGATATAGAATATATTAAAAAAATTATATATATTAACTAATTATATATCATAATCAGTACCTATATAGATATTGACCAATTATTTTTTTATGAATGCAAAATTATTATATTATTTCTAATATAACAAAATTGAGAAAATTAAAAAGCGCTGCTAGCAGGGATTGAACCTGCGACAACTCGGTTAACAGCCGAGTGCTCTAACCAACTGAGCTATAGCAGCATTTAGTGGAGATAATTTGTTTTCATCTCAACTACCTTATAATAGTAGATAATCCTTATATATTTTTAATATATATATGAAAAACAAGGAAAGCTTATTGTGCCTTTAATTTGCAATAATAGACATTTTGATTTTTAACTGTTCATTTATAGTATCAAAAATACCAACAAGATATTTTTCAAACTCATCTTTTGAAGGAATGCATAAATTTATCTCCGTATCAATATTAACATTAATAAGGCTTGTTCTCGGTATATCGGTTATTTCCATATAATTTATAATTTTAATTAAAGCAAGACCATTTATTATTTTTGTATAGCCTTTTTTAATATTTTTAATGATAAATCTGCTTTTAATTTTCTTATAACCGGTTTGGTCAGTCTTAATTTTATGTTTAATACAAATACGCAAATATTTGTCGTTTTCGATAGTATATGATTTGAAATAATCAGGAAGCGTTTCAACATATATATATATATCTTCCTTCTTTTGTTTTACACCCTTTTTAATAAACCAATCGCTCATTTTCCATTCAATTATTTTGTATATATTATCAAATAAGTGATTGTCATCTTCACAACTAAATAGTTTGTCCATAATACTATTTACATCAGTTGTGTCGTTTTTATCAACCAAAAACGTGTTATTTAATTTTTTCATTTTGCAATATTATATTATATAATAGTTGATAATATTTATATAATAGTTGATATATTTTTCTTATATATATCTTTTAAAGATTTATAATCATTGCTTGATATTATATTCTCTTCAACCAACCATCTTTTTGAAAGTATATTATATTTGTGATTTTCATTGAACAATATTTTAACACACAGATATATAAAACATACTATTATTAAACTATTAACAATGTTTTTAGTTGTCATAAGAATAATTGCAAACAATATAATAGACTGAATAATTACATTATTAATTATCTTTTGTTGCGCTGGTGTTAGTTCTATTTTCAAAAATCTCCCACCAATTTGAACAAGTATTAAGAAAATCATCGATAATGGTTCTATAGTAACAATACCATCTAACCCAGGTATTAGTGAAATTGTTGACATAATCTATTTTTTGAGAAGATTTTTATAGATATGAATTGTATGATTTGATATTATCTTTGTTTTCATGTAATTTATTGTAATATATTAATTGTTCTAATATAATATCATTAACATCCTTATATGTTGTCGCAGTAGCTTTTGTTATTTTGTCTTCTTCCATTTTAAAACTGGTGTTAAAAAAATTGGTATTAACTATATTCATATTGTCTTTGATAAAATCTCCATTCGTAAAAATTATTATATCAAGTATTAGTGCAATTAATGTTAAAAATAACAGTAATCCTATTGTAAAATCCCAGAATAATATATAATAATTAACTATGAATAATATTAAAAATATCCAAGGATTATCTATAATATCCAATATATCATCTGGATATATTGCCGCAGGACGCATCCCCAGAATTATTAAATACGAAGTCAATATTCCTGTTAATATTCCTTTGAATATATCCTCAATATATATATTTTCCATACTTCTTTACAATTATATTATATAAATATTTTAATTTTTCTTTTCATTTTGTATAATAGAAGTATATAACGAATGAATTATTCAACATTACAAGAAGCATATAATATAGATACTTTTGAAAAAAAAAGCAAGGTTGTGCAAAAACAAAATAAAAATAATGGGTCAATGATAGTTTCTTCAAACACAAGCCCGTCTTTTGTAGAAACAAGTAAATTAGCATTAAACTCTAACAAGGTTTCCGAATATCATAATAATCAAGGTAGTTCATGCTCGCCCCTACAAGCACCAAACTATAATATCCCTATTTCTAATAGTTGCAAAAAGGAACACGATGATGCAATGAATGTATATACTAATTTAAACAATAATAATACCATGATGAATTCTACTCTATCAAACGCGAATAATATAAATATACCAACAAATAATTCAAAACAGTCTGCACCACCTTCTACAAATACGTCAAGCTCGTCAAGCTTAAATTGTTCTACGAATATATTTAGTGATATGAAGGTTTCAAATGATAATGTGATGCCCTATTATGAAGAAGATTTAGAACAATATTTCAATATTAACAATCTGAATGATGAGGTTAAATATAAATCAAACACATATATGCCAAATTCAAATAAACAATCCTATGCAAATAATGATACATCCGCATATAGTAATACAGAGAATATTCCTAAACATGGCGCAAACCTATTAAATAACAGTGGATATAATTTAACACCCGAAGAAAAAAAGAATGCTGAAAATGCCATTCTGTATTTAAAAAGTATTGAAGAAAAGATTAATAGCGGTTATGATAGAAAATCTATATTAGACCCAGTTATTATAGAAGAAAATACAGGGCCAGGAGGCTTCAAAACACCTGTTGAAACAGAAAAACCCCAAAACCCAGAAAAACCCGAAACAACCGAAAAAAAAGACAAATCAAATAATAATTATATTTATAATGCAATTTTTAATATATCTATTCTTCTTATAACTGGTATTGTTATCATTTTACTATGCGACCATATAGTAGAATTATCAATACATATCGGGATGAAGCGTGCTGTTTATATATTAGAACCTTTAATAAAAAGTCAAATTAGTACTAATGAATTAGTTAATAATTAGTAGGCATCTATTTACACTTTTTTCTTAAATTATTTTTTTAATTTGAATTATTATAATAGAAGATATGGATATTATAGTAAAACCAACTAAATGGGTTTTACCAAATCGTATAGGATATAATAAGGAAATTTATAATACATTTAATCCTTCAAATTATTCAAGCATATCGGATAATGCAATTTTATCAGCACCTTGTAAATGTAAAGATGATTCATGTGATATTGACGATGATTATGTAAAACTTTTGAGGCAACAAAAAATCGTTAAAGATTATATGCAATATGATAGTCCATATAGAGGTATCCTTTTATATCACGAATTAGGTTCTGGTAAATCTATCGCATCTATTGCAGCTGCCGAGGGATACATAACACTTAAAAAGATAGTTATAATGACACCCGCATCTTTGTCTCAAAATTATGAAAACGAGTTATTAAAAGTATCAAAAATAGGGAAGAGCCTTAAAAAATCATGGACACAAATAAAAGTAAATAAAAAGTCTGCCACTATGATGAGCGAGTTGACGACAAAGTATGCAATCACAGATAAATTTGTTAAAAAAGACGGGTTAGTTTGGGTTCCCTTATATAAGGACGATATAGAAGGAGCAAACGTTATTATAGAAAAAATACGTTATAATTCAAAAGATGCAAATGAAGCAAAATATAGAGCAGATATTGATATTAGTATTAATCATATAATTAGAAATAGATATACATTTATAAATTACAATGGTCTTTCCGAAAAAATGGTTAAAGAATTAGGTACTAAACCATTCAATAATTGCTTTATAATTATTGATGAAATACATAATTTTATAAGCAGAATAGTTAATGGGTCGAGACTTGCCAAAGCCCTGTATAATCATATGATGAATGCAACGGGAACAAAATTAATATTGCTTTCCGGTACACCTATAATAAATCAACCTTATGAAATTGCAACATTAATTAATCTTGTCAGAGGACCTATCAAAGAATATAATATTGAATTATTAAAAAAATCAAATGTACCAGATTTGAAAGCAATTATTGAACATTTACAAGCAAAAAACTTATATTGTTTCATAGATACAATCGACTATAATGATAAGATTATGTCTTTCACATTATTACCAGAAAACTTTAAGCGTATTGACGAAAGTTCCACAAGTATCGGAAAACATCCTTGGGGAAATAGCCAGGATGATTTAATAAAAAAGATTGTAGACGAATTAAATAAATCTGGGATTGTTAAATTATCTATCAAAAGTAAAATAATTAATAACGAAGCACTTCCTACTGACAAAGTGGTTTTCAATAAATTATTCATTAATGAGCACGGTTCAGACGATGAAAGTAAGAACATTAAAAATGAAGATTTATTCAAACGAAGAATATTAGGTACAATTAGTTATTATAAAATGACTGGTTCTGAACTATTCCCTAAAATGCTTCCGCCTGTATCAAGAGAACTTTTTATGGCAGACCATCAAATTAAAAAATATTTGGAAGTTCGTTTGATAGAAATCAGAATGGACGATAAAAAGAAACTTTTTAAGAAGAGAAATGCAAACGATGATTTTGGGTCAGTATATAGGGCATTCAGTAGAATGATTTGTAATTTTGCATTTCCTGATGAAGTTAATCGTATATTCCCACAAGATGTAAAATTGCTAATGAAAAAAGAATTAGTAAATATAGATGGTGATAAAAGCTCCCAGTCTGACAATGATGATGCAAAGCAATTAAATAAGGATGTTGCAGCCGCATATGTCGAACAATTAGATACTGCAATGAATAAGTTAGTTAAAGGCGACTATCTTGATATTGATAATTTACAAAAAATATATAGTCCCAAATTTGCACAGATGTACGAAGATATTAATACTTCGCCCGGAAGCGTATTAATATATTCACAGTTTCGTATGATTGAAGGACTTGGTATATTTAAAGAGGTTCTAAATAGACAAGGGTATGCAGAGATAAATATT
>Ga0114969_10002968_pt1 | contig 13794 bp, 12 predicted proteins | sample M_130807_MF_Meta_FD_87316 | JGI IMG/M metagenome (GOLD analysis project Ga0114969, IMG submission 87316) | Freshwater microbial communities from Lake Montjoie, Canada to study carbon cycling - M_130807_MF_MetaG | ecosystem: Environmental > Aquatic > Freshwater > Lake | place: Lake Montjoie...
AATTACCCAGTTTTTTTATGAACGCCATGGTACAAATGCCTGATCACGGTGAGATTAATTTAGATAGTTTTAAAAATTATGAACTGGGCTTTAGTGGACACTTTCATAAGCGTCAACAAAAAGGCAATATGATTTATATTGGCAATGCGTTTCCACACAACTATGCAGATGCATGGGACGATGAACGTGGAATGATGGTTTTAGAGTGGGGAGGTCAGCCAAAATACCATACTTGGGATTTACAACCAACCTTTAGAACTGTTAAACTAAGTCAGTTAATTGACGAAGCCGCAACTATTATTAAACCCAAGCAACATTTACGGGTTGCACTAGACATTGACATTAGTTATGAAGAAGCAAGTTTTATCAAAGAAAAGTTCTTGGGTGATTACAGCATTAGAGAATTAACTTTAATTGCAGAAAAGAAAGAAGTTGAAATTAATACTGACATTGACATACAATCATTTGAAAGTGTGGATCAAATTGTTAGTAATCAACTTGTTAGCATTGAAAGTGATAAGTTTAGCGCAAAGACGCTACTGGAAATTTATAACAGTCTATGAGTATAAAAATTAAAGACCTAACGGTCAAAAACTTTATGAGTGTGGGTAACCAAACCCAAGCTGTGGATTTTGGCAAGCAACAAATGACATTGGTATTAGGTGAAAACTTGGATCAAGGTGGAGATGATAATGGCAGTCGTAACGGCACTGGTAAAACTACCATTGTCAACGCACTGAGTTACGCATTATACGGTGTTGCACTTACTAACATTAAGAAAGATAATCTAATTAACAAAATTAACAGCAAAGGCATGTTGGTCACGCTGAGTTTTGACAAAGACGGAGTTAATTATAGAATTGAGCGTGGTCGTAGACCAAATCTTCTCAAGTTTTATGTTAATAATATAGAACAAGATTCTGAAGAAAGTGATGATGCTCAAGGCGACATGCGTGAAACACAAAAAGATGTGGATGAGCTACTGGGCATGAGTCACGACATGTTCAAACACATTGTTGCTTTGAATACCTATACAGAGCCGTTCTTAAGTATGCGGGCCAATGACCAACGTGCAATTATTGAGCAGTTGTTGGGCATTACTCTGCTCAGCGAAAAGTCTGAAGCATTAAAAGAACTGATCCGAATTACAAAAGATGAAATACAACAAGAAAGCGCCAACATTGAGGCCGCTAAAAAGTCCAACGAAAAGATTCAACAAAGTGTGGACAGTTTAACCACTAGACAAACTGCTTGGTACACACAACAGGCCACAGATTTAGAAAAAATTGGCAAGGCCATTAATGAATTACACAGTGTTGACATTACAAAAGAGCTAGAGCAACACACCAAGCTCAAAGCATATGATGATCATAGTGCAAAAATTAAAAGTTTAAACAAAGAAAAGGCCACTTTAGAAAGTGCAATTATTCAAGCTGAAAGAACTGTAAAGAAATATACCACAGAACTCACAGCATTAGATAATAAAGCATGTCATGCTTGTGAACAACAACTTCATGACCACAAGCATGAAGAAATGACTGCTCTTGCTAATAAAAATTTAAAAGAAGCAACAACTTATTTTAACAAGGTCACAGCAGACCTAGCAAAAATCAACAAAGAGTTGACTGCAATTGGTGACATCAATGGCAGGCCAAAAACATATTACGATACTTTAGAAGAAGCACTAAAACATCAAAACAATTTAACTACTTTAGAAAGTCAGTTGGTAAAACGTGCTGAAGAAATTGATCCTTATCAAGAGCAAATTGACGAGCTACGCAATACTGCAATGCAGGAAATTACTTGGGATCATGTAAACGAGTTGACCAACTTAAAAGAACATCAAGAGTTCTTGCTCAAGTTGCTCACAAGTAAGGACAGCTTTATACGGAAAAAGATCATTGATCAGAATTTAGCTTATCTCAATAACAGATTGACCTACTATCTTGACAAGATGGGACTACCGCATACAGTTGTGTTCCAAAACGACTTAACTGTGGAAATCACGCAACTTGGGCAGGATCTAGACTTTGATAACTTGAGTCGTGGTGAACGTAATAGACTTATACTTGGCTTGTCATGGAGTTTCCGTGACGTATGGGAAAGTTTATATCAAAGTATCAACTTGTTGTTTGTTGATGAACTTATTGACAACGGATTAGACGCAAGTGGAGTTGAAGGTGCGCTGGCTGTACTTAAAAAGATGGCACGTGAACGCAACAAAAACATTTATTTGATCAGTCATAAGGATGAATTGATTGGTCGTGTTAATAATGTTCTTAGAGTTATCAAAGAAAATGGGTTTACATCATATGCAAACGATGTGGAGTATGTAGATTAACATGGAACAAGATGAAGTATTGCACGCCGAGCTCATGCAGGCGTTTAGCAAATATTTTAAAGCCAATCAACGATGGATCAATACAGGTACACGTATTGCTGGTCGGGAAGTTCGCTATTGGCTCAGTGAAATTAGAAGATTATGTAGCTTACGAAGAGAACATGTAAGAGCATGGCGCAAAGAATTAGACGAAATTAAAAAACAAAAGAAAGAAATCCAAAAGGCACAGGCAACAGGCACAGATACAACTAACTAGTTGATGACATGGTATTATCAAGATACAATTATAGAAGAACTACCGGAAGACTGCGTGGGATTCGTATACTTGATAACAAATGTCATCTCTGGTAGAAAATACATAGGCAAAAAATTAGCCAAATTCTCTAAAACATCATACAAAGTAGTAAAACTTAAAAACGGCGCTAAGAAAAAGAAGAAGATTCGCAGTAAAATTGACAGTGACTGGCGTGAATATTACGGCAGTAACTTGGAATTGAATGTGGATGTTCTAAAATTAGGCAAAGAAAATTTCAAAAGAGAAGTATTATACTACTGTAAAAGCAAATCTGAATGTAGTTACATCGAGGCCAGAGAACAATTCAACCACAAAGTATTAGAATCTAAAGACTATTATAACGGACAGATCAGCGTTCGTGTACATGGCTCACACATTTTAAAATCATAGGCTCCACAAGCGGTACAATGCAAGCGTCGGCTAAATTCGGACGCCCTAGACCTGGATCTCGGATCGCAGGGATGGAAACCTCTTGCCGCTAAGAGTACTCAATCACTATCCTTAACAGGACGAAGATGGGATATGCCTTCATAAACCCGTTTGATTGTTTGAAAATATTTAAAAGGCTAAAAGATAGGGCAATGAGATAAAGCAACCCTAGGGTTATTGTACGTGACAATAGATGTATAATAACTACCGTCATAAAGAAGACGTAGCTCGAGGTACCGGATGACCGCCTCTGTAATGCTATATTATTGTAATGGTGAGGCAACTCGCATAATGTTTCTTCTCCCGGCAACGGGAGAAGTATGGCTCCACAATCTGCATAATATTTAAACTGCTTCGCAGTTAATAGTTAAATACTTTTAGAGAAGAAAGAAATGTGTTTAAGTGAAGCGTAAGCTGAACGCAAACACATGTGAGCGTAAGCTCACATCAAAACAATAAATACCATATGAAAGTTCATGACATTATATCAGAAGCAACACCTGGATTAGGCACTGCGATTAAAGCAGGAGTCAATGCCTTCAAGGCGGCTAGAACAGGTGCACCAGCAGTGGCCCAGGCAGCTACCACAGCAGTAAAGAAGGCAACAGCCACTGGAATCAAATCATTAGATGATATTGTAAAGATGGCTCCTGAAAAATTAGCTAAGATACCCAAAGACACATTAGAGCCATGGGGTAAAGCTGCCGCTGATGCAAAAAATTACAAGGCGATGGATAAAATTGCCAATGTTTTAGGCAAAGACACTAGAAACTTGTATCAAAAGGTTGCGCCCAATCTTATTGGTGGGAAAACTATAGCCCCAGAAGTGTTGGCTGGTCAAGCACTTAAGAATTCATCACTTGCTGGAAAATCAGGTGATGTAGTAAAGTTAGCCACAACACTTGGATTAGCAACAGAAACTTATACATATTGGCGTGACTCTTCTGAATTAGATAACAAATTAGCTGCCGGAATGCCTCAAGAAGAATATAATAAACAATTACAAGAACTACGTGGTAAATTTATAACTGGTGTTATAGCACCTTGGGCGGCTATGACGATATTAAAATATCCAGCAAAATTATTAAAAATTGTTCCAGGCACAATGAAACTGGTAGGGTTTCCAAATGCTGCCGAAATTACTTCAATCCTAGCTAAACGTGGCTCTCAATTGGCACTGCTTGCATGGTTCAATGGTTTAGATGGAAAGGAGTGGCTAAACAACTTGATGGGTGGCACTCTATTTGGCACATTGGGAAATATTCCTAAAATGGCTGGAGAAATAACCACTGCACTTAGTGCAGGCGCCAGGGTTGCTACAGGTATAGGACTGCCAAAAGAATTTGAACCAAGTAGTACTGAACTTGGTGGCGGCTCAAGTGGCTATATAGATCCTTTTAAAGGAACTGATAGAGAAGGCGGAATATAGATTTTATAATAAAGGCAGTCCACTTTTCTTTGTTAAATCTATATTGTCTTTAATTACTTCATTCATTACAAGTCTATCGTCCCTACTGTAAGTATGGAACAGATCATGACTACTAACTCCCCCACGCATGTACCAGCTGATACGAAAGATTTCATCTTTCAAGTCTCTAATATGAAGGTCAAAACTTTTTAAGTAAGCCTCTAGCTCAGAGTCCGGGGTATAAATCAGCCTCTGACGAAAAAATTTGATTGATCCAAAGTAACTTCAACTTTAGATTCATGTCCGCAATTACTACATTTTATATCTTGCTTAGGCATGTCCCACTGTGTTTTGTTGGCTTCAAGTTTTTCTTTAATACGTTTAAAGAATTCTCTGTCGCTATTTTTTAACCACTCATCAATCATTGCAGGATCATCGACAGTGTCGTTACCAATTTGAACATTTTCAATACTGGTTAAAAATAATTCTATTTGCATTTCAGAAATGCGTTTGTAAATGTCGTCTTGTACTTGTTTCATTTGTTCGTCATCGCCAGCTGATTCAGCTGTGCTTAGTTGATACAACATCTTTTGAAGTTTGTAGTTTTCCATGTTAAACTTTGTGATTTCACTATATTTCAAAGGTCTAATATTAATTGTAAGATCGTCTATTTTAATTTTGCCATCAAATGAAATGCTATTAAAATATTCAATAACTTTGCCAAGATTAACAATGAATTCGTTTTCAGTACTGCATTGCGGGCATGTGTGTGTCAGTTCCATTTCATCGCCATAAGTGGCCACACGAATGGCAACCAACAGTGCATCAACATCAATGCTGGGCATGTCTTTGGCGTCTTTGATGTATGGACAGCAACTTTCAACAACCCTTACAGTTGCTTCACCGTTAAATAAAGCATCTGGAGTCTTAAAAACAATCTCATCCATGCCAGTCATGCCAAAAATAGGTGCGTTGTTGTGGTCACCTTGTAATGCGCCTTCAGGATAGAACAATCCCTTGCTAGGTAGCGATATAAAGACTTTTGGCTGTCTAAAATATCTCTGTAAAGGGTTATTTGGGTTCATTTTGTACTCCGATAAATATAACTACAAGTATTTATATACGCAGTTTTCTGGGATAAAATAATGGCAGAAATTGACTACGAAAGATTAACGAAAGCATTCAAGGATGGGCAAATTGGAAGCATTGGCGCAGGTAACTCTGCTGGAGTTGTTGGCAAGGGAATTGACGTCAGCGTTAACGCAATAAAACTTCCTTTTGAAAAACTTGGTGAAGTTGTTGGCAATAATACCAAAATTTTTGAAACATTAAGCAATACTGGAAACAGTTTTAGCAACAATATTGATTTAATGAAACTGTCAGCGGCCAACAGCCGAATGACTTTAGAAGAATTATCTAGTGTAGTGCAGAAAAGTGGTAAGGACTTTTCTGGACTTGGTGGCAGTGTTGCCAAAGGTGGGCAAGCCTTTACAGAATTTAGTAAAACATTCTTTGAAAGCGGACTTACAGAAAATCTGCGTCAAATGGGTTATACCAGTAAAGATCTTAATGAAGTACTGGCCACACAAATTGGATTTCAAAAATCCACAACAGACACTAGTGTAGCCGGACAAATTAAAACAGCGGCCGCGGCGGCAGATCTTGCCAATGAAATGGATCTCATTGCCAAACAAACAGGCAAAACACGCAAAGAACAAGAAGCTTCCTTAGAAAAAGCCAAAGCTGACGGACAAATTGAAGCTAAGTTCCGTCTTATTGGTTTAACACAAAGCGCAGAAGCAGAAAAAGAAGCCCGTGCAGGATTTGCAAAACAATTAGCTCAAGCACAGGCAATGGGCACGGATCAAATATTTAAAGAAATGTTTACTACTGGAACTGTGCGTAGTCAAGAAGCCGCAATGCAAATGGGCTTGCTTGGACAAGCAGCCAGAGAAACTGCAAACAGCGCAAAAGAACTAAGCAAAGGTAATGTTGCCGCTAGTCAGACTGCAATGGACTCTGCTAAAGAAGGTAACTTAGCAAATCAAAGTAACAAGGCATTGATGCAGATAACAGCGGCAGGTGTTGGTCCAGCTGCCGATGTTATGAAGAAGAATATTGAAACCAACGATGCGTTATATCAAGGAGCCGCAAAAACTGTCAAGGCCATGGGCATTGCCATGGACGATGTGACAAAGATATTAGGAGCTCAAAAGAAAGCAATTCAAGACGAACAACAAGCACGTAATGGTGCAACAAGTGCAATGATTGCTGTGCAAAATAGATTAGGTGATATGAATGCCGCGGCAAATCGTGCGATACGAACACCATTAATGACCGGTGAAGCAAATAAACAACTTCAAAACGCGGCAAACGAAATGTCACAAGGTGTTAAACCTGGAGCATCTGCCACAAAAATTGCTGAAGGGTATGCCAATGCACTTGTAAAATCAGCGGCAGCGGGCGGTGAAAGTAACTCTCCAACTAGCACTAGATCAAGATATGAAGAAAATTTAAAGAAAACACCAGGAGTGTTGACTGCTATTGACACTATTGATAAAGGTGTTGGCGCTACTGTGACAGGCGCACGAAATGTTGCTAATAAAGTTGCAAATTTTACAGCAGATGTTATGAAAGTTATAAAGTTAGAAGCGCCAACTAGAGATGAAGGTACATTAGGAAAGACTGGACAAGTTTTTGAACCACAAGATTTTATTGGTAAAGTTGCCAAAGGTGAAATGGTACTTACACCTGAGCAAGCTAAGAAATTTATGGAAGGTGCAAAGACAGAAGGTATTGCGGATGCTATGAAAAATCTTGGTGGCATGATGCCACCAACATCTGCTAGCAGTGGAGGAGGGTTTAGTCTAAGCAGTTTATCTAAAGAAATATCAACTTCAGTTAGTAGTGTAACAAGTGGTTCCAGTATAACTCAACGTACACAAACTGATGATAGCAAAAAAGCTCAAGAAGAATTAAACGAATTAAAGAAACAAGCCAATGCTGAAAAAGAAGCAGTCCGCGAAAAAATTAAAAGTCAATTAGGTCCTGATGCGACTAATCGAGAAAAACATAAAGCAGTACGTGATAGTGACGAACTTAAAGGGTTAGAAGAAAAATATAATTCTTTAATGGAACCGTTACAGAAAAAAATAGAAGCTGGCATTAAATGGGAAACTGAAACAAAATCAGAGCAAGTAGAAGAAACTAAAAATTTTGTAAAAGAACAAGCAGATCTTTTAAAAATATCTAATACTGACATTTTAGCTATACAAGAATCAACTAACGAAGAAAAACTTGGCAAAGAAAAAGAAGCAAGTAAAGCTGTATTAGATGAGTTAGCTAAGACTGGTGATTTAATACCAGCAACAATAGATGTACCAGACAGTATTGATACTGCTAGCAAAACAAAATCAATTGAACCACCACTAGCACCTATAGCACCTAAAGTAGTAGCGCCGGCAGCGCCAGTAGCACCAAAATTTGATAAATCAAAATTTACAATGCCTTCAATGGATCAATTAACTATTGGTCCAGACGGTATGCCAAAAATTTCGGCAAAACCTCAAGCACAGACTATTCCAGCGGCAGTTAAAGCCGCTGAAAAACAAGCAAGTCCCGGTAAAAAGATCAATGAAGAAACTGGAGAAGAATACACACCAGTAGGTGATGCCAAAAAAGCAGACAAGAAAACGGCTGCAACTGAAACTAAAACTGCTACTCTAGACGACGTGGCGAAATTGTTGACTAGCTTAAATACTACTATGAAACAAATTGCCTCCGCGGCTAGCGAAACAAATACGAAACTTGGACAACAGGTCAAAGCAACCAAAGCCATGAGCGGTAACTTACACGGAGCCCCATAATGTCTTGGCGCAAATACTTCACACCCGTAGCAGTTAATACTGCATCAAGCAATGTAAGCCCATTGACCAATTCTTCAAGGGCAGGTCCAGCACGGACCAATTACAGCAGTTATTTGCCTGATGTTTACACTGGTAGTCCAAATCGTGTTGAACGCTACATGCAGTACGACACTATGGACATGGATCCAGAAATTAATGCTGCCTTGGACATATTAGCAGAATTTTGCACACAAAAGAACAAAGAAAATCAAACTAGTTTTAGTCTAGCATTTAGAAGCAAAGCCACTAGCACAGAAATTCGTGTGCTCAGAGAATACCTACAGCAGTGGGCCAAACTACAAATATTTGAAACACGTTTTTTTAGAGTTGTTAGAAACACATTCAAGTATGGTGATGTTTTCTTTATTAGAGATCCAGAAACTCAAAAATGGTTTTATGTTGATCCATCTAAAGTTGTAAAAATTATTGTTAACGAAAGTGAAGGCAAAAAGCCCGAGCAGTATGTTATTAGAGATCTAGCACCAAATTTCCATAATTTGGTAATGACACAAATTCAACCAACCAGTCAGCAAACCAACAACAGAGGCAGTAACTATACTGCTGGTGGAGGTGCAAGAGGCATGACTGGTGCGTTTCCACAACAAACTGGTGATAGATTTAGTGTTGGTGAAAACGAACTGGCAGTGGATGCGGCACATGTTATACATTTAAGCCTAAGTGAAGGCCTTGACAATAACTATCCATTTGGTAATAGCTTGTTGGAGCAAGTGTTTAAAGTTTACAAACAAAAAGAATTATTAGAAGATGCTATTCTAATCTATCGTATACAACGTGCTCCGGAACGTAGAATATTTTACATTGACGTGGGTAATATGCCAAGTCACTTGGCCATGAGTTTCGTTGAACGTGTTAAAAATGAGATACATCAAAGACGTATTCCAAGTCAAACTGGTGGTGGAGCAAACGTAATTGATTCAGCTTATAATCCCCTAAGTATCAACGAAGATTACTTCTTCCCACAGACAGAAGGTGGTCGTGGATCAAAAGTTGAAACGTTACCGGGCGGTACAAACTTGGGCGAAATTGACGATTTAAAATACTTTACAAACAAGTTGTTCCGTGCGCTACGTATACCTAGTAGCTACTTGCCAACTGGTGCAGACGACAGTCAAGCACAATACAATGACGGTCGTGTGGGCACAGCATACATTCAAGAGTTACGTTTTAACAATTATTGTATGCGTTTGCAAAGCCTATTACAAGGCACATTTGACGAAGAATTCAAAAGATACTTGCACGAACGCGGTGTAAACATTGATTCCACACTGTTTGAAATCAAGTTTCAACCGCCACAAAATTTTGCCGCATACCGTCAAGCAGAGGTTGATGGACAAAGAATAAACACATTTAACACACTTCAAGCTATACCTTACATAAGCAAACGCTTTGCTATGAAACGTTTTCTTGGCATTACAGACGAAGAATTGGCGGAAAACGAACGCTTGTGGCGCGAAGAAAAAGGCACAGCAACTATCACAGGTACTGATGCAAGTGGAGAATTACGTAGCGTTGGCATTAGTGCCGCTGGTATTGATAGCGATTTAGAACTAGGCGACACAACAGCACCTGAAGATATTGCACCACCTGAAGGTGCCGCTCCTCCAGGAACTGATACAGGCGCAGGTGTTACACCTGTAGCTGGTGCCGCTCCCGCTTGATAAATAAACTTATGATACTGAGAGAATTATTTTATTTGGATCCTGAAACACAGAGAGTTAGCAATGACTTTCGTTTCAATGCGGCCCGTGACATAGAAGAATTACAGCGTAGTGACACACGTAAAACAAGATTAACATTAGGTCAAGTTAACGAATTACGCAAAGCATCAGAAGCACACATCTTAGAACAAGAAGAAGAATTGGAGTTTGTACACGAAATGTACGGAGCAACTCCAGCAGCCGCACCAGTCTAACTCCTTAAAAGATAATTACTTTTAGGAGAACATATGCGCAGTTTTGTGTTTGGCAATGGCAAAAGCCGCCTCAATATAACATTCGATCAAGTAAAACCATACGGTAAAATCTACGCCTGTAATGCAGTTTATAGGGAGTACGCACCTGACTACTTAATAGCAGTAGACCCAAAAATGATAGTGGAAATACAAGCTTCTAACTATCAAATGGAACATGAAGTATGGACAAACCCCAATAGTAGATATAAAGATTTCACTGGATTTAAGTTTTTTAATCCCAGTTTAGGATGGAGTTCTGGACCTACAGCACTGAATCTTGCCACACAACATCAAGCTGATGAGATTTATATATTTGGATTTGATTATGAAAGCACCACTGGACTTTTAAACAATGTGTATGCAAACACTCCCAACTACAAACGATCTGAAGAACCAGCAACATTTCACGGTAACTGGACTAGACAAACAGAGACAGTGATAAAAGAAAATAAAAAAACTAAATACTTTCGAATAGTGGAAAATAACTTTTACGATCCACAATGGCACTATCCAAACTTTAGACACGTGACTTATGACAACTTGCGTGAAGTAATGTTGTCTTGGAGTAAAAATGCCTAAAATCACGCCATTATAACATGTATTTTGTCATAATATGTAAATATTACTGACAGCTCACAATCTATAGGAGATTTAAAAATGACTGACCGTTCAAAATTTGAGCAAATGCTCGAACATCTTATTAACGAAGATGAACAAAAAGCTAAAGAATTATTTCATGACATCGTGGTTGCAAAGTCACGTGAGATTTATGAAACTCTAATTTCTGAAGACTTTGAAGAAATGCCAGCTGAAGAACCAGAAATGGAAGCTAGCGACGAATTTTCCGGCGATGACGCAACCGATGACATGATGGGCGACATCGAAGGTGGAGATGAAGAAGGTGGCGACATGGGTGGTGACGACATAACACTAAGTGGTGGTGACGTTGATGAACTACAAGACCGTGTTGTGGACCTAGAAGATGCATTGGATGCATTACGTGATGAATTTGAAAGCCTAATGGGTGGTGAAGAAGGCGGAGATGACATGGGCGGAGATGACATGGGCGGTGATGACATGGCAGACGCAGGTGTTCCAGAAATGGATGGTATGTCACAAGAAATGCCCGCAATGGAAAGACGTGACGATGACGAAGATGACGAAGATGACAAAACAGATGAAGCGTTCATTCGTGAATACGTAGAAAAAGTTACAGCAGCCAAAGGCGGCGATGACGGTGCAAATACAAAGAGCATCGTAGCTAAAAAGAATGACATGGGTGGTACAAGTGGTAACCTAAACAAAGCATTTGCCGACAGTGGCAAAGGTGGAACACAAGGTGGTTTACTAAACCCAAGTACTAAAGATTTGAATTCAGGTAACGTAAATGTTCCTGGAGGCAAAGCAGGCGTGAAGCACCTAAAAACTGTTTCAGGCGGACATGGTGCAGAGAAGAAAAGCACTGGTGACAACGGCGCAAATACCAACAGCCCAATCAATGGTGCTCCAGGTAGAGCGAAGTAATTAGCATATGCAAAAGATGAACTATCTTCGTGAAAACCTCAGCTTTGACCAAGCCCGTATGGTGGTCGAGGCGGATGGTGAAAACGGGAAAAACTTGTACATGAAAGGTATCTGTATACAGGGTGGTATTAAAAATGCCAACCAACGTGTATATCCTGTAGACGAGATTGAGCGAGCTGTCAAAACTTTGAACGATCAAATTACTGGCGGATATAGTGTACTAGGCGAAGTAGATCATCCAGATGACTTAAAAATAAATTTGGACCGTGTTAGCCACATGATTACTGAAATGTGGATGGACGGTCCAAATGGTTATGGAAAGTTCAAGATTCTGCCAACTCCAATGGGCCAACTAGTGAGAACTATGTTGGAATCCGGCGTAAAGTTGGGAGTTTCCAGTCGAGGCTCAGGTAACGTCAATGGCGACGGAACTGGAAGAGTCAGCGATTTTGAGATTATCACAGTAGATGTGGTAGCTCAACCCAGTGCACCGGGAGCATATCCAACACCAATTTATGAACACTTAATGGGAACAAGAGGTGGTCTTAATGCCTTGCGTATAGCGCAAGAGGTGAAGGGTGATCCTAAAGCACAGCGTTATCTTAAAGAGAGCTTATTAGGTATAATAAGCAAGCTCCAATAAAAAGGAGAATCACATGTTGGATGTTTTGAAAAATCTATTTGAGAACAATGTGATTTCTGAGGAACTCAAAGCTCAGATTGAAGAATCATGGCAAACTCGTGTAAACGAAAACCGTGAAGCTGTCACTCAAGAGTTGAGAGAAGAGTTTAGTCAACGATATGAACACGATCGTCAAGTAATGGTTGAAGCCATTGACCGCATGGTCAGTGATCAACTAGCACCTGAAATTGCTGAGTTTATTGAAGACCGCGCTCAGTTAGCCGAAGCTAAAGCCAAGTATGCAGTTAAGATGAAACAAGATGCACAAGTTATGAAGGAATTTGTAACTCGTCAACTAGCTTCTGAAGTAAGAGAATTGCATGAAGACCAAAAAGTCATGGCTGATAAATTCTTCAAACTAGAAGAATTTGTAGTAGAAGCACTAGCCAATGAAATTGCCGAGTTTTATAAAGACAAGCAGGATCTAGCTGAAACGAAAGTTCGCTTGATCCGTGAAGGTAAGAAACAACTTGTTGGTATTAAATCTGAATTTGTAAGCCGCGCAGCCAAGATGGTTGAATCTGTAGTTGAGTCTAGTTTGAAGAATGAACTAACACAGCTACGTGAAGACATTGACGCCGCACGTAAAGCAGACTTTGGACGTAAAATATTCGAAGCTTTTAGCAACGAATTCCAAACAAGTTACATTAATGAAAAATCAGAAACTGCAAAATTGCTCAAGGTCATAGACAAGAAACAATTTGACGTTGTTGAGGCACAAACTGTTGCCGTGACAGCACAAAAAATTATAGAAAGCAAAGAGGCAGAGATCCGTGCATTGAAAGAAAGCATGGTAAGAAAATCAACCATGGGTGAACTATTGGCACCGTTAAATTCGGACCAAAAAGAAATCATGGGTGAATTATTAGAAAGTGTGCAGACCGCAAAACTGCATGACAGTTTTAACAAGTATTTGCCTACAGTAATTGAAGGCAATGCTCCGCAGAAGAAACAGGCTCTTGTAGAGGCAAAAGAAATTACAGGAAATAAAATTTCCAACAGCAACCGTAGCAGTGAGAACGACAATAACATCGTTGATATTCGTCGACTTGCTGGACTAAAAATTTAAGGAGAATTTAAATGTCAGAACTACTACACGGCCGTTGGCAGGAAACTAAAGAGGCCCTACTTGAAGGCCTACAAGGTACCAAGCGTTCAGTTATGTCAACTACTCTCGAGAATACTCGTAGATATTTGTCAGAATCTGCTTCAACTGGTTCTACTTCTGCCGGCAACGT
>Ga0114969_10002975_pt1 | contig 13778 bp, 12 predicted proteins | sample M_130807_MF_Meta_FD_87316 | JGI IMG/M metagenome (GOLD analysis project Ga0114969, IMG submission 87316) | Freshwater microbial communities from Lake Montjoie, Canada to study carbon cycling - M_130807_MF_MetaG | ecosystem: Environmental > Aquatic > Freshwater > Lake | place: Lake Montjoie...
ATGGTCGATGTCGGCGACAAACCCGAGACCGATCGTGAGGCGGTCGCAGCCGCTGAGATCCGCGTGAGTCGCGAGACGCTGCGAGCCGTGCGGAGCGGAGCGGTCAAGAAGGGCGACCCGCTGCAGACGGCGCGGCTTGCGGGCGTGATGGCCGCCAAGCGCACGTCCGATCTGATTCCGCTGTGTCATCCGCTGGCCTTGTCGCACGTGAACGTCGACATTGAGCCGGCCACGTGGGGCTACCGACTGACCGCCACTGTGCGCACGCGCGGCCGTACCGGTGTCGAGATGGAAGCGCTCGCCGCGGTGTCCGTGGCGGCGCTCACGATCTACGACATGCTCAAGGCGATGGACCGCGGCATGACGATCGGCAAGATCCGGGTCATCGAAAAGCGCGGCGGTCGCAGCGGACATTACCGGCGACGAGACTGATGGCCGGCGTTCGACAGATTCCTGAAACCCTGTCGCGGCTCCCGTTCTTCCTCGCCGAGTCATTTCCGTCGCCGCACTTACTCGGTGTGTGCCGCACCGACCGCATCGAATACACAAGTGGCGCCACGCTGCTTGATCGTGTGCGAAGCCTCTCGCTTGGTCTCCAGACATTGGGCGTCTCGCGCGGTGCACGAGTCGCGATCCTCGCCGAAAGCCGGCCCGACTGGCTCATCACCGACATGGCGATTCTCGCCTGCGGCGCCGTGACCGTGCCGATCTATCCCACGCTGTCTGCTGTGCAAGTGACGGCGCTGCTCGCCGACTCTGGCGCGATGGTTGTCGTGACATCGAGCCCGGAGCAATTGGCGAAGGTCACATCAGGCCTTGAAACGTTGCCGGGCCTCCGCGCTGCCGTCTCATTGCAAGACGTGCCGCCGATCGACTCGCTACCGGTGCACATGCTCGACGACGTCATTGAACTCGGTCGTCGTCTCGCAGCCGATGATCCGAATGTCGTCGTGCGATTTCACAAGAATGCCCACGCGGTGAATGCCGGCGATCTGGCCACGATCATCTACACGTCTGGCAGCAGCGGGGAACCAAAGGGCGTGATGCTGACGCACGCGAACATCGTGGCGAATCTGGTGGACGTGCAGCAGGTGTTGTCGCTGACTGAGTCCGACGTCGCGTTGTCGTATCTGCCGTTGTGCCACGCGTTTGAGCGCACGACGGCGTACGTCTATCTCACGCACGGTGTCTCCCTGGTGTTTGCTGAATCAATTGACTCGATGGCGCGTGATCTGCTGTTGGTTCGACCGACCATCATGAGCGGCGTGCCGCGCGTTTACGAAAAGCTGCTCGACCGGATCCTTGAGGGAGGCCGCGCCGGGACGGGGATCCGGCGCCTGATCTTCCACAGTGCGATGGCGGTCGCGCGTGAGCGCGGCCGCACCGTGCCGGACGGGCGCCCAATGGCGCTCTGGGCTCGCGCGCTGTTGCCTCTGGCGCGTCGGCTGGTCTTCGACACCATCCTGTCTCGCCTCGGCGGACGACTGCGCTTCACCGTTTCGGGCAGCGCGCCGCTGCGTGAGGAAGTGGGGCGCCTCTTCTTCGGGATCGGTCTGCCGATCGCCGAGGGCTATGGACTGACCGAGACGGCACCTGTGCTGACGGTGAACCGCCCGCATGCGCTGCGGTTTGGTACTGTCGGCCCGCCGCTGCCGAGCGTGCAGCTGCGGATTGCAGACGATGGCGAGATTCTGGCGAAGGGCCCGAACATCATGACGGGGTACTTCGGTCGGCCTGACCTCACGAACAGGGCCATCGTCGACGGCTGGTTCCACACGGGCGACATCGGCGTGATCGACGCCGAGGGCAGCCTGCGCATCACCGATCGCAAGAAGGAACTGCTTGTGACGTCAGGTGGCAAGAAGGTGGCTCCGCAGCCACTGGAGGCCGCACTGCGCGGGCAAGCCGTGATTGCCGAGGCGGTCGTGGTCGGCGATGGTCAACGATTCCCGGCCGCGCTCGTGTTGCCACGCTGGAGCGTGCTGGCCGCTGCCGTGGGGCAGCCGACGCCGGCTGATGCGGCAGCGCGCGCGCAGTTGTCGGCGCGGCCGGAGAGCCGCGCGGCAATTCAGACGGCGATTGACGTGGTGAACGAGCCGCTCGCGCAGTTCGAGCGGCTCAAGGCCTTTGCGGTTGTGATTGAAGACTTCAGCATCGCCGGCGGTGAGCTGACGCCAACGCTGAAGGTGAAGCGACGAGTGATCGAAGCGCGCTACGCGACCGAGATCGCGAAGCTGTACGCGTCCTAGAACATTCGCGCTTGCTTGATCGGCCACCAGCGCAGCTGGACCTTGCCGATGATGTACTTCTTCGGCACAAATCCCCACGCGCGGCTGTCGGAGCTGTTGTTCCGGTGATCGCCCATCACGAAGTAGTAACCCTCCGGAATGACCTCGGGCCCCCAATCATCGTGTGATCGATACTCGTCGGCGATGAAGTCGTCGCGCATGGGCACGTCATTGCGGAAGACGCGGCCGTTCTCGACACGAATCGTGTCGCCCGGCTCGCCGATGACGCGCTTGACGAACGACTTGTCGGGGTCCCGCGGGTAGTAGAGCATCACGATGTCGCCCACGACGGGGGCATCGAGGCGATAGTGAAGCTTATTGACGATCAGGCGGTCCTGATCCTCGAGCGTCGGCGCCATGCTCTGGCCCTCGACGCGCGCCACCTGAAACCCGAAAGTGACGATGAGCGTGGCGTAGACCGCCGCTGACATCAGTGTTTTGAGCCACGCCCAAAGTTCGTCGGCAATGTGGCTGAACTGCAGATCGTTCGAGGGGACAATCGCAGGTTGATCGATGGGCTCAAATGCGACCGCCGGCTCGAGGCCATTCAGGCCAGGCTGATCGAACTCGCTCGGCGCCGGTTCGGATGGATCGATCGCCTCAAGGCCGTCGTTCGCATCCGCCGCGGCAAAGAGCGTATGGGAGGGCACGGGCTGAACGTCAGCCTCGGGCGCCGGCACCGACGATTCAGTGAGCCCGTCAGAATTGGGCGCATCGGGCGAAGGGGCCGGGGTCAAGTGCAGGTCCTCTGTCATCGTCGGTACACGTAGATTAGCAAAAGAAGCATGACCGGAGCATTTGGTATGATTCTAGCCATGATTCGTCCGTTTCTGGTCGGTTTCGCAACCACGTTGAAGCACATGTTTCGGAAGCCGATCACGGTGAACTACCCCGATCAAAAAGTTCCGGTCTTCCCGAAGTATCGCGGCAAGCAAGTGTTGATGCGCGACGAGAACGATCTCGAAAAGTGCGTGGCCTGCGGTTTGTGCTCGGTGGCGTGCCCGGCCGATGCCATTTATCTTGAGCCCGCGGAGAACGACGGCACCGTGATGGCCGGCCCGCGGTACGCAAGCACTTATCAGATTCACAAGACCCGCTGCATCTTCTGCGGCTACTGCGAAGAAGCCTGCCCGGTGTCGGCGGTGTTCATGGGGAAAGACTACGAGCTGGCAGTGTATAGCTCCAAGGACTTCATCTGGGACAAGGCGGACATGCTCGTGCCGGCGAAGTCGGCCAAGCCCGCCGGTCCGATTCGAGTGGCGTGAGGCACGCCGATTAAACCATTCCTGCAAGAACTCGACGCCCGCGCGCTCGTCTGTGATGGGGCGATGGGCACGATGCTCTACGCCAAGGGCATCTTTCTCAACAAGTGCTTCGACGAGCTGAACCTGACCAATCAGGATCTCGTGTTCGACGTGCACCAGGAATATGTGCGCGCCGGCGCCGACGTGCTCGAAACCAATACGTTCGGCGCCAATCGCTTCAAACTCGCGACGTTCGGCCTCGCCGACCAGCTCCACAACGTCAACGTACAGGGCGCACGCATTGCCCGTCGCGCCGCGCGCGATGCGGCGTGGGTGGCCGGCTCCATGGGGCCGCTCGGCGTCCGCATCGAGCCATGGGGCAAGACCGGCGTCGATGATGCCGAGGCCGCGTTTGCCGAGCAGGCACTCGCACTGGTCGAAGGCGGCGTCGATCTCTTCATGCTCGAGACGTTCCGCGACGTGAATGAACTGGTCGCGGCGGTTCGCGCGGTGCGCCGCGTCTCGGCGCTGCCGATCGTCGCGCAGATGACGACCGAAGACGACGGCAATAGTTTGGACGGCACGCCGCCGGAGACGTTTGCGCCGCGGTTGCAGGAGGCTGGCGCGGATGTGATCGGCGTGAATTGCTGTGTCGGGCCGGCGTCGATGCTCGAGACGATTGAGCGGATGGCGCGCGCCACATCGCGACGGCTGTCGGCGCAGCCGAATGCCGGCCGGCCGCGCGACGTGGATGGCCGGAATCTGTACCTTGGATCGCCCGACTACATGGCCAGCTACGCCCGCCGATTCGTGGCGGCCGGGGCCCGGCTTGTGGGCGGATGCTGTGGCACGACGCCGGAACACATCCGGCAGATTTCGCAGGCGGTGCGAGCGACGGTCCCCGCGCCGCGACCGGCATCCCCGCTCGTCGTCGGCGCAGCCGCCGAACCCGTGACACCGGTCGCTCGCGCCGAGAAATCGACATTGGCGCATGCGCTCGCGAACGGCACATTCGTGATGCTGGCCGAGATCGCGCCGCCACGGGGGATGGACGTCTCGTCGGCGGTGCGTCATGCCGAACGGTGCGCCGCGCTGGGTGTCACGGCGGTGAACGTGCCCGACTATCCGCGCAGCAGCGCGCACGTCAGCGCGATGGCCCTGTCGCAACTGATGGTCGCGCGTGGGGTCGAGCCGTTGCTGCACTATTCCGCACGTCAACGCTCGTTGATCGGCATGCAGTCGGATCTGCTTGGCGCGCACGCGATGGGTGTGCGTAGCGTGTTGCTCGTGACCGGCGATCCGCCGAGTCAGGGAACCTACGCGGACGCGACGGCGATCGACGAAGTGGATTCGATCGGCCTCACGAACATGGTTGCGCGCTTGAATCATGGCCTCGACATCGGCGGGCAATCGCTCGGGGGCGCCACGCGGTTTCACATCGGCGTCGCCGTGAATCCGTCGGCACCGAGTCTCGATGCGGAGTGGCGTCGGCTCGACTACAAGGTCGAGGCCGGAGCCGAGTTCATCCTCACGCCGCCCGTCGTCGATCCCGATGCCTTTCTCGCGATTCTGCCGCGGCTGCGCGCGACGGGACTGCCCGTCATCGCCGGGTTGGTGCCGCTTGAGAGCGTGCGACAGATCGAGTTCATCTCGAGCGAAGTGACGGACGTGTCGGTGCCTGAGGCGTTGGTAGCCCGGATGCGCGCGGCGTCAGATCCGGTGGCGGAAGGCCTGGCCCTCACCGTCGCCGTGTTCAACGCGCTCAAGCCCGCAGTGCAGGGCATTTCTGTGCGGCCGCTGCACGGATCGGTAGAGAGCGTCGAGCGTTTTCTCAAAACGGTGCGCGGATGACCCAGCGCCGGCAGATGTCGGCGCTCGAAGAGCACCTGGTGTTTCTGGGGCGGTTCCTTCGCAATCCCCGGCAAGTTGGCGCGCTGGCTCCGAGTTCGCGCACGTTGGCTCGCGCGATGGTCGCGCATCTCACACTGACATCCGAGTGTCGCGTCGTCGAACTGGGTCCTGGCACGGGTGTATTCACGCGCGAAGTGATCAACCGGCTGCCGACGGACGGGAAGTTCCTGGCCGTGGACATCAACGCGCACTTCTGCCGCGAGCTGCGCGATCGCTGGCCGGCGCTTGATTGCGAGTGCGGATCGGCGGCCGAGTTGCCGGCGATGCTGTCGTCGCGCGGCTGGACTTCCGTGGATCACATCATTTCAGGCCTGCCGTTCGCGAGCCTGCCGGCACAGCTGTCGCGTGACATCCTCGCGGCGATTCAGGCCACGCTTCGACCCGGCGGCACGTTCACGACGTTCCAGTACATCCACGCGTATCCCATGCCGCCGGCGGTTGCGTTTCGTCGAGACATGGCGGCACGGTTTGGTACAGCGGCGACGCGGCACGCGGTGTTTGCGAATGTACCGCCGGCCTTCGTGTTGTCCTGGCGTCAGCGTCCGTAATTCGCAATCGTCTCGGCGGCAACTTCCGCGCCGACAGGATCAAGCCGCATCGGCGGAGCCGGCTGCGACACCGCTGATGCGAGCGCCGCACGCCATCGCCCGCCAAACAGATCAGCCTGACTGATGAAGGCGCAGCGCAGCACGCGCGGCATCTCCTCAACGAGCACGTCGTACTCGCGGAAGTCGCCACGCGATGTGTAGACCATCGGCGTGCCGGCGGTCGCACATTCGCCGATGATGCCGAAACCTGGTTTGGTGATGACGGCATCGGCCGCAGCGACCAGGTCTTCATAGCGGAAGACACCGGCGAGGCCGGATTCTGAGATGGCGTGGACGTAGGGCAGCCGCGTGGCGGGGGAGTCGCTGACGCTGCGATCGGTGACGACCAGATCCCATTCATCCGCGCAATCGACATCCGACAGGTTGAGCTCGCTCAGTCCGTAGCCGCCAAACGAGAGCAACGCGATCTTTCGTGACTGCGGCAGGCCGAAATGCGCGCGGGTGTCCGTTCGACTGTGAGTGGAGCGACGCGCGATCAACGGCAGGTCGCGCACATCGCCGAGGCCCGAGCCGGCGAACGACGGCGACAGGGGCAGCTTCAACGTAATGGTGGCGTGCGCGTGCGCGCGACGAATCGTCTCGATCACCACCGGCGCAGCCGCCGCGAATCCTTCGTGCCCCTCGTAGATCCAATCCCAGGTGAAGTTCGCGATGAAGACGGACGGCACGCCGAGCGCCGCTGCGACCGCCAGCCCGAGCGGCGCGATGTCGACGACGACCAGGTCGACGTGGTCGTGCCGTAGTGCCTCGGCTTCGGCGGCGACGCGCGCATCGAACGCGCCGTAGAACTCGGCCGCCGCAGCGATCGTCGCGCGGTCATCATGCGTCACGCTGTTGGTCTGCACCACGCCCGTGTCGCAGATGCCCGGTCGCAGTTCGTACGGCACCTTGAGTGTGCGCTCGAGCAGCGGCGGACCGACCGCCGATCGAATGATCAGTCGCAGATCATCGCCAAGCCGCCCGCCGAGCGCATTCATCACCTCGACCTCGCGTGAGGCGTGACCGAACCCGTGGCCGGAGATGAAGAAGACGACCGTCGTCATTGCGGGGGGAGCGCGACCGCCAGCACATCGTCCAGCGTGCGCGCCGGCACGAAGCGCATCGCGCTGCGCACTTCCTCGGGCAATTCCTGAATGTCGTCGATGTTGCGTTCCGGCAGGATGATCGTCTTGAGTCCGAGCCGGTTCGCCGCGAGGACTTTCTCGCGCACGCCGCCAACCGGCAAGACCATGCCGGTCAGTGTGATTTCACCGGTCATGGCGACGTCGAGCGCCACGGGTTGCTTGCGCAGCGCCGAGACCATCGCTGTGGCCATCGTGACCCCCGCGGAGGGGCCGTCCTTGGGAATGGCCCCGGCCGGCACGTGCACGTGCAAATCGTGTCCCTGCAGAAACTGCGGATCGATGCCGAGGGCCTGCGCCTGTTGCCGGATGTGGCTCAGCGCGGCGCGGGCGGATTCCTGCATGACGGCGCCCAGTTGTCCCGTGAGCATCAGTTGGCCCGTGCCTGACGGCATCAGCGCGGCCTCGATGTAGAGCACGTCGCCGCCGGCCTCCGTCCATGCGAGACCCGTCGCCACGCCTGGGCGCGAAAGACGGAACGCGGTGTCGGGCTTGAAACGCGGCGGACCGAGCAGCGTTGGCACATCGTCCACGTCGATGTGGGCGGATGCGGCGATGGGGGCATCGGGTGTGACCTGCGCCATCGCGAGTGCGGCCGCCGACTTGCGCGCGAGCGCACCGATGCGACGTTCCAGGCTGCGGACGCCGGCTTCGCGTGTGTACTCTGAGATCACACGCGCGAGCGCGGGATCGGTGATGTCGAGATAGCCCTCGGGCAGTCCGTTCTCCGACGCCTGGCGCGGAATCAGGTACTGGCGTGCGATGTGCCGCTTGTCCTGCTCGCTGTAGCCGCTGAGTTCAATGATCTCCATACGATCGAGCAGCGCGGGATGCACGGGCCCGAGCTGATTCGCCGTGGCGATAAACAAGACCTTCGACAAGTCGAGCGGAAGTTCAAGGTAGTGATCGCGGAAGGAGTTGTTCTGCGCCGGGTCGAGCACTTCGAGCAGTGCGGCCGCTGGATCGCCGGAGAATCCGCCGGCGGTGAGCTTGTCGAGCTCGTCGAGCATGAACACGGGATTCATTGAGCCGGCCTGCTTCATGGCCTGCACAATGCGACCGGGCAACGCGCCGATGTAGGTGCGTCGGTGGCCGCGAATCTCCGCTTCGTCGCGCACGCCGCCGAGCGAGAGCCGGACGAACTTGCGGTTCATCGCGCGCGCGATCGACTGACCGAGCGACGTCTTGCCGACGCCGGGAGGTCCGACAAAGCAGAGGATGGGGCCCTTCATATCGCCCTTGAGCTTTCGGACGGCGAGGTACTCCACGATGCGTTCTTTGATCTTCTGCAGACCGTAGTGATCCGCATCGAGGACGCGTCGTGCCTCGACGGGATCCAGCCGATCCTCCGTCGTCACCGACCACGGCAACTCGAACACCCAGTCGAGATACGTGCGCACCATCTGGTATTCGGGCGACGACGCGTTCATGCGCTCGAGGCGATCGATCTCGCGGCTGACCGTCTCGCTGATCGTCGCCGGCAGTGCCGCCTTGGTAAACCGCTCGCGCAGTTCCTGAATCTCGGTCGGGCCTTCGCCGAGTTCTTCCTGAATCGCCTTCAGCTGCTGCCGCAGCATGTACTGACGCTGCGCGTCGGTCATCTCCTGCTGCGCCTGCGATTCAATCTTGCCCTTGAGCTCGAGTACTTCAATTTCTCGCTGCAGTGCCAGGGCAATCGCGGTGAGCTTGACCGACAGTGAGTCTTCTTCGAGCAGGATCTGTTTGTCGTCCGGCTTCAGATCGAGCAAGCCGGCCAACACATAGGCCAGCCGGAGGGGATCGTCGATGGCCGAGACCAACTGCTTCATGTCTGGCGAGAGGCCCGTCGCGACGGAGAGCGCGCGTTCCACCAGTTCGTGCACGTGACGCACGTGCGCTTCAACTTCGACCGTGCGGACCGCAGGTTCAGGCTTGGCGTGGATGGTGGCCTTCAGCATCGCGCCATCCCGTGTCATCACATCGGCCTCGGCGCGAGCGACGCCTTCAACGAGCAGGCGCAACCCCGCGGGGCCCGCCGACATCTGTCGAATGATGGCGACCGTGCCGATGTGATGCACGTCGTCCGGCGACGGATCGTCGACATCGTTCTTCTGTTTCAGAAACAACACCATGCGATCGCCCGCGAGCGCGCGGTTCACGGCGTCGATCGACAACGGGCGACTGACCGAGAGTGGCGCGACGGCTAGTGGCAGCACCACGCTGCCGCGCAGTGGGATCACCGGCAATTCTGCGGGGAGGGCAGGCGTGCGCGGCGCGTTGTCAGATAGCGAAGTAGCCACGAATTCAGTGTAATGCAGGCTTGTGTACTTAACTTGATACCATCAGGCGCATGGCCCTCAACGAGCGCGACTTCTTCACGGAAAAGACTGAAATGAAACCGATGGCGCTCACGTGTCCGAAGTGTTCGCATCGGCAGGACTATCAGCTGAAGTGGATTCTGCGCGTGAAGAAGGACCGGATCCCGTCAGGTGCCGATGACCGCGATCGCGCGATGTTCGCCAAGTTGAAAGACTATCTGGTGCGCGCAGAAGACTTCGCGACGTGCGGCAAATGCAAGCGCCGCTTCGAGATTCCCTCACATCAGAGCCTGGCGATGTATGAACCACTCGCGGGTTTGCCGAAGGACGATTACGACGAGTAATCGTCCTGAAGTGACGAGTCGTCAGTAAATCCAGGGCACGAGGCGCCAGCGCACGCGCGTGGCGTAGGCCGCGTAGGCCGGCCCGATCGATCGGTGCAGCGAGCGCTCTTCCATCGGAATCGCGATCACCAGATACGCCGTGCTGATGGCCGCGAACACCAGGCGCGTGCCGTTCATCGTCGTCGGCGTCCACACGAGAAAGAGCCAGGCGAGATAAATCGGATGCCGAACGAGGCCGTAGGGGCCGTGGGCTTTGAGTTCACCGGTCGCCCCCGCCTGTGGCCCCATGAACGGACGCGTCCCTGCCAGTTCAAAGACGTCGAGCATGATCGCCGACTGTACGGTGAGCCACACGCCCACGACCGACAACGCACGCAGCACCCAGGCGAGCGCGCCGTCGGCGTGCCACAGCACCCCGGGCACTGGGCGCCAGACCGCCGAGATCGCGATGAAGAGCAGGCTCGCGATCCACACGTAGGCGGGGCGTTCCAGCGCCGGTGGGATGATGCGCGTCAGGATCGTCTTGGCGCTCGTGCGCGCGAGGATCGAGTGGTGCAGCGCGAACGCACTGAACAGCAGCACGTCGATGACGACGGGCCGAAGGACACCGGCGCCTTCGACCACGGCGCCGTATGGCACAAAGAAGCGCCACGCGAAGTGCAAAAGCGCACACAAAAAGAGTGTGGCGCCGGCCCAGGCAAAGGTGCGCACGCCTCTATTATAGGAAGCATGTCGTCATCGGCACGGGTCGCAATTACAGGAATCGGTGTGGTGTCGGCATTCGGCGTGGGCCGCGAGGTGTTCTGGGACCACATCAGTCGTGGCGTGAGCGGCACGCGCGCGATCACGGAATTTGATGTCGATCACTGCGCGTGTCGTGTGGCCGCGGCCGTGCCGGATGCGTTGCTTGATGCGGCCGACTCGGCCGGTGCGGACCCCGGCGACGACGCGGAGGCGGGCATCGGTCGCGCAGATCCTCGACGCTACGCAAAAGTGTCGCGTATCGCGGTGTTGGCCGCACGCGAAGCACTGGCCGACGCAGGCCTCACCGGCGGCGGCCGCGGCATCGGCGTGATCGTGGGCAGTGGTGCCGGTGGCATCGATGTGGCCGAGCGGCAATACAAGGAGTTCTACGCCGGTAACTACCACCGGGTCTCCCCGTACGCCATTCCCGTCTCCATCGTTGGCATCGTCTCGAGCGAAATCTCCATCGCGCTCGGATTGAATGGCATCAGCCATGTGTTGTCGACCGGCTGCACGAGTTCGACGGATGCGATCGGATACGCGGCGAATCTGATTCGTCACGGCGATGCGGAGGTGCTCGTCACTGGTGGCGCCGATGCGTGTGTGACGCCGGGGATGATCCTGGGATTCTCACGGATGCGTGCGGTTGCGACCCGCTTCAATGATCGGCCCGCTGAGGCTTCACGTCCGTTCGACAGCGGTCGCGATGGGTTTGTGCTGGGCGAGGGCGCGTGGTTGATGACGCTCGAGAGCGAGGCGCATGCGAAGGCGCGCGGCGCCCGCATCTATGCCTATGTCGATGGCTACGCATCCACTTGCGACGCGTATCATCGCGTGCAGATGGATCCGGACGGCGTCGAAATCGTGCGCGCCATGACCGAGGCGATGGCGAAGGCGGGCCGCACGGCCGCCGAGATCGGTTACGTCAACTTTCACGGCACATCGACGATGCTCAATGATGCAGTTGAGGCGCGCTCGGTTGCGCGCGTGCTCGCGGACGCACCGGCGATCCTCGGCTCATCGACCAAGTCGATGATCGGTCACCCGCAAGGCGCGAGCGGCGCAGCCGGCGTGGTGGCAACGGCGCTCGGCATGATGCATGACTTGCTCCCGCCGACCATCAATCTCACGAATCCTGACCCGTCCCTGACCGGCATCGACTTCCTCGCCAATACGGCGAGGCCCGCACGAATCGACGCCGCGCTCTGCAATTGCCTGGGCTTCGGCTCAAAGAACAGCGCGCTCGTACTCGGACGCGCGGACTGAACGATGCTGGATGTGCTGATTGCCGGCGCCGGCCCCGCCGGCACGATCGCGGCGCGCGAGCTGGCGCGCGCCGGCGCGCGCGTGCTCCTCGTGGATCGCGAGGCGTTCCCGCGCGACAAGTTGTGCGGCGACACCGTCAACCCTGGCGCGATTCGGTTTCTCGGCACGCTTGGGCTGGCCGGCGGTCCATTGGCCACGGCGAGGCCACTCGAAGGCATGCGTGTGACAGGGCCTGGCGCCTCCGTGGTCGCACGCTACGGTGGTGCTGTTGCCGGTGTGTCGATATCGCGTCGCGACCTGGACGCGTGGCTGCTCGATGAAGCCATCGCCGCCGGGGTGAAGTTCCAGCCAGAGGTCACCGTGCAAGGCGCGCTGACGGAAGACATCGACGGCGAACGACGCGTGCGTGGGCTCATTCTTCGCAACGTTGCCGGCACCGTGACACGCGTGCCGGCGCTGGTCACGATTGGCGCCGATGGTCGGCGCTCGGCGGTCGCGCGGTCGGTGGGACTGGGTTCTCACCCGAGCGCGCCACGCCGCTGGGCGTTTGGAAGCTACTACACCAGTGTCACTGGCACCTTGGCCGGGCTGGGCGAGATGCATGTGCGGCCCAGGTGGTACTGCGGCATCAATCCGCTGGCCGATGGCCGCGTGAATGTGTGCGTGGTCACCGATCGTCGGGAAGGTGCGGACGATCCGCACAGTCTTATCCTTCGGTATCTCCGGAGCGACCACGAACTCGCTGGGCGATTTGCCCAGGCGGAGCGCGTGGCGCCCGTCACGGTCCTTGGGCCGCTGGCATTCGATGTGGCGACGTCGGGTGCGCCCGGGTTGCTGCTGGCCGGCGATGCCGCCGGTTTTGTGGATCCGATTACCGGCGACGGACTGAATCTGGCGATGCAGGGCGCGGTCATGGCGGCCGAATCGGCGCGCGATGTGCTGCACAGCGGAGACTGGAATGGGGTTGTCGCACGTCTCAATGCACGAAGGACGGCCACGCTGGGAACAAAATCTCGATTCAATCGAGCGATGCGTGTGTTGACATCGTCACCGACCGGTGTGCGACTGGCCGGCGTGGGCGCACGGCTGGCGCCAGGGATCCTGCAGAGGATCATTGTGCAGGCTGGTGACGCGGCATGACCGTTCAACTGGTGGTGCTCGCCGTGATCTTCGGCCTCATGCTCGCAGAACTGCGCGTCTCGCAGCGTCATGAGGCGGCGCTGGATGCCCTGGGTGCAACAACACCGCACGAACCGCAGTATCCGTTGATGAGCATCACGTATCCGGCCTCGTTTCTGCTCATGGGAGCGGAGGCGTGGTGGCGTGGGCTGGGCCCGGGCGACTGGTTTCTGTCGGGTGCGGTGTTGTTCATCGGCGCGAAGGCGCTGAAGTTCTGGGCCATCGGTTCGTTGGGCGAGCGGTGGACGTTCCGCGTACGTGTGCTGAAGGGCGCGCCGCTCGTCACCCGCGGCCCCTACCAGTATGTGTCGCACCCGAACTACATCGCGGTCATTGGCGAACTGGCGGCGACGGCGATGATGATGGGGGCTGCGGTGTTGGGCCCGGGGATGACCGTCGTATTTGGCGTGTTAATGTGGCGGCGCGCACAGTTCGAAGAGCGCGCATTGGCGGGCTGATGACACGGATAACGGGTTGGACACTGCGTCGCGTGCTGGCAATTCTGGCGCTTGCCGCCGCAGGCAGTGGACAGGTATGGGCGCAGGCTGGGCGCGGACAGGGTGCGGCGCCCGCTGCACCGTCGGCGCCGCTCGCGCGACTCGTGCGAACGGCCCTGGGCCACGGCAACATCGACGAGGCTCGGCGCATCGTGCAGCAGTCACGCGATGCGGCCGCGAGGAAATCGGTCGCGACGGCACTCATCGCCATTTACGAAGGCAAGGACGACGAAGCGAAGCGTGGGCTTGACCCGCTCGCGGTTGGTGACAACGCCGATG
>Ga0114969_10002976_pt1 | contig 13778 bp, 14 predicted proteins | sample M_130807_MF_Meta_FD_87316 | JGI IMG/M metagenome (GOLD analysis project Ga0114969, IMG submission 87316) | Freshwater microbial communities from Lake Montjoie, Canada to study carbon cycling - M_130807_MF_MetaG | ecosystem: Environmental > Aquatic > Freshwater > Lake | place: Lake Montjoie...
CGGAGATCCAGCGCATGATCACCGAGCTGGTGGCCGACTTCGCCGTCGACGGCTCGAACGTCTACGACCTGGGCTGCTCGACCTGCGCCACGTTCCGCCGTCTCGCCGACCTCGATCGCGACGTGACCTTCGTCGGCATCGACGACTCGCAGGCGATGCTGGACCGCGGACGCGAGGATCTCGAGAGGTCCGGATTCGGCCGGCGCTTCGAGTTGCAGCGCCGCGACCTCCACGAGGGCCTCGACATCCACGACGCGTCGGTCGTCATCCTCTGCCTGACGCTGCAGTTCGTGCGCCCGCTCCACCGGGAGCGGGTGATGAAGGCGATCTACGACGGCATGCGGCCACAGGGTTGCCTCATCGTCGTCGAGAAGGTGCTCGCGGAAGAGACGCTCATGAACCGCTTCTTCATCAAGCACTACTACGACATGAAGCGTCGCAACGGCTACTCCGACATCGAGATCGCGCAGAAGCGCGAGGCGCTGGAGAACGTGCTCATCCCCTACCGGCTCGACGAGAACGTGGCGCTCATGAAGGAGGCGGGCTTCCACCAGCCCGAGATCTTCTTCAAGTGGTACAACTTCAGCGGCCTGGTGGCGGTCAAGTGAGCGTGGCGACGCAGTCGCCGTGGTCGGGCCTCCACGACCGGATCGGCCGCTTCTTCTTCGGCTACCGTGACTACCTGGCCCCGCTCTGCGGGATCCTGCTGCTGGTCCTGGCGCAGCCCCGGCCCTTCCTCGGTGACCCGCGCCTCGACGCGTGGCAGAATACCCTCGGGCTGCTGGTCTGCGCGGCTGGGCAACTGCTGCGCTTCGCCGTGATCGGCTACGCCTACATCAAGCGCGGCGGCACGAACAAGGAACTCGACGCGCCCACGCTGGTCGCGAGCGGCTTCTATGCGCACAGTCGCAACCCGATGTACGTCGGGAACTTCCTGCTGCTCGTCGGGCTCGCGATCATCTACAACGCCGCCTTCGTCACGCTGCTCGTGCTGCCGGTCATGCTGCTGGGAATCCACGCCATCGTGCGCGCCGAGGAGCGCTTCCTGAAGGAGCGCTTCGGTGCGCAATACGACGAGTACTGCCGCCGGGTGAATCGCTTTCTGCCCGACCCGCGTGGCCTCGCGGCGACGATGTCGTCGATGAAGTTCGAATGGAAGCGGGCGCTGCGCAAGGACTACGGCACCTTCTTCGCCTGGACGTCCGTGGCGATCATCTTCATGATCGTGGAACGGCTGCACTGGTTCGGCCACGAGGTGAGCATGCCGTCGCTCCGGCGCCTCGCCGCGTCCTGGCTCGTCCTGCTCGCGCTCTACCTGGTCGCCCGCTGGGCGAAGAAGACGCACCGGCTCGACACGATCGACGACTGAGGTCCGGACGCGAACCGGGGCCGGGGCGTTTCGCGCCGCCGGCCCCGGAGCGATGGTCGCGGGTTCAGCTGGGGCTCTTCGCGATCAGCCGGTCGGGGGCCTGGGCCTTGAACGGGGCCGCGAAGTCGGAGGTCCAGCAGGCGTTGCCACCACGCAGTTGCATGGTGAGCGGCCCGGCGAGGGAGCCGAGCGCGGGTACCGCCACGTTCGGCCCCTTCATCTGGACCTGGACCTTGGCACGGCCCGCCGAGCCCGCCTGGAGCAGGATCTTGGTGACGCCGTCGGGGGTTCCCGCGAGGTTCTTGTAGAGCCAGCCGCTCGCCGTCACCCGCCACGCGATGCCCCGGGGGATGCGCGACGTCATCTTGAGCCCGTCGGCGGAATAGAGGCAGGCGACGTAGCCGCCGGTGGTGCGGGGCTTGCCGAAGTCCGCCACGGCGGTCGAGGCGCCCTGCGTCCACTTCCAGTCGATCAGGTGGCTTCCGACCGTCGGATCCTTGATCGTGATGCCGGAGACCGCGGCGGTGCGGCAGGACGCCGCGGGGGCCGCCGGGCAATCGCGGGTGCAGGCCGCGCTGCAGCCGTCGCCGCTCGTGTGATTCCCGTCGTCGCACTCCTCCCCGCCGGAGAGGATGCCGTTGCCGCAGACGGTGCAGGTGCTCGAGCAGCCGTCGCCGTCGGCGGTGTTGCCGTCGTCGCACTCCTCCCCGGCTTCGATCGTGCCGTTGCCGCATCCGCAGGCGCCCCCACCGCACGTGCAAGCGTCGCCGGTCCCGTCGGCATTGCCGTCGGCCTGCGACCAGTTGGCGATCAGCGGGCAGTTGTCGATGCTGTCCTGGACCGAGTCGGCGTCCCCGTCGGTGCAGGCACCGGTCTCGGTCAGCGCGACCTCGCTCCAGGTGGGCGGGTTCTGGTAGGCGTTGCAGTCGGTCTGCGTGAGCCCGCTCGCCGAGCCGCTCAGCATCGGGTTCATGACGTAGGACGAGCCGAGCGTGCTGTGCGGGAGCCCGACGTTGTGGCCGTATTCGTGGAGCCAGAGGGCCCCTTCCACGGTCGGGCTCGTCGAGTAGCGCACGACCGCGATGCCGTCGCCGGCGACGTAGCCGCAGCCGATGATGTTCACGCCGGCGCCGCCGCAGTAGTTGATCGCGCGAACCACCTTCACCCGGCCGGCGGGATTGGTGAGTACCTGCGTGAGCTCCGTGGAATCGTCGATGACGTCGAGTCCGTCGCCGGCCGCGCCGAAGACCTTCGCGGTTCCGGACGGCGAGACGGTGGTGCAGCAGGCGACATCCCCGGTGAAGTCGGCGCGCCCGGCAAGCAGGCTCGCGCGCCCGAGCACGACGCCGAGTTGGGCATCGGTCATCGGGTTGGGATGGGTCGCGTGATTGGCCCAGGTGATCGCGCTGTCGTGTGCGCGTGCCGACGGGTCGAGGATCGACGGGTCGGTCGAGGCTGCCGGACTCTCCGGTGCGGCCGGGGCGGTCGCCGCCGCCGGCGGTGTCGTGGCGTTTCCGTCGAAGAGTTCGAGCGCCTGCTCGGCGGCGCGGCGCAGGGCGCGTGCCGCGACATCGGCGCCGGCAGGCTTGCCGGCGGCGCGTGTCAGGCTCGCACGCGCCGCTGCATCACCGGAGAAGGCGAGGCCGCGCATCGCCATCTGCTGCAGGTCCGCGCGCAGTCCGGCCGGATCGGGCGAACGCGCTGCGGCCCCCTCGGTACCCGATCCGTCCTTCGCCATCGCGACGAGCGCCGCGAGCGCGCCGCGGTCGCCGCGACCGGCGATGTGGCCGAGCGCCTGTGGCGCGAGCAGCAGGGCGCGGTCCTCTTCGGGCGAGGTGACGCCGGCGGGAGGGGCCGCGAGGAAGGCGAGCAGGGCGGGCGTGGACTCCGCACCGCCGAGGTGGGTGAGGAAGGCGACGACGTTGTCGCGCCGCGGAAAGGCGGGATCCGCGAGCAGGCGAAGCAGGTCCGGCATGGCCTCGGGGCCGAGCGTCTGCCGGGCGTCTTGCGGGGTGAGGCCCTCGAACCAGGTCTGCAGACAGGCTTCGCGGACGGCTGCTTCGGTGGACATTGCCCGCGCGCAAGGGGCGGCGAGCAGGAGGGCGGCGAGTGCGACCACGACCGCGAAGGCGGATCGGACGAACCGGCAAGCTTGGCGTTCCATCGGGGGCTCCCGACGCAGCCCCCGCGGGTGCGTCTTTCGGATCAGGTCGAACCGGATCGGATCAACCTGAACGAAAGGGGAGCAATTCGAGTACCAACCCCTCCACCCCCGGGCATGCACCTAGGGAGGAAGCCGCTTCCCCCGATCGGTTGCGCGGAGCCCGGATGTGGGTGTGCAGGACGGCGGCCTGTGCCCAGCAACGCCGCCGGCGCGCGCAAAGGGCGTCGCGGTCGCCTCCTTGCCCCTACGGATCCGATGTCGATGCGGAGTCGGGAAGCGACGATTCGGCGTCGCGCCGTCGGCCGGCGAATGGGCCCCGGGGCGAGTGGCCGGCAGGTCCGGGGAGTCGCCGAGCGGGATCATGCACGCGGCCGGGCAGACCGTGCGGGGTCGGGTACGCTGCAGGGCGCACGCAGTGCGCCCGGGCGCCGGAGGGCCGCGCGGTGCACGGCCCTCCGGCGAGTTCGACGGGTGCGGATCAGGCCGCGCGCGGAATGCGGATCTTCTGGCCCGGGAAGATCTTGTTCGGGTCCTTGATGACCTCTTGGTTGGCCTCGAAGATCTGCGGGTAGAGGTTCGGGTTTCCGTAGAAGTGCTTGGCGATCTTCGAGAGGTTGTCGCCGGCGACGATCACGTAGTACTCGACGTTCTGGTCGGCCGCCGCGGCGATCGTCTCCACGGAGTTGAGGTCGAGGTTCGTCACGTCGACGTTCGACACGCCATGCACGTTGCCGGCGATCAGGACCGCCTTCTGCATCGCCTCGGCCGACGGGCAGGTGCCCGAAAGCGCGCAGTTCCCGTTCGCGGGATCGTACTTCACCTGGAGGTTGTCGATGCCGAGCGCGGCGTCGCTGACCTCCTGGTGGATCTTGGCCGAAGCGTCCTCCGCCGAGGCATTCGGCGCGAAGATCTTGTTCCCGATGTTCCTAACGAAGTCGAAGAGACCCATGTCCGCCCATCTTCCTTTCTTTGCTGGCCTGCGTTTGCGGCGCCCGCAGGTGCGGCGCGACCATCATTTGGACCGACCGTCGCCTTCCCGTCAAGGCGCGACTTGGCCGGCCGCGCACTCGATCGCGGGACCCCCGCGACCGCGGTCGGCAAGGGGGCTGTAATCACTGCGGAATTCGTTCGGGCGTCCGCGACGCCTCGGCGGGGAAACTCAGCCCGGAAAGCGGACGAGCTCGGCCGCCGCCCCGAAGAGCGGGGCATCCGCCGGCAGCACCCAGCCCTCGGCCACGGCGCGGTCCGTCGCCGCCCGGACCGCCGCGACGTAGTCCGCTTCGGATCCGTAGAGCGAGCCGAGTGTCGCCGCGTCGAAGGGCGTGGTCGTGCCGAAGAGCCCGCAGAAGGCGCCACCCTTCTGGCCCTCGCCGGACAGCGTTGCGATCGGCGCGTCGAGGTGCGGCGTGCGGATGCCGCCCATCGCGTTGCCGAGCCCGTCGCGTTCGATCGCTGCGGGAGAGCCCGCGACCGCGATCGACGGGGATTGCGGCGGCGCCTCGCCGGTCGCGATCCAGCGGTCGAGTGCGACGAACGCGGCCTTGAGGACGAAGTGCGCGGGGCCCGAGTTGACCGGGCTCTGGCACTCGATGATGCCGGGAATCGGCTTCGCGTTCACGATGATCGCCGCTGCCTCGGGCGAGTCGCCGGTGTCGGAGAAGCCGACGAAGAGCGTGTAAACGTCGGCGTGGGCCGTGCCCGCGACCTCCCAGAGTCGGAAGTTCGGCCCGGCGGGCTGGCGGTCGGGCAGGAAGTGCAGGCCGAGCAGGTCGGTCTCGGTCTGGAAGGTCAGCACCGGGACGCGGGCGTCCTCGCGGATCCGCACCGAGGCGGGGGTCTGCAGGTCGGCGACCGGCATCTGGGCGATCGGCGCGCTGCCGCCGCCCCGGCTGTGGACGAAGAAACCGTCGAAGATCCGCGCGACCGGATCGATCGCGTTCACGTAGGTCGTGAGGCGGAACGCCGACTGCGACTCGCCGGCGGCGATCAGGCGCCGGATGCGCAGCCCGGCCATCGGATCGGGGCCGTCGGGACGGCGCAACGCGGCCGCGGCCTGGGAGAAGATGTCGTAGGAGTAGCTGTCGCCCGGATGGACGAGCGAGCCGTATCGTACCGGGTCGATCTTCTTGAGCGCGGTCGAACTCGTGCCGAGGACCGCGGATCCACCCTCCACGCCGACATACTGCGCCGAGACGCCGACCCATGCGTACCCGCTGCGCAGAAGTTCCGTGTGCAGGCTGATCCAGTCGGGCGCCGAGTCGAGTCCGCCGCTGACGTTGAGCCACTCGGCGACGACCGTGCCGTTGAAACGCGCCGGATCCGTCGGGCGATAAACGAGGATGCGCGTGCGGTAGTCGGCGGTCGAGGCCGGCTCGACGGTCCACCGCCCGTCGGACCCGAGGTCGCCGCGCGCCGCCCAGGCATCGGCGGTCCCGGTGATGAAGTACTCGGCCTGCTCGTAGCCGACCTTCGCCAGGTCGAAGGCGGTTCCCGCGACAAAGGGCGCGCGCCCGGCGTCGATCGGGCCCTCGATGCGCGGGCTGCGCACGGTGGCGGCCGGCGTCGAGCCGACGTCTCCGCAGCCGGGGAAGAGACCGGCGAGCGCGGCGCAGGCGACCGAGAGTGCGCTCGTGCGCAGGGTGGACGCGTGGCGGGGGCGATTCCGGGCCATGGGTGCGAGGCGCATCGTTGGGACTCCTTGCATGAGTTTGCCCCGGGCTATCCCGGGCCGGGTGCACCTGGCAAGCGGGTTTCGACACCAAGCGCGGCGTCGGTTGCGCGGGCGGCCGCCGGGGCGTTGCCGCCTCGGACCGGGTCCGCTTGCGTCGCGCGCAAGGATCCCGCACTTCGGTGGTCATGTCGCTTTCCGACCGGCCCGAGGCCGTCCTCTTCGACTTCGGCGGCGTCTTCATGGACTCGCCCTTCGCGGCCGTGCGCAGCTTCGGCGAGCAGTCCGGCATCCCCGACGACGGCGTCCTCGAGATGGTCTTCGGCCGCTACGATGCCGACACCGACCACCCATGGCACCGGCTCGAGCGAGGCGAGATCGACCTGGCGTCGGCCCGCCAGGCCATCCTCGACCTGTCCGCAGATCGCGGTCACCGGGTCGATCTCTTCGAGGCCTTCGCGACCATGGCCCGGGCGGGGGTTCGCGAGGAGATGGTCGAGGTCGCGCGTGAAGTTCGCGCCGCCGGATTGCGCACCGCGATCGTGACCAACAACGTCCGCGAATTCGGCGCGAGTTGGCGGGCGATGCTGCCGATCGACGAACTCTTCGACGCGGTAGTGGACTCGCACGAGATCGGGTTGCGCAAGCCCGACCCGCGGATCTTCGAGCATGCCCTCGCGCAACTCGGGGGAATTCCTGCCGGGCGCTCGGTCTTCCTCGACGACTTCGCCGGCAACGTCGTAGCAGCCGAGCGGCTGGGGATGCGCGGGATCCTGGTCGGGGACGACTGGCCCGAGGCGATCGCGTGCCTGCGCGGGATGTTGCGCCCGGATGTCCGTCAGCCCGGCCCGGGGCGGGCCGGCTCGGCGCGGTCGTGACCCGCGGCTTTTCTCCCGGTCATCCAGCGGGTAGGAGGAATGACACTTAGCAAACGTATCGTCGAACCCGGGTGAATGACCTCGGCATGGGTACGCTCGAAAAGGAGAATTCGAAATGGGTACAATCGAAGGGCAGTCGCGGCCAGAGTTCAAGCAGATCGATGCCGCAGCACTCGAGATTCTCTCGAAAAAGGGAAAGGCGACCGACAACGTCGTGGGTACGGTGAAGTGTCGGACAGTCGCCGAGGGCCATTTCCGGCACCTGAACTTCATCCGTGACCTCGAAGCATGCGTCGTCGACGAGCCACGTGGCGCACTCGGCGACGACACCGCTCCCAATCCGGTCGAGGTCGTACTCGCCGCGCTCGGCAGCTGTCTTGCGGTCGGTATCCAGGCAAACGCGGTCTCGCGCGGCTGGACCGTGCGCGCGATCGAGATCGACCTCGAGGGGGACATCATCACTTCGGGTGTCTGGGGCACGGGCAATCTCTCGCCCAAGCCGCTGGGTCTGCACGCGATCCGCGTCCGCACCCATGTCGAGATCGACGGCGCGAGCCCGGCCGAACTCGACGAACTCGTCGCCCATTCGGCGAATTGGTCGCCCGTCGTGAACACCGTCCGCAATCCGGTGCCGGTCGAAGTGAAGCGGGTCTGAGGGTGGTGTGCTGCGCGACTAGAGTTCGCGCAGCACGCGCCCGCCGCCGGCGAAGGACCCCTCGAAGCCGTTCTCGCGCAGCGCGTACCAGAGGATCGCCGCGTTGATCGACAGGATCGGGATCCCGATTCGCGGCTCGAGCTTCTCGGCGACGGCGACCATGCTCATATTCGTGCCGCACTGAACGATCGCGTCGAGGCGGTTGCCCGACGTCGCGAGCAATTCGAGGACCGCCTTCTCCTTGGCCGCGTCCGGGACGTGGGCGATGTGTTGGACGTCGGCGCAGGAGAAGCCGACGCTGGCGACCACTTCGAAGCCGAGGTCCCCGAACATCCGGATCGCCGAGGCGTTGCCGATCTTCTCCCAGGGCGTGAGGATGCCTATGCGCTTCGCGCCGAACCCGTCGAGGGCCGCCTTCGCGGCGTCGTGCCAGGTCGACCACGACAGGTTCGAATGACTCTCGGCCACCGCCATCGCTTCCCGAATCGATGCCAGACCTTCGAGGATGTGTTCGAGGGCGCAGCCCATGATGAGGTACTGCGGCGCCGCCAGTCGGGCGCGCACCATCGCGTCCCCGAGTCCGCCGAGGAAGTCCCGCTTGAACGTCCGCAGCCCCTGCGCGGTCCCGACGGCCGGCTTGGGCGTCAGGACCCCGGTCGTGTGGAAGCCGATGCCTTCGAGCGCGCCCGGTCCGCGGTTGGCCAGGACGATGCTCCAGAGTTCGTGCTCCATGATCGTGTTGGTCGCGGGCACGAGCAGGCCGAAGCGCCGCCGGAAACTGCATGCGTCGGGATGCCCTCGCGTCGTCGAGCCGAGGCTCTCGAAACCGGCGACCGGTGCGCCGTCGCACACCACGCCGGGTGGTGCGAGGGCGGGGATGGGCGGCACATCCACGTCGGGTATCTCGATCGTCCGCCCGGACAGCCGACCCACGATCCTCCGGGCGACACGGGACTCGTTCGACGGATTCGCGTCCATCCGGACGCCTTCCAACCCCCGTTCGCGATGAAGTGCAAGTCGCCGGTCAGCGGTACTTTTCCCCGCGGACGACGCGGACGTCCGTCGTCCAGACGACCAACGCGTAGTTCGCGAAGTAGCGCTCGGCGAGGAGGTCGAGGATGCGCTGGGCGACGTCGGGGCCGACCAGTGTCTCGATCCTCCGGTTGTCGCCGGGAACCTCGCCGACGCGCCGTCCGCGCGAGCCTTCCCCGATTGCCTCGGTCACCGTGAATCCGCTTGCGCCTAGCCGCTTCAGCCCGGCGAGCAATTGCTCGACGATCACGGACTCGGCGACGATCGTCACGAGTTGCAGTGTTTCGGCCTGCATGAGCCCTCCTCTCAGGCCCCGTGCACCAGCCGGGCGATCTCGTAGTACACGGGGATGCCCAGGGTGACGTTGAACGGAAAGGTGATCGCGAGCGATGAGGTCAGGTAGTACGTCGGGTTGGCGGTCGGGAGGTTGATGCGGGCTGCGGGTGGAGCCGCGATGTAGGACGCGCTCGCCGCCATCGCGGCGAGCACGGTGGCACCGCCCACCGACAGCCCGGCGAGGCTTCCGAGGGTGGCACCGAGCGCACCGTGCAGGAGCGGCATTCCGATCGCAAAGGCGAGCAGGAAGGGGCCCACCTTGCGCAGGTCGCCGAGCCGCTCGGCGGCGACGAGTCCCATTTCCAGGATGAAGAGCGTCAACGCCCCCTTGAATCCACCCTCGAAGAACGGGGCTACCGACACCCGGCCCTTTTCGCCCATCAGGAAGCCGACCGCGAGTCCGCCGACGAGGAGGACCTTCGTGCGCCCGGTGAGGATGTCGTGCAGGGTCTCGCGCACCGTGCGCCCGCCGCTCACCCGGAGGGCGCCGATGGCAAGAGCGATATGGATGCCGGGACTCTCGAGCAGCGTGAGCAGCGTGGGCATGAAGCCCTCGGGCTCCGATCCCATCGTCGAGGCGAAGGATTGCGCGGCGATGAAGGTAACGGCCGACACCGAGCCGTAGTGCGCCGCGATGGCCGCGGAATCCGCCTCGGAGAAGCTCCCGAGGTGGCGCAGGACGAGATAAGACGTCACCGGCGTGATGCAGCCGAGCAGCAGCGTGGCGCCCGCCGGGCCGGCGATCGAGCCGAAGGACGCATGGCTCAGTTCCACGCCGCCCTTCAACCCGAGGGCGAAGAGCAGGTAGATCGACAGCGACGTGTAGAGGTCCTGCGGGAAGCGCAGTTCGCTGTGTGCCAGGCGCGCGAGCACGCCCAGCGAAAACGCGAGGAAGACCGGCGAGAGCAGGTTGGCGGTCAGGACGTCGACGAGGTTCACGGGCCGCCCTCCGTGTCCCGGGGCGTCGCGGCCCCTTCGATCATCTGCTCGAGGGCGCGGATCCGGTTCTCCAGCGTCGTCCGGTCGTCGGCGCGCGCCGTCACATGCCCGAGCTTGCGACCGCGTCGCGGCTCCTTTCCGTAGAGGTGGAGGTGGGTGTCGGGAAGCCCGAGGATGCCCGTCGTGTCGGGCAGTGTGCCGATGATGTTCAGGAGTGCCGAACAACCGACGGGCCGCGTGGAGCCGAGCGGCCACCCGAGCACTGCTCTCAAGTGGTTCTCGAACTGGCTCGTCTGCGAACCCTCGATGCTCCAGTGTCCCGAGTTGTGGACGCGCGGTGCGATCTCGTTCAAGAGCAGCCTCCCTTCCTTCTCGAAGAACTCGAGGGTGATCACGCCGACATAGTCGAGCTCGCGGAGGATATGCTCGGCGATCGAGGCCGCCTGCGCGGCGACCTCGGCCTGCACGCCCGGTGCGGGGGCAAGCGTCCGGCGCAGCATCCCTTCGCGATGGACGTTCTCGACCAGCGGATAGGCAGCCGTCTCGCCCGCTGTGGAACGTGCGGCGACGAGCGAGAGTTCCCGTTCGAAGGTGACGAACTTCTCGAGCACCGACGGGTATCGCCCGCCGCTCTCCCAGGCGAGCAGGGTATCCTGCGGCGACGCTACGACGGCCTGCCCGCGGCCGTCGTAGCCCATCGTCCGCTGCTTGAGCACTGCGCGGCCGCCCGTGCGTCCCCAGGCCGCGGCGATATCCTCCGCGCGGTCGATCTTCGCGTACCCCGCGGTCTCGATCCCGAGTCGCCGCGCCAACTCCTTCTCGGCGAGCCGGTCCTGGGTCGCGGCGAGTGCATCGGCCGACGGCGCGAGCCGGACCCGCGCCGCGACGGCTCGGGCCGTGGCGATCGGCACCGACTCGAACTCGAGGGTGGCCGCGTCGAGCCCGTCGCAGAAGCGTTCGATCGCCCCGGCGTCGCCCCAGTCCGCCCGGACGTGTTCGGCGACGGCGCCCGCCGGCGCGTCGGCAGTCGGGTCGAAGACCCGCAGGCGCACGCCAAGCGGGTGTCCGGCCAGGGCGAGCATGCGCGCCAACTGGCCGCCGCCGAGCACGCCGACGCACTTCACGAGTCGAGCTCCAGCACCCGGTCGGCCAGCACGTCGCGGGTCTGCTCGGCCCGCCAGGCGCGCAGCGCCTCGCCGACCGCGCCATGGCGCGGGGCGAGGATCGCCGCGGCGAGCAGAGCTGCGTTCACGGCGCCGGCCTTGCCGATCGCGAGGGTCGCCACCGGAATGCCCGCGGGCATCTGCACGATCGAGAGCAGCGAATCGATCCCGCGCAACACCGCCGATTCGACCGGCACGCCAAGGACGGGCAAGGCCGTCTTGGCGGCGGTCATACCGGGCAGGTGGGCGGCACCGCCGGCTCCGGCCACGAGGACTTCGAGCCCGCGTGCCTCGGCCGAGGCGGCGTACTCGAAGAGGAGGTCCGGGGTGCGATGGGCGGACACGACGCTCGCCTCCCACGGCACGCCGAGGCGCCGCAGCGTGAGCGCGGTGTGTTGCATCGTCTGCCAGTCGGATCGCGAGCCCATCAGGATGCCGACGAGCGGTGGGTTTGACGCGTCCATGACTCCTCCTCCTCAGCAGACGGCGTGGCGACCGGCGTCGACGTGGATCACGTCGCCCGTGAGTCCTCGCGCGGCGTCGCTCACCAGGAAGGCCGCCGTGCGGCCGACTTCCTCGATGCTGACGAGCCGGCGCAGGGGCGAGCGGGTGCGGGCATCGTCGAGCACCTGGTCGAACTCGTCGAGTCCGGAGGCGGCGCGGGTCCGCAATGGTCCGGGCGAGAGCGCATGCACCCGGATCCCGCCCGGGCCGAGTTCCTCGGCGAGGTAGCGCACCGTGCACTGCAAGGCGGCCTTCACCGGCCCCATCAGGTTGTACCGGCGCACGACCCGGTCGGCACCGCCGAAACTCATCGTCAGGATCGTGCCGTCGCCCTCCATCAGGGGCTCGGCGAACCGGGACATCTCGATGAGCGAGTAGCAGGACACCCGCATCGCCCGTTCGAATCCGGCGAGCGAGCTGTCGACGACGCGCCCGTGCAGGTCGGCGGCTGGCGCAAACGCGATCGAGTGGACGAGGAAGTCGAGATGGCCCCAGCGCCTCCCGACCTCGGCGAAGACCGCCTCGACCTGGCCGCTTGCCTCGACGTCGAGGGGCAGCAGGAGCGAGGCCCCGAGTTCCGCGGCCAGGGGCTCCACGTGGGGTCGGGCCTTGTCGTTCAAGAAGGTGAGCGCCAACTCCGCCCCGGCCACCCGCGCGGCCGCAGCGCAGCCCCACGCGATGCTGTCGCGGTTGGCGACGCCCACGACGAGGCCTTTCTTTCCCCGGAGATCGGTCATCGGTGCCTCCCGGGGGCGGATACTCGCCCCCGGCACCTTCGTACGCGCTCAAATACAGGAAGTCAATATCGTGTTTAAAATATCGCGATAAGTCAGACCAGTAATGCGCCGCGGGCGCAACGGTCCCCTGAGTCGACTCCGGGGGGACGGGCACGCGCCGGCGGGCGGCGCGCCCGCGCGGCGCGCGCGGTGCGCGCCGCCCTCGTGTACCCGGACCCGACAGGCAGGGTCCGGGTGTCGTTCAGCCCTTCGCGGCTGCTTCGGCGACGAACCCGAACGGTCCGTCGTGCACGTAGACCAGGCGGCAGGGCTTCAGGTAGTGCGCATCGTGGATGCGACCGGCGGCGACGTAGCCGGTCTGTCCCTGTTCGAGCACGACCGGTGGTCCGTCGTGCGCGAGTTTTCCGCCCTCGCGCCGGAAGAACTGGACCGACATCGCCCCCTCGACGACGACCGTCATGTCGTCGCCGGGATGCGAATGCGGGGGCTCTTCGCTGCCGGGTTCCCAGGCCTCCAGCATGACCTCCACGCCGTCGGGATTGCCGGGCAGGGTCGTACGCAGGGTGAACCCTGCCGGGGTGTCGGGCATCGAAACGAACTTCTTCCAGACCGCTGACGACATCGGGGTTCCTCCTCGTTCACGCTCTTCTTCGGCCGGATCGGCCGCGATTTGAATTTCCGGAGCCGCGACCCGGCTCCTGACCGACCGTTTCGTCGACCGGCTCGACGGGAACCTTGCGGCACCGGTTTCTGCCGCGGTGCGAAAATCCCTTGACTGGATCCGGCCGGCGTGTGATCAGCCTCGCATGATGCGCAACCTATTGCTCGCGATCGCTGTGGTTTCCGTCCTCCCGGTGTCCGCCCGCGCGGCCGGGCCCGATCCGGCGGAGGCGGCGGCCCTCCAGAAGTACTGCATGCCCGACATTCAGCGGCTTTGCCCCAACGTGCCCCCGGGTGGCGGACGCATCAAGGGTTGCCTGATGTCGAACAAGGACCAGATGTCCGTGGGCTGCGCCAAGGCCCTCCAGGCCTTGAAGAAGTCGCGGAGCTAGGCCCGGTCTTCCGGGACCGACCGTCAACCTCGGTCCTCGAGGAAGACTGCGCACCGGGCACGCCACCGTCCGGCGGACTTGCCCGGTGCGCCCTTCGCCCGTCTTAGAGCTGCACGTAGTTGATCTTGCCGTCGGCCGTCTTCTTCCAGACGTAGACGACGTAGTCGGCGTCGTTGCGGTCGCCGTTCGCGTTGTAGGAGAACTTGCCGATGACGGTGTCGAGGGTCATGCCGGAGTGCATCGCCTCGGCGACCTTCTTGGGATCGAGCGACTGGGCCTTC
>Ga0114969_10002978_pt1 | contig 13768 bp, 13 predicted proteins | sample M_130807_MF_Meta_FD_87316 | JGI IMG/M metagenome (GOLD analysis project Ga0114969, IMG submission 87316) | Freshwater microbial communities from Lake Montjoie, Canada to study carbon cycling - M_130807_MF_MetaG | ecosystem: Environmental > Aquatic > Freshwater > Lake | place: Lake Montjoie...
ATCAACTTCGGGGGCATCGTCCCTATCCCCTGAGACCCCTGGTTTGCGGGCCCACTCATGAAGTCGTTTTGCATCTTTTTCTAAAGAAGAGATACCCAACATGATTTCACCGTCGGGATCTGGCTCTTCGCTATTCATTTTTTGCTGACAGATGTAATTGCCTACGCCTTTATAAATCGCATAGGTAATTTCTCGACCCAGAACTTTTTCAAGAGCTGGAATTACCGCCGGCAAGTCCCGCTCAACTAACTGGCGCTGCAGCGCTAACGTGGCCGTTGCGACCAAAACTTTGCGCCCATGGACAATTGGCGGAATCAAATAGGCCAGTGATTTTCCAGTTCCAGTTCCGGCCTGAACCATTAAATGATGGCGATCGGTCAGTGCGTTGGCTACTGCCTCGGCCATTTCAATCTGACCATCGCGAGGTGCACCGCCAATTGCCGTGACTGCAGCATCAAGTGCTTCACGCACCTTTGCTGACATATCGCTCATAGGTGCAACCTTAGTGGTTGGCTATTTCGCTCAACTTCAAACCCTTATAGATGGCTACTTCATGGGCTTCAGTCCGCCTACGTGAGTAGACTAAATAGTCATACGCTACGTTGAAAGGGGCCCTCCATGATTGTCACTGCAGTTTTTGAAGCAAAGCAGGGCAAGGAGATGCAGCTTCGCGAAGAATTACATGCCGGTGCAAAAGAATCTTGGCAAGAGTCTGGGGTACGGTCATATACCGTGCATGAAGTTAAAGATAAGCCCGGAACATTTATGAATATTGAAGTCTATGCCAGCGAAGCCGATTTTAGATCTCACTTAGAAACTCCTCATGTGAAATCTTTTCTGGGAAAGCTCGATGATTTATTAGCTAATCCATTAATAATTTATCAAGGTACAGCAATCTTTTCTGGGGAGAGTTCAAAGTCTGCCCTATAGGGCGTTTTTGAAATTAAATGATGACTCGACGTTTACTCTCTGCCGAAAGGCATCAACAAATATTAGAACGCGTGGCTTCAGAGGCGGCCGTTGATTACGGAAGTCTTGCAGATGAACTCGGTGTCTCCACAATGACTATCCGACGTGATGTAAGAATCCTTGAAGAGGCGGGATATATTAAAACAACCCGTGGAGGAGCTTCGGCTCAGTTACTTACTTCGCAGGATGTTTTAATAAATCCGAGAGCCATGGACCAAAGCATTGCAAAGGCTCAAATTGGCCAGTACGCGGCTTCACTAATTGAAAATGGTGAAGTAATCTTCCTTGGAACCGGATCAACAACGGCAGTGTTTGCTCAATTTCTACCGATAGACCTGGACTTAACAGTTATAACTCCATCACTTCCTCATGCTTCATTGCTCGCCTCTAGAGGCATTAATGTCGTAAGCACTGGGGGAACTATTGCAACCGATGATTTAGCACAGACCGGTGTTATTGCTATTGAAACAATGATGCGTTTTTATGCAACTCGCACCATAATCGGTTCTGGTGGAGTCTCAAAAAACGGAGGCCTTACTGAATTTGACCAAGTTATAGCTGAAATTAATCGAACCATGGTCATACGATCTGAAGAGGTCATCGTGTTAGTAGATCCATCTAAAGCGGGTATCACTGCAAATTACCGTGTCGCAGGAGTTGATGCCGTAGATGAATTTATAACCTCCTCTGAGGGGCGACCAGCTCTGCAAAAAGCTCTTGGGAGCGGCCGACAGATATTGACTCCAAACGGATAACATATTTTCACATAAGTTATGTTATATTTTGGCCCTCAGAGGGGTGTCAAAAACATGGCCATTGAACTATCAAGTATCTTCTCCACACAAAAGCCCGTCATTGGGATGGTTCATATCCCTGCATCCCCAGGTCAGCCCCAAGCCACATCAGAGTTAAATCTCCCCACAATTATCGAAGGGGTCAAAAAAGATATCAAAGCGTTGCAAGATGGCGGAATTGACGGTCTTCTCTTTTGTAATGAGAGCGATCTTCCTTATACAACTCATGTGAACTCAGAAGTCGGAGCTTGGCTGGCATTTCTCATTGGTGCAGTGCACAGCTCAATCAAGACTCCCTACGGAGTAAACCTATTGTGGGATCCAATTGCATCCATAGAAGCTGCCGCATCATCGGGTGCCTGCTTTGTGCGGGAAGTTATGTGTGGAAGCTTTGCAAGTGAAATGGGAATACTTTCTCCAGATCCTGCGCTCGTTGCACAGACACGTACTCGATTAAAGGCCGACCATATCGCCCTCTTTACAAATATCGTTCCAGAATTTGCATCAGCATTAGAGGGGCGCACGGTTGCTCAGCGAGCAAAAGCCGCCGAATATTTTGGTTTTGATGCAATTCTTATTTCCGGTCCAGTAGCTGGAGTCGCTTTTGGCGAAGATGACCTTATCGAAGCAAAGAACACTGCGAAAAATACTCCGGTTTTTGCTAATACAGGTGTGCGTGCTGAAACAATCGCAAAGACTTTAAAAATAGCTGATGGAGTAATCGTTGGAAGTTCAATTAAAATCGATGAGAAAACTTTCAACCCAGTCGATCCGGCACGTGTCCTTGAACTCATAAAAGCCGCAGATAAGTCCCGATAAATTATGAAGATAATGTCAAACAGAGCAGGAGTTGATCACGTTGATTAATCGACTAAGTAATATGTTCAATAAAGACTCCGGAAAGTGCATAAATATTGCACTAGACCACGGTGTATTTGGTACTCGTTCCTTTTCAAAAGGACTTGAAAATTTAGCAGTCGCAATTCCAGAAATCGTCGCTGGGAAACCCGATGCAATCCAATTGAATCCCGGAGGACTGAAAATATTTAGTTCTCTTAAGCTAGATACTGACGTAGCGATCGTGCTTAGACTTGATGTTACAAATGCATACGATCCACGAAAGGTAGAGCACCCTTGGGACACCGCAAACGTTGCAACGCTTCGTGATGCTTTTGATAAGCGTGTCGCCTGTGTAGTTTTGAATCTTCTTAATATCGATGAGAATTCAAGATTACTAGAGCAATGCGTCGAGAATATTCAACTTATAGGCGCAAAATGCCGAGAAGAAAGTATTCCTTTAATGGTAGAACCATTAGTAATGACTGCAAAAGGCGGTGAAAGTCCCTCATCACTTGGTGATGTCGATAAAATAGCTGGATTAGTACGTCAAGCAGTTGAGCTCGGAGCTGATTTAATCAAAGTAGATCCAACAATCCCAATGGAGGATTTTAGCCAAATAGTTGAAATTGCTTCTGGGGTTCCAGTATTGGTACGAGGTGGCGGACAGGTTAAACCGCAAGAGCTCCTTGAGCGAACCCGTATCGCAATGGATGCAGGTGCATCAGGAGTTGTTTATGGTCGCAATGTTATACAGCACCCAACGCCCTCGTTATTCATCAAATCTATTCGTTCAATTGTCCATAAAAACGCTTCGGTTGAAAAAGCGATGCTCATACTCGAGCGATAGGAGAAACTCATGAAGGCAGTAGGGATTGCTGGAGTCAAAAAGATTGAAGTCATTGAAGCACCCATGCCTGTTATTGGACCGCGTGATGTGCTTCTTAAAATTAAATCTGCCGGCCTTTGCACATGGGAGCAACGTATTTACACCGGTCAAACAAAATCTGATTACCCATTTTTTGGTGGCCATGAAAATGCAGGTGAAATCGCTGCAATCGGTGAGTTAGTTACTAATGTAAAAGTTGGTGACCGAGTGACCATGGGCTCTTCGGCCTGCGGCACCTGTCGAGCCTGTTTACGTGGTGCTGATAAAGGATGTGCTGAACATTTTTTGAATTTCTCTCTCAAAGGTGGTGAGTTCGGGCCCGGAGGATTTGCCGAGTTTAAAATCCATCGTAGCGATGGTGTTTTCCCAGTTGGTGATGCGGCATGGGACCAAGCCGCGCTTGCCGAGCCACTTTCATGCGCAATCCATGCTGCTCGTATTCTCGGTGCACGTTTAGGGGATACGGCAGTGGTCTTCGGAGCAGGAACTATGGGACTGCTAAATTTAATGGTCCTCAAGAAAACTGGTCTACGAGTCGGCATAGTCGACGTAAATGAGTCGCGATTAGCTAAAGCATCAGAGTTGGGCGCCGATATTGTCATACGTGGTGGACTGGGGGTTCGTGAGCGCATCAGAGCCGCATTTCTTGGCGGTGTTGATTTCTCAATAGCTGCATATGGAAGTGATGAAGTAAATCAGGATGCATTAGATGTCTTACATTCGCGTGGAAGCATCTGCCTATTCGCATCTGCCCATCCAGTAGCGCCATTTATGATTGACCCAAATTTGATGCATAACCGTGAGACTTCAGTTGTAGGAGTAGTGAGTGCTGATCGCCAAGATCATGCACTCGCCACCCAATTAATTGCTACACACCAAATTGATCTCTCAGCAATTATTGATGGCTCGTTCCCCCTAATAGAGGCTGCCGCAGCATTTGAAAAGGCAACCTCATCGCCGAGTTATCGAATTATGCTCAATCCGTAAGCATTCGTTACAAAACTCTAATATCCCATTTTGTGCAATGCGTGCATAGACTCTTTATTTGATTGGTACAACTGTCCATACATGCGACTCAATGGGGCATAAAGCTCGGCAAGATCTTTGTTGGGTTCAATAATTTGAGGCGCGCCCTGCCATTTATGAATCTCCTCAGGTCCTTCAACTAATCCGACTGCAATTCCTGCTAATAACGCATCTCCATAGGATGCACCCCACGTGAGTGGTGCAACTTCTTGGCGAACTCCGCCAATATCACTTACCGCTTGTAACCAAAGCGAGTTCTTGGTGCCGCCTCCTACTGACTTAATGGATGTTGGGCGAGCACCGATTGCCGTAAATAGATCTATATGTTGCTTTATGCCATGACCAATTCCCTCAAGAAGGCCACGAAACATATGCCCTCTCGTATGTGTAAGACTCAAACCAAAAATCATCCCTCGTGCTCGTGGATCCATGATCGGCGTGCGTTCACCACTAAAATATGGGAGCACCAATACACCTTCAGCACCTGGTTTAGTTTCAAGAGCCTCTTTAACGAGCTTTGAATATGCATTTTCTCCACCCGCATCCTCAGCTGCGATGAGTTCCTTAGCAAAGTTATCTCGAAACCATCGTGTCAAGGATCCACTCGTTGCCATTCCAGCTGCTAAACCCCATGTTCCTGAAAACAAGTAGGGTCCTGCCCATAAATGTTCATCTCGTGCTTGATGATTATCGGTCACTAAGACCATAAAAATTGTGGATCCGTACATCATCATCATCTCACCAGGCTGAGTGACTCCTACGCTGAGCGCCTCAGCACCGGCATCAATCGTTCCAGTAGAGACAGGTGTTCCAACAGCCAAACCTGTTTTTTCCGAAGCAGATTCGCTTATGTAACCTGCAAGTTCATCGCTCCAAAGCACCTCGGGAAGCTTCTCAATATCTACGATTCCTTCGCAGTATTTTGGACTCCAATGGAGTTCCCAAGGTTCATACATGGGAACCATGGCAGCTGCCGAGTAGTGATCCACTACAACCCTGTCAGTCAAACGTGCCACTATGAAAGTTGTTGCATCTACAAACCATCGCGCCTTTGCATAAATTTCAGGTTCATTTCTTTTAATCCATAAAATTTTTGGGCCAGTAGACTGTGAAGATAAAGGATTTGCAGTGTCATTGAAAATAGTTTTCTCACCATAAAGAGTATTGAGCTCGTCAATCTCATCTACCGCCCTAGTATCAACACCGTAGAGGATTCCCATTCGCAGAGGATTAAAGTTCTCATCAATTGGCAAGACATCAGGCCCTATAGCACTTACCCCAACCCCTTTAATATCCGATGGATCTATCTTTGCCTCGGCTATCAATTGCTTAGAAAGGTTGCAGAAATCTCCCCACCAGGTTAACTCAGGATCGTGTTCTGCCCAACCTGCACGAGGCAAGAGCAGCTTATGGGCTATAGCCGCCTGAGCAACCACAACTCCACTCGTGGTAGTTAATACCCCTTTAGATTCATAGGTGCCAATATCAATGCCTAGGAGTAAATTCTGTCCCATTTCATGCTCCGCTGTCTTCGATCACTTAGGCTCGACTAAAGTTTTCTTCGATAGGAAAATTTTCCACAATTTTGATTAATAACTTGGTGAGACCTTCTAAATCATCAAGTGAGCACATCTCTACTCCAGAGTGTGTATATCTAGTTGGCCATGACAAATCCACGCATGCAACACCATCACCAACGAGCTGGACGTATGAACCATCGGTAAGCCCGCCAAGCATCGCATGGCGCTGAAGCGGAATCTTGCTCTTTTCTGCTGCCTCATCGACTAGGGCTAATAAGCGTGGATGAGGAATCACGCCATTTAAAGTTCCTCTGCCGTGAAAAGTGTAAGTTCCCACCGAAGGACCTCCCCCTAAGTGCACACCGCTACCATCTTTAATATCAGGAGTATCGCAAGCTACAGTGAGATCTAGACTAATTCCTGCAGTTGGTCGAACTTGCTGGGCTGCCACCATTGCACCTCGCAAATTAAACTCCTCTTGAACTGTTCCGACAATGTGCAAAGTCACTCGCGGACGATTCTTATAAAAATGCTCGGCTAATTCAACAAGAACTGCACAACCGCCACGATCATCAAGAGTTGTGGCAGAAACTCGATTATTAATTAGCCGTTCAAAATTCGGCTGATACATGACAGGGCTACCCACTCTAACTCCGGCTGCTGCCACTTCTGCGGCACTAGTAGCACCGATATCTAGATAACACTCATTGATTGGTTTTACAATGTATTTCTCATTTGGAGGCGTTAGATGGTGTGATACGAAACCAATAACACCTTTAATCATCTCTCCTGATTGTGTTTGCACGATAACTTTAGAAGCAGCCAGAATCCGCTCTGGAATTCCGCCAACTCGTTCAACTCGGATAAATCCATCCTCGCCGATCGCCTTAACTATCATTCCAATTGAATCAGTGTGCGCAAAAATCATCAAATCCGAGCCAACTGGTTCGGTTCCTTTAATTGTAGCTATGACGTTTCCCAAAACATCGACTCGCAACTCATCGACATGATCTCGAAGATCTTCTTGAAGTGCTTTTATCATTCGCTCTTCAAAACCGGACATTGCTGGAGTGAGACAGTATTTTTCTAGTCGCTGTGCAAGTGACATTAGGTCCTCCTAGATTGATGAATTGATCTGCTTTTACGTCTTCCTTCTAGAACAAGATTTAAAACCATCACAGCGATGAGCATGCTTCCCTGTGCCACTAAATAATAGAATTGATTGAAACGCAGGGCATTAAACCCTGATGAAAGCATCTGCAAAACCATAGTTGCCAGAACAACACCAGAGACTGTGCCAAACCCACCGGATGGATTAACGCCACCAAGAACCACAATTACGATTGCTAAAAGGATGTATGAAGCACCAAAATCTGGACTCGCAGCCGATGTGCGAGAAGCAATAACTAGTCCTGCAATTGATGATAAGCAGCCTGAAATGACATACGTCCACATAATAACTTTTCGATCCGCAATGGCACTATATTGCGCAGCTTTGCGATTAGTGCCAATCAAAAACACTTTCAGACCAAGTCCAGTTCGATTAATTAAAAAACTCACGAGAGTGGCCAGTATTATCATGGCTACAAATGGCGTAGGTAAGCCAAAAAACGTTCCATTTCCAAGCCTTAGAAATTGTTCGGGCAAACCTGAAACCGATTTACCGTTGGTAAGTCCAATCGCTATGCCGTTGAAAAGTGTCATTGTGGCTAATGTTGCAAGAATCGGAGTTACATTGAGTAATGCGACTAAAATGGAGTTAACAAGACCGCACAGGATCCCCACCAGAATTCCAATCAAGCAAGCCGCTACAATCCAAAAATTAGGTGTGGTTCCAGCAGCATTTAAGTGGTGCGTCATAATATAAGAAGCAATCAATGCTGCAGCATTCGAAATTGCTACGATTGATAAGTCAATTCCACCGGTGAGCATAGATAACATGACCGCAATACTTAAAATTGCCACTTCTGGAATTTGATAAGCCATCGAAGTAAAATTGTATGAAGTGAAGAAAACATCGCGAGATGTGGCTGAAAAGAGTGTCAGAATAAACAGAGCAATCAGAACTAACTGAAACATTTTTCTATCAGCTAGCAATCGAGAAGTAAACTCTTGGAGGCGTCCTTTCACTATGCAACCACCTCTTCATTAGTAGAAACTCTTCGTTTTCGTACTTTCTTTGACTCGGTGATGGCTTGGACTGTAATTCCTATGAGTAACAACACTCCTACCGCTGCACGCTGCCACGAGCTACTAACGCCAAGGAGAATCAAATTGCCTTTAATAAGATTGATTAGCAGAACTCCCAGAACTGTGCCGAAAACTGTCCCGTACCCGCCCATGATGCTGGCTCCGCCTAAAACAACTGCGGCAATTACATCAAGCTCTGAACCCGCTAGGTCATATGGGCTCGCTTTGCGTTGCAAAGAGACAAAGAGGATGCCGGCAAAGCCAGATAAGCCCCCTACCAACATATATATCTTTGCCTGTACTCGTCTTGTGGAGATACCCAGTCTGCGTGCAGATTCGGATCCCCCGCCCAAGGCATATACAGAACGACCAAACATAGTTCTTCTGAGTAAAAATGAAATACCAATTGTTAGAAGAGTGATTGGAATTATCAAAATATGTAGTCGAGCTAACGGTGCAGTCGGTGATTCAATCCTAATTAAATCCGCCGTCGCGAAATTATCAAGTCCCACTGGAATCTCACTGATGAAAGTTATGCCAACAAAAGAAAGCATGCACCCACGAAAAATACCTGCAGTTCCTAAGGTGGCAATGAGAGTTGGAATTCCAAATCCAGCAATTACTAAGGCATTCACTGCCCCAAGTGCGACTCCGATGATGACCGATGCGACTAAAGGTACTATTAAACTATTTGGGTTGAGCTCAAGTCTCTGCATCAAAACCACAGCTGTGTATCCTGAGAAAATACCAATTGTTGGAAATGAAATATCAATTCCACCGCTCACGATAACTATTAGAACACCCAATGCAAATATGAGTTGCACAATAGAAGAGCGAAAAATATCAAAAATGCTTGCAATGCTTAAAAAGGATGGGCTTTTTATACCAATTATTGATGATAAAACTATAATTGCAAATATAAGAATGGTTTCGCTACGTCGAAATAATCTCTTGAAATTCATAATTAACTTAACTCCTTATATAGAGCATCTTCCGTCATCTGTGCTTCGTTGAATTCACGCTCTAATTTGCCATTCTTAATGATTAGTACACGGTGACAGATTTGCATTAGCTCTGGGATGTCATCGGAGACCACAAGAAAAGCCATTCCAGATTGAGCCCTGTCACGAATGATTTCAAGGATTTCACGTTTTGATCCGATATCTACACCGACGGTTGGCCCATTGAGAATCATAAGCCGAGGGTCTAAGGCAAACCACTTTGCTAAAACAACTCTCTGCTGGTTTCCGCCTGAGAGTGAGGTTACCGGATTGAGAGAGTTATCAGTTTTAATATGCAAATCACTTATCCACTTATTTCCTGCATCCTTTACTCTCTTTTTAGAGAGTAATCCCCAAGCATTGCGGTATGAATTAATCCCCACGGCGACTAGATTTCTTAAAATCGACTGCTCTAAGAACAGTCCTTGAGTTAAACGATCCGGTGGTACATAACCAATACCGGCTGCTAGGGCTGCAGATGACGAGTTCAATGCTACTGATTTACCATCGACAGCAATCTCTCCGGTATCAACTGGGTATCGCCCAAAAATTGCCTCCGCAAGTTCTGTACGCCCAGATCCAAGCAAACCAGTGATTCCTAAAATCTCTCCCGGGGCAATAGTGAATGAAATATCGCTGAAGGTAGGTCTGGTGGATAATTTTTTGACTTCCAAAATATTACTGCCGCTTTTGCCCAATTTAGGCGCAATGCGTGTTTCCAAAAGATCCTGGCCAAGCATCGCTTGAGAAATCTGGTTTCTTGTGAAATCTCCCATCTTTCCATCGGCTACAACTTCTCCATTTCGAAGAACCGTTATCGTATTACAAATTTCTTGAATTTCATCGATTTTATGACTAACAAAAACTATTGCTACGTTGCGCGCTTTTAACTGCTCAATCACTTTGAACAATCGAGCAATCTCTTTTCGAGTTAAGGCAGTAGTTGGCTCATCCATAAACAACATCTTGACGTCTAAATTAGTAGCCCGTGCAATTGCGACTAACTGCTTTGATGCTATTGAGATTTCGGCAACAGGTAGATTGACATCGATATCAAATTCGATAAGTTCTAGTGCGGTCTTAGCTATGTTAAAAGTATCTTTTTTATTAATAAAGCGTGAATCACGCGAAATAAATGTCGGTAGGGCAATATTTTCTGCCACAGTTAAATTAGCGAGAAGAGAAAAATCCTGAAAAATTACTTGTACACCCTCATGAACAGCTTCCCGAGGAGACAGACCTGAAAAAACCTTTTCACCTAGTCGGATGAGGCCAGAATCTGGAGCATGGACCCCACTCATAATTTTGATAAGAGTAGATTTTCCGGAGCCATTTTCGCCAGCAATACAATGAATTTGTCCGCCCGAAACCGACAAAGAAACTCCAGAAAGCGCCTTAGCCCCGCCAAAACTTTTGACTATATTTTCGACGCCATACTCTGTAGTGATTAAATCATTCGATCTCACTTACTTACCCCTCTTCAGAGATGTTAGGCACCAACCAGTGATTGCTGTGCTTAAAGCCTATTGCTTGCCTCTTTGTTTATAAAGGGTGGGGGCACGGAAACCGCACCCCCACCCTTTAATCCCTTTCGAGGATATTAGATTGACTAGATCTTGTACTTAGTCATGTTGTTTTTATCAACAATAACCCAAGCGCTGCCAGCCCAACCCTTTGTTGTGCCTGCAATCTTTGTGATCTTGTTGTAGCCAGGAACCTTAAGATCCATTCCAGCCGTGACCTTTCCACCCTTAGCGAAAATATCAAGCATTGCCAACATAGCTTGACCAGCTAAAGCTGAATCCCAGAAGAAAATCTTATCGATTGCTCCTGTGGTTAAGTACTTGCTTGTCATAGATGGAATAGAAGTTCCCATCACGCAAACTTTGTCACTTAAACCAAGTTCTTCGATAGCGCGTCCAATACCGACAACGTCGCCAGCTGCAGAACCTTCAAAGCCCTTGAGATCTGGATACTTCTTTAACAATTCCTTAGTCTTGTTATAAGCAGTATCAACATCTTCATTTGATTCGATTGGATCTTCAACGCGTGTAATGCCTGGATATGCCTTCTTTGCCTGAGCAAGCGCTCCAGCTACCCATTGCATATGGCTTTCGGCAGTTACGTGGCCAACAAAGGCCACATACTTTCCAGTCTTGCCCATGCATGTTGCAAGATTGTCCATCATGACTGCACCGTATGCAGGATTATCAAATGCTTCGATATCTGCATCTGCATTCTTAATACTTGCTGATTCGTGAGTCACAACCCAAATTTTTGCTTTTTTAGCTTTTGCAATCACGCCATCAATTGAAGCTACGTCATTTGGAACAATTCCAATTCCAGTAACCTTTTGGGCAATGAGATCTTCAACCATCTTTGATTGCTTTTCTGGTGATGCATCGACTGCACCAATCATTGACGCATCAATTTTGTTGGTCTTTGACCATGCCTTAATTCCTTTTTCCATGTTGTCGAACCAGCCAACACCAATTACCTTAACGGAAACTACATAACGCTTCTTAGTTGCGGCTTGGCTTGCACCTATGCCAGTAGAGACCAAGAGAGCAGCAGCAGCAACGATTGCTACGAGCTTGTACTTCTTCATTAGTACCCCTTCTTTTCAGACGTGGAAATGGGAAGAAAGCCACGCGGTGGCCCTTCTGGGCTTGCCTGAATATATTGCTATTTCACACTAATGGTCAAGGTTTTAGTTATAATTTGTTAGAATTTATAAGAATAATGCTCTACAACCCTCGCTTTATAGGAGATAGGCTCAAGATATGCAAAAAATACTCAATGTACCGACCGAGTTTGTTAAAGAGATGCTAGAAGGAATCCTCGAGGCATATCCCAACCAGCTTAAAACCGTTGGGGGTGATATTCATTCCTTAGTGAGAGCCGATGCGCCGATTCCTGGCAAAGTCGGTATTGCCACTGGTGGTGGATCTGGGCACCTACCTTTATTTCTGGGCTATGTCGGAAAGGGTCTTTTGGATGGAGTCGCAGTGGGCGATGTTTTCCAAAGTCCAACTGCCGAGCAGATGCTTGCTGTAACTCAGGGAGTTAATTCAGGCGCTGGCGTTCTTTATATTTACGGCAATTATGGTGGAGATGTTTTTAACTTTGACTTTGCTGCAGAGTTAGCTGCGGCTGAGGGAATTCGTGTTGAAACTGTAGTTGGAGCCGACGATGTTGCTTCAGCCCCTAAAGGTGAAGAAGACCGCCGACGAGGCATTGCAGGAATTTTCTTCCTTTATAAAGTTGCAGGAGCTGCAGCAGCTAAGGGCTTATCACTTGATGAAGTTGTTGCCGTTACAAAGAAAGCGTCGTCTCAGACGCGAACAATGGGGGTTGCCCTGAGTCCAGTAACTCTGCCCGCTGTTGGCCATCCAACCTTTGAAGTTAAACCAGGTGAGATGGAAATTGGAATGGGTATTCATGGTGAACCAGGCATTAAGAAATCTGCCCTTGAATCTGCCGATGCGATTACCGAACAGTTAATTTCTGCAATCAAAAATGATTTAGATCTAAAATCAGGTGATCGAGTCTGTGTACTCATGAACAGCTTGGGAGCAACGCCACCAGAAGAGCTGTACATCATGTATCGCTATGCCAAGAAGGCACTGAAGAGTTACGGCGTCGACGTTGCCCGTGTCTACGTTGGCGAATTTGCCACTTCTCTCGAAATGGCTGGTGCATCTATAAGTGTTATTAGAGTCGATGAGGAGCTCTTGAATTATATTAATACTCCAGTCCATACTCCTTTCTTTACTCAAGCATGAATGAAATCAGTGCAGCGGTAGAAGTTGTCGCCTCTGCCTTGATTGCACATGCCACCACTTTTGAGAAACTCGATGCCGCTGCCGGTGATGGTGATCTTGGGATAACTGCAGGAAAAATTGCAGAGGGAATGCGAATTGCAAATGCCGCTGCAACAGGTGATCTAAAAGCAGATCTCATGCATATTGGTCGTGAGATTGCAAAGGCTGCTCCATCTACTTTTGGTACCCTTTTTGCAACAGGTTTTATTCGCGCCGCCGCGGTGGTCACACCCGATGCCGATGCACTTGCAAATACGCAAGGTGCAATCGCAGCTGCATTTGATGGAATTGCTTCTAGAGGAAAGGCAGGCATTGGTGAGCGAACTCTTCTGGATGCACTTTATCCTGCAGTAGTAGCCCTTAAGAATGCAACCGATCTACCATCTGGGCTTTCATCTGCAGCACGTGCAGCCCGTGCCGGTGTTGTAGCAACTGCAGAGATGGCGCCCAAGCACGGCCGCGCTGGCTGGATAGGTGAGCGCGTCAAAGGTCTAGAAGATGCAGGCGCTACAGTCGTTGCAGTCATTTTTGAGGCATTAGCTGAATAGTTTTTTATCCGTAAAACTTTTAGATGGCTACTTTATGGGGCTTAGTAAACGTTCTATTCTCGTTGCGTAAATAAAAAACTCCCCCACCGAAGTGAGGGAGTTTTTTAGTAACTATTTTTTTATGAGCAACCAGATGTGTTGCCACAGCCTTCGCAGACATAGCAAGCACC
>Ga0114969_10002980_pt1 | contig 13761 bp, 9 predicted proteins | sample M_130807_MF_Meta_FD_87316 | JGI IMG/M metagenome (GOLD analysis project Ga0114969, IMG submission 87316) | Freshwater microbial communities from Lake Montjoie, Canada to study carbon cycling - M_130807_MF_MetaG | ecosystem: Environmental > Aquatic > Freshwater > Lake | place: Lake Montjoie...
AGAAACTGCTGCAACTCATGTTGCACCTGTTCCAAGTGGCCGTCGTCCGCCAGCCAGATTTCTGCCGCCTCGCCGGTATTGCGGATCTCAAGCGGGATGTGCATCGTTGCCATGTAATCGACAAAGGCTTGTGCCAGACGAGGGTTGGATACGGCGATCACTCGAACCATGGATTTTCCGTCTAAGTAGATGATTTTATCCGCGAGTTTACCCCTCTGCGGCATTGATGGCAGATTATACCGTTGAAATACTGAACGCAGCGATAAAAACAGCGGAGAATTGAGCAGGCCGCCTAAATGAACGGCCTGTAAAGAATCAAGCGGAGGTTTCGACATCCTGCGGGAACTGGCGCGCCCAGGCTTCAAAGCCGCCGTCGATGCTGTAAACTGCGTCAAACCCCTGATGCAGCAGGTATTGCGCGGCGCTGCGGCTGCTGTTGCCGTGGTAGCACATTACCATCACCGGGCGCTCAAACTCATTTTGCTGCATAAAAAGCGGCAGGCTGGCGTTGGTAAGATGAAACGCGCCCGGTGTATGCCCGGCGGCAAAACTTTGCGGATCGCGGATATCGACCAGCGTCGCGCTGCCTTCTTTCCAACGGGTATGGGCCTGCTCAATGCCGATCGCTTCAAACTGTTCCATGACTTCAGACTGCCTCGTAATTGGGGGGATCTGATTAGTGTAACCAAATCCACCCCATTTATGACCAGAGCAACCCTGTGGGCTTTTCCCGCAGGCAGATTACCAGCGGTAGCTCAGACCCAATGAGGCACCGTAATCCTGATAACTATTGCTGCCCATGGTGGTGCCCCCTTCCATCCAGAGCTGGAATTGGCTGGAAGTTGGCGTTTTTATGCCGACTTTCACTTCGAATAGATTATTAAGGGAGCCTGCTTCTACTCGCGATTCATTAAAATAGACCGCGTTGCTGCCATTATTATGCCACCAGTTGGTGGCCAGATAGGCGGTAATATTGTCGTCTTGATTGCTATACCAGCGAATGCCTGCCCGCGAAGTGAAATCTGGTGCATCACTCTGCCGAATGAATGTGTCTGTGGCATCACGATAATTATCGGTACGGAAATCATTATAGATAAGCTGAAGCTGTGGCTCGATAATCAATTCCCACGCAGAGAGGGGTTGGAAAGCATAACCGGTTTCCAAAGAGAGGCTAAAGTTGTTGCTGTTATAATCCTCTTTCCCCGCACTATTGTTAAACCAAGAATACTGGAGCCACGAATCAATATAAGCGCCTTCATGGTTTTTACTGTCTTGATACCAAGTGCTATAAAGCCCGACGGAATAACCGTTAACGCGGCCGTCAGATGTGGTATTGGCGAAGTGTGACTCGGTATCAGCGCGGCCGTATCCCGTCATGAGACCCAGGGTCCACTCTTCGTTTTCCTGCTGTAACGCAAAAATATCGCCACCGAGCTGGAACACCTGGCGATTCATATCGATCGGCAGATTATCATCGGCTGCGCTCAGGTTTTTGGTGCTATAACCGGAGGCGCGTAACCATAACTGATCGCTACCTGGCGATGTTTTCCGCTGGTGCAAGGTTTGAGAAAATAATGAACGTGCGGCGATCTGATTACCTAAATAGGTGCCCGCATCTGCGCGATAGCTATAATCTGTGGCCGTATTTTCGCTAGCTATTGCTGGGGAAATAGCGAAAGAAAGGCCTATTGTAATTAGAAATTTCCTAGTTATTGCCATTATTCCAACTCCTTATGGAAAATATTAGGCAATACTACTTACAGCAAGGGCTAATGTCATTGGGCTTGTGCAAAATAAGAATACGCCCGTCAATTTTCAAGCGGCAGTGTTCAGCTCACCGAGCGGCTGAACACCGAATGCCGTTAATTCCCCGTTATGCCCCATAGCCCATCATTTTCAGCAACTGCTGTGCTTGCTGTACTGCTTCCTGTCGATGGGCAACCCCCAGTTTCTGATACAGATTACGAATATGGGTTTTGATGGTGGTAGCCGCCACCGCCAGTTCACCGGCGATCTGCTCGTTGCTGTAACCGGAATAAATCAGGCCCAGCACCTGCCACTCACGCTGGGTCAGCGGGCTGGTGCGGATCAGTTCCGGTACCTGCGGGTGGGTCAGCAGTTTATCGACGAAACTCTCGTCAAAATGAGCGAACTTGTGGCGATGATGCTGGTTGATGTCGCGCAAAATGCGTTGCGCGCGGTGCTGCTCCAGCTCAGGTAGCGTATTGAGTTGGATTAACTGACGCAGTTGCTGCGCCATGGTTTCCCCTTCAATCACAAAGTGGCTGATAAACCCGGTGCGGTTTGCCAGCGCCAGCGCTTCGATCAGCACCCGCAGCGCATCGCCTTTGCGATCCATCTGCCAATAAAGCTGATTGCTGAGCAGCAGGTTACGATTGAGATCGCTGACCAGCCGCAGGCGGCGGGCGTTTTCATTTAATTCGTCCAGCACCACTTCGGCCTCTTCGAATTGGCCGAGCATAATCTGCACACGGGCAATATTGCGCCACTGGCCCTGCATAAAGTGGTTGTTCGCCATGCCCGGTTTTTCGGTATGACGCAGCCAGTTGGCGGCGGCGGCGGTGTCTCCAGTCATCTGCCAATGGATCACCCGGGGTTTATCGGCGTTGGTCAGCCAATCGCGGTGATATTGCGAGCCGTGTAGCAAGACTTCGCAACGCAGCAGGTGGCTGTTGGCATTATCCAGATCGCCCCGCGCCAGTGAACATTTTGCTAACATTGCCAGGCATTGTAACTGCTGCTGTGGCTGGTAGTTGGCCAGCACCTTCAGCCCTTCACGCGCGGCGTCCTCGGCCTCATCCAGCCGTGACCATGACCAGAGCACCTGCGAGCGGATACGCAGCAGGAACTCATGCATCGGCAACTGTTCCAGATGCTGTTCGCGCACCAGCTCAAAGGCTTTTTCCTGCGTTTCATAAGCGGCCTGCAAGAAGCCTTGGGCGATCAGAATTTCGCTTTGCTGCAACAGTGCCCACAGCGCGTAATGGTATGCCTGATGGCGGCGTGCCATCTGTTCGGTCTGCTGCATCATCGGCAGCGCGCGAGCCAGCTCGCCTTTGCAGTGATGAACTTCGCCAGTGACCGAGGTGGCCACGATGCGGCTGTAATAGCTGGAAAGCGGCAGGAACTTCAGCGCCTCGGTAGCCAACCGTTCGGCCTCTTCCGGCTTGCCAGCGTTGATCGCTACCTGTGCGCGCAATGCATCGAATTCAGCATGCAGGGTCTGGTCGATGGCGATTTTCTGCTCGCACATGGCCTGTTCGGCGCGTTCCAACTGGGTGTTGACCTCGCTGTAGCGGTGCTGGCTTTGTGCCAGCCAAGCCTGCAATAACGCCAATTTCGGGCTTTGGATCAAGCGTTCATACGGCAGTGCCTTTAGGCACTCTTCCAGCAGCGCTAACTCACTGTGGTGGAACAACGACCAGGCATGTTGCAGCAGGATATCGCGCAACATGCTGACGTCGCTGGCCGCCAGCGCATGGTGGATGGCTTCCGCTGGGTAACCGAGTGCCAGCCAGCCTTCGGCGGCGGCACGATGCAGGCCCGGCAGCTCCAGCGCCAGTTCCCACTGGCAGCGCTGGCGCAGGAATGAGGCGAATAACGGGTGGAAACAGAACCACTCACCGGTATCGTCCATGCGGTGGATAAACAGCCCTTGGCGTTCCAACTCTTCGAGACGCTGCTGGCCGTTATCTTCGCCGGTCAGGCGCACGATCAGCGCGTCGTTCATCGAACGCAATACTGAGCAGCGCAGCAGGAAGGCGCGGGCATCGGCATCGACGCGATCCAGTACCTCATCCACCAGATAATCCGAAAGATGGCTGGCATTCAGCCCGGCTAAACGTTTGGCGGATTGCTGGGCGGAAGAGGTGGACTGGCGGGCAGACAGCGCGATCAACTGCAACGCGGTGGCCCATCCTTCCACTTCATCGCACAGGCGGCTGCTGTCATGGTGTTCAAGCGGTGAACTCAAGCGGTAGTCAAAGAACTGCTTGGCTTCCTGGTGGGTAAAGGCCAACTGCTGCGTGCTCAATTCCAGCAGTTGGTCGCGCACCCGCAGGTTGGCGATGCCGAGAGCGGGCAGCGTGCGTGACAGTAGGATCAGCGTCAGGTTTTCTGGCTGATGGCGCAGGAAGAAGCGCATCGCTTCGTGGATCACGTCGTTGGTGATCAGATGATAATCATCAATCACCAGATACAAAGGGTGATGCCAATCGGAAAGCTCGATAAACAGCTGTGCGAATAGCGCAGACAGGCTGGCGTACTGGTGTTTTTGGCTGAGCGCCTCGCTTTTCACACAGTGCCCGCCGGTTGCCTGCTGCACTGCGGCGATCAGATAACTGGCGAAGCGCTCTGGCTGGTTGTCGCTTTCATCCAGAGAGTACCACCCCAGATCCGATTTGCCCGCCGCCCATTGGGCAACCAGCGTGGTCTTTCCATATCCTGCCGGGCAATTGACCAATGTCAGGCGATAATTTGCAGCGCTGGCTAATTTGACCAGCAGGCGATCGCGTATCACGGTATTTTGCAGCCGTACCGGACGGCTCAGTTTTGATGGGATCAGCATAATATTCCAGGTGTAAAGTGCGGTTCCCGCCGCCGAAGGACTGCCCGAAGGTTTTTTGTCGCGAATCTTCTTCGGGACCGGGGTTGCATTAATTATTTTGTAGCTCGTAATTAATCCCCCTCAATAACTTCGAACATCGCCAAACGTATTGCAACAAGCTTCCGCTTTGGCTTGGAGTTAAGTTGCTCTCGATCACACTTTTTTACGCTCTCTGCCAGATCATAACCAAGGCATTTTTTACCGTGACGTTTAATTGCACTCGGTAACTGTAGTGGCAATTTTGTCGCATGACGAGACCAGTACAAAACTTCAGCGGCTGAAGTCACTATGTTAACGTCACAGCATCCTGCCGTTGTTTTTGTGCGCAACGATAGCCCTGATGGGGGATGTTGAGCCCCTTCAGGGGGGATAAAAAGTGCCCGAGATCACAATTCCAACTACGCCCCAACTCTCCTCCCTCGCTAACCCCTAGGCGGGATGATGCCGTTGTGCATTCTCCCCGGCACGATAGTGAAAAAATTGGCCCATTTATCGGATTAGAGAGTTCTCCCTATGTCACAGTCTATGCTTAAAAAGGACGTTTTTCTGGCTGCGCTGACTCGTCAGTGGCAGCGTTTTGGCCTCAGTTCCGCACAGCAGATGACCCAACATCAATGGTGGGAAGCTGTCAGTGCTGCGCTTGCCGAGCAACTGGCGGCACAGCCGGCACCGCGTAAAAGCAGCAAGTCGCTGCGCCATGTGAATTACATCTCAATGGAATTCCTGATTGGCCGCCTGACGGCCAATAACCTGATCAACCTTGGCTGGTACGATACGGTTGAAGCGGCGTTGGCCGAGCAGGACGTTAAACTGGCAGATTTGCTGGAGCAGGAAACCGATCCGGCGCTGGGCAACGGCGGGCTGGGGCGCTTGGCGGCCTGCTTCCTTGATTCAATGGCGACGGTGGAACAACCGGCCACCGGTTATGGCCTGAACTATCAGTACGGGCTGTTCCGCCAGTCGTTCAAAGAGGGGCACCAGCAGGAAGCGCCAGACAATTGGCAGCGCGAGAGCTATCCGTGGTTCCGCCATAATGCGGCGCTGGCGGTGGATGTTGGCATCGGCGGTAAAGTGGAAAAACTGGCCGATGGCCGCGAACTGTGGCACCCGGAGTTTACTCTGCGCGGCGAAGCCTGGGATCTGCCTGTGCTTGGGTTCCGTAACGGAGTGACCCAACCGCTGCGCCTGTGGCAGGCAACGCACTCGCATCCGTTCGATCTGAACGATTTCAACGATGGCAAATTCCTGCAGGCAGAAAAACAGGGCGTTGAAGCGGCTAAACTCACCAAAGTGCTCTATCCGAACGACAACCATCAGGCTGGCAAACGCCTGCGCCTGATGCAGCAGTATTTCCAGTGCGCCTGCTCGGTGGCGGATATCCTGCGCAAACACCATCAGGCGGGCCGCAAAATTGCAGACCTGCCAAAGTACGAAGTGATCCAGCTGAACGATACTCACCCGACCATCGCTATTCCGGAAATGCTGCGCATCCTGTTGGATGAACATCAGATGGATTGGGATGCAGCCTGGGCGATCACCAGCAAGACCTTCGCCTATACCAACCACACGCTGATGCCGGAAGCTCTGGAGTGCTGGGATGAAAAACTGGTGCGCAGCCTGTTGCCACGCCATTTCTCAATCATCAAGCAGATCAACGCCAACTTCAAAAAGCTGGTAGACCAACACTGGCCGGGCGATGACGCCATTTGGGCCAAACTGGCGGTACACCATGACAAGCAGGTGCGCATGGCGAACCTGTGCGTCGTGAGCGGTTTTGCGGTTAACGGTGTAGCGCAATTGCACTCGGATCTGGTGGTGAAGGATCTGTTCCCGGAATATCACCAGCTGTGGCCGAACAAATTCCACAACGTCACCAACGGTATCACGCCGCGCCGCTGGCTGAAGCAGTGTAACCCGGCGTTGTCCGGCTTGATCGACGAAACGCTGAAGGTAGAGTGGGCCAACGATCTAGATGCGCTGAAAGGCCTGGAAAAGTATGCCGACGATGCGGCGTTCCGCCAGCAGTATCAGCAGATAAAACGTGATAACAAGGTGGCTCTGGCCAATTACGTGCACAGCGTGATGGGCCTGACGCTCAACCCGGATGCGATCTTCGACGTACAGATTAAGCGCCTGCATGAATACAAACGTCAGCACCTGAATTTGCTGCATATCCTGTCGCTGTACCGCCAACTGCGTGATAACCCAGAGATGGATATGGTGCCGCGCGTGTTCCTGTTCGGCGCCAAAGCGGCTCCAGGTTACTACCTGGCGAAAAACATCATCTATGCGATCAATCAGGCGGCGGAGAAGATCAACAACGATCCGATCGTGAAGGATCGTCTGAAAGTGGTGTTTATTCCTGACTATCGCGTTTCGGTAGCGGAACTGATGATCCCTGCGGCCGATGTGTCTGAGCAGATCTCCACTGCCGGTAAAGAAGCTTCCGGCACCGGCAATATGAAGCTGGCGCTGAACGGTGCCTTGACCGTGGGTACGCTGGACGGTGCCAACGTCGAGATTGCCGAGCAGGTGGGCGAAGACAATATCTTTATTTTCGGTAATACCGTGGAGCAGGTTAAGGCGTTGTTGAAGAAGGGTTACGATCCGCTGAGTTATCGTAAGAAAGACAAACACCTGAAAACGATTCTGGATGAATTGGCCAGCGGCATCTTCAGCCAGGGTGACAAGCACGCCTTCGATCTGATGCTGCACAGCCTGCTGGAAGGCGGCGATCCGTATCTGGTGCTGGCAGACTTTGCTTCCTACTGTGAAGCTCAACGGCAGGTAGACAAACTGTATCGTGACCGCGATGAATGGACGCGCCGTACCATCCTTAACACCGCGCGTGTCGGTATGTTCAGTTCCGATCGTTCGATCCGTGACTACCAGCAGCGCATCTGGCAAGCCAAGCGTTAAGGAGTACGAATGAGTAAAGCTATCGATCAGGCGGCCTCCCAGGCAGGGATTGCGGCTGATTACATCAATGCCCATGGTAAACAGCAGGCTATTTCGCCGGAAACCAAGCGTAAGCTGCTGGATGCCATGAGTAACGCGTCGCTTCGTTCGGAGGCTGCGCCGTTACCATTGGTGAAAGTGTTCTATCACGGCAGCCCGGTGGCTTTGCCGCTGGGCGGCAGTGGTGAGTACTACTGGGTGCTGCAATGCGAGGATGGTAGCCAGCAACAGGGCCGCGCCAGCGCGCGCAAAACCTTGACCCTGGAGGGGAAACTACCTCAGGGGTATCACCAGCTCCAGCTGACGCAGGGCGAGCAGCAATGGCAGTGCCGGTTGATTGTCGCGCCGAAACGCTGCTATGAACCCCAAGCCCTGCTGACCGGAAAAAAACTGTGGGGTGCCTGCGTGCAGCTCTACACGTTGCGATCCGATCGTAACTGGGGCATCGGTGACTTTGGCGATCTGCGCGTGATGGTCAACGAAGTGGGGGAACGCGGTGGGGCCTTTGTTGGGCTAAACCCGATCCATGCGCTGTATCCGGCCAATCCGGAAAGTGCTAGCCCTTACAGCCCTTCTTCACGCCGCTGGCTGAACGTGGTGTATATCGACGTCAACGCGGTGGAGGATTTCCAGCACAGCGCAGCCGCGCAGAAATGGTGGCAGAAAGCGGCAACACAGAAGCTGCTGGCGAAAGCGCGCAGCAGTGATCAAGTGGACTATAGCGCGGTCACCCAGTTGAAGCTGGCGGCGCTGAAGCTGGCGTTCCCGCAGTTTCAGGCCCGCAAGGCCAGCGATGTGCTGAAGCAGGCGTTTGAACGTTTCGTGAGTGACGGGGGCAGCAGCCTATACCAACAGGCGGCCTATGATGCGCTGCATGCGCACCTGTCTGCCAACGATAGCAGCATGTGGGGTTGGCCGGCTTGGCCGGAGGAGTACCGGCAGGGTAATGGGGCCGCAGTAGAGGCTTTCTGCCAACAGCATACGGATGAAGTGGCTTTCTATCTGTGGCTGCAATGGTTGGCTGCCAGCCAGTTTGCCGAGTGCTTCGGCCAAAGCCAAGAGCAGCAGATGCCGATCGGCCTTTACCGCGATCTGGCGGTAGGCGTGGCGGAAGGCGGCGCTGAAACCTGGTGTGAACGCGAGCTGTATTGCCTGGGGGCTTCTGTCGGGGCTCCGCCGGATATCCTCGGCCCGCTGGGGCAAAACTGGGGCCTGCCGCCGATGGATCCGCATGTGATGGCGGCGCGCGGCTACCAGCCGTTCATTGATTTGCTGCGTGCCAATATGACTAGCTGCGGTGCTTTGCGTATCGACCACGTCATGGCACTGTTGCGTTTATGGTGGATCCCTTACGGTGAAACTGCCGATAACGGAGCCTACGTCAAATACCCGGTTGACGATCTGCTGGCGCTGTTGGCGCTGGAAAGCCAACGCCATCGCTGTATGGTGATTGGTGAAGATCTCGGTACCGTACCTGTGGAGATCGTCGGCAAGCTGCGCGACAGTGGGGTATATTCCTACAAAGTGTTGTATTTCGAACGTGATAGCGAGAGCCAGTTCCGCGCGCCGCAGTCTTATCCGGTGCAGGCGATGGCGACCATTACCACGCACGATCTGCCTACTCTGCGTGGCTATTGGCAGAGCGGTGATCTGACGCTGGGGAAAACGCTGGGGTTATACCCGGATGCCGAGGTGCTCAAAACGCTGTTTGCCGATCGTGAACGTGCCAAACAGGGCTTGCTGGATGGGCTGCACCGTTACGGCTGTGTGCCGCAGAAGGTCGGCAAAAAAGCATCTTTGTTGGCGATGAGCCCATTGTTGAACCGTGGGTTGCAGCGTTATGTCGCCGACAGCGCCAGCGCGCTGCTGGGCTTACAACCGGAGGATTGGCTGGATATGGCCGACCCGGTCAATATCCCAGGCACCAGCAGCGAATACCCAAACTGGCGGCGTAAGCTGAGTCATACCTTGGAAGAGATGTTTGCCGATCGGCAGGTGAACCGCTTACTGAAGGATTTGGATAAGCGGCGCAAAAAGGTGTCGGCTGGGTAAGTCATAACGTTAGGGCGCCGTACTGGCGCCCTAAGCATATTAGTAGTAAGAGTGCTCACCACGTTGGTGCTCTGTCAGGTCGCGTACCCCTTTCAGTTCGGGGAACTTCTGCAACAGCTCTTTCTCGATCCCTTCCTTCAGAGTTACGTCAACCATCGAACAACCGTTGCAACCGCCGCCAAACTGCAGGATAGCCAGCCCGTCATCGGTGATTTCCATCAGCGTAACGCGGCCGCCGTGGCCTGCCAACTGCGGGTTGATCTGCGATTGCAGCACGTACTCTACACGTTCCATCAACGGAGCATTGTCGTCGACTTTGCGCATTTTGGCGTTTGGCGCTTTCAGCGTGAGCTGGGAACCGAGTTGATCGGTGACAAAGTCGATTTCAGCGTCTTCGAGATACGGCGTGCTCAATTCATCAACAAAAGCAGACAGCTTTTCGAACTTCAGCTCGGTGTCTGTTGCTTCTACCGCATCTGGCGGGCAATAAGAAACACCGCATTCAGCCGTTGGTGTACCCGGATTAATCACGAATACCCGGATTTGGGTGCCTTCTTCTTGGTTTGCCAACAGTTTGGCAAAATGTTCCTGTGCTGCATCTGTTATACGGATCATGGCATTGACTCAATAGTTGACTGCTATAGTAGGATATAATACGCCCATTGCGGTGGTACTACAATGTGCGGCAGACGCACCAGATCTGCAAGGAGGCGACGCCCTGTTTCTGCAATAATTTAGCGATTTCTGCCACTGTGCTGCCGGTGGTTACCACATCATCCAGCAGTGCCACATGCTTCCCTGCCAGGTTTTCATCACAGTGGAATGCACCGCGTAAATTGCGCCGCCGCGCACGGGCGATTAATTGCTGCTGTGGCGAGGTAGTCTTGATCCGGCGCAGCGCGGCGGGCCGATATTCGCACCCCAGCCAGTGTGCCAAGTGGCGAGCGAGCAGATCGCTCTGATTGTAACCTCTACGCCAGCAGCGCTTATCCTGTAAGGGTACCGCTAAAATGATTTCCGGTTTGTTCAGATGTTGCTCTCGGTGAGCCCGTAGCCAATGCAGCAGGATCAACCGAGCCAGCGTCGGGGCCAGTTCTGGCGTGCGTTGGAATTTGAAACGCTTGATTAAGCTACTGATTGGTAGGCAATAGTCGGTGGCAAAAACCAGTGCCTGCCAGGGCGGTGGCTGTTGCAGGCAGCGGCCACAAGGCCGGTGCGGATCGCCGCTAGGTAGACCACAGCGCGGGCAACTGATGGGTTTGGCAGGCAGCTCATGCAGGCAATAACTGCAAATGCCCTGCTGCATCAGCCTTAATGGCTGCCGGCATAGCCAACAGCGGCTGTAGATTGATAGCATACCGTCCTCCGTGACGGAACGAGTTCAGAAGGACAATAACTGATGACAGCGCTGTATTGGCAAACAATGGGCGAGGGCGATCGCGATCTTGTGCTGCTGCACGGATGGGGATTGAACGCCGAAGTATGGGGTTGCATATTGGAGCGATTGACGCCGCATTTTCGCGTGCACCTGGTCGATCTGCCGGGCTATGGCCGCAGCCAGGGTTATGGTGCGTTATCGCTGCCACAGATGGCGGACATCCTGCTGGCTGCAGCCCCTGCGCGCGCGTATTGGCTGGGCTGGTCATTGGGTGGGCTGGTGGCCGGGCAGATTGCCCTGACGCAGCCTGAGCGGGTGGCAGGGCTGATTACCGTGGCTTCTTCGCCCTGTTTTGCCGCGCAGGAGGATTGGCCAGGGATCCGGCCAGAAGTGCTGCGCGGTTTCAAGCAGCAGCTTAGCGAGGATTTCAACCGTACCGTAGAGCGCTTTCTGGCGCTGCAAACCTTGGGGACCGAAAGCGCCCGTCAGGATGCCCGTCTGTTAAAAACCGTAGTGCTCAATCAACCGATGCCGGGTGTCGCTGTGCTCAATAGCGGGCTTGATATGCTGCGTACCGTGGATCAGCGGCAGCAACTGGCCAAGCCAGCGATGCCGGTGCTGCGCATTTATGGTTATCTGGATGGTTTGGTACCGCGCAAGGTCGCAACGCTGTTGGATGAATGGTGGCCGCAGTCGTCTTCGGTGGTGATCCCCAAGGCGGCCCATGCGCCTTTCGTCTCTCACCCTGAAGAATTCACCAGCATTATTAATAAATTTGCAGCCAGTCGGTAGGCGCGGCTGCTTTTAGTTTTTCAAGCGATAAACTACCGTACTGCATCTTTCCGGGCAGCGCTTGCAACTGCCGCTCAGGCATTCACTGTTATCCTGCTCAATACGCTCCACTTTACCCATGTCGGTTAAACGCTCCAGCATGGCTTCAACCAGCGGCAACGGCGTTGCCAGTTGGTGGCTCAACTGTTGAGCCTGAGCGCTGCCCCGCAGGGCGAGCGCATCACGGATTTGCAGCAGGCTGGCCATCAGTGGCAATCACCCTGCGGGTTTTGGCAGCAGGCGGCAGGCGTTGCGCTGCGCAGACGGATGGTCACGCGGCTGCGAGCCTTACGTAATGCCAGCAGCAGCAAGGCATTGAAGGCCAGCACTGACAGGATCGCCACCAGGCTGTATTGCGGATGCTGGCTAAAGGTTGCTACCTGGTAGAACAGGGTGGCCAGCGAGTAGGCCACATTCAGCCCCCACAGGATGGAGAAAGTCATCCAGCCCCGACTCGATTCGCGGGCAATCGCCCCCATCACCGAAACGCACGGCACATACAACAGCACGAAGATCAGATAGCTGTAAGCGGAAATTGAGGTGCCGAATTTGCTGCTCATGACCCCCATGGAGCCTGCGCCCATTTCGCCATCGCCTTTGCTGGCTTCGATAGGGTTGGCAAGTACGCTGAGGCTGAAAGTGCCTTTCAGGCCCTGCCAGGTTTCATCCAGAGCGGCAGCCAATTCATCCAGCAGGTTGAAATTGGCGGCGTCGAACGGTTGATTGGTGATGTGTTCGGCGGTGTACAGCGTGTTGAGCGTCCCCACCACCACTTCTTTGGCCATGGCTCCGGTAACCAGGCCGACGGTCGCCTGCCAGTTATCGCTGTGTACGCCCATCGGTTGCAGCAGCGGTGTGAGCACTTTGGAAACCGATGCCAACGCTGAATCATTGATGCTGTCTACCGGCTTGCCGCTGAACGAGAAGCTGTTCAAGCCACCGATCAGGATACTGGCAATCACAATGACTTTCCCGGCGCGCAGCACAAAACCTTTCAGGCGTTGCCAGGTTTGCAGCAGCAGGCTTTTCAGGTGGGGTACGTGATAAACCGGCAACTCCATGACGAACGGCGATGCTTCACCGCGCATGATGGTGTATTTCAGCACCAGGCCGGTAAGAATAGCGACCACGATACCCAGCATATACAGCGAGAACACTACGCCAGCGCCGTCTTGGCCGAAAAATGCCGCAGCGAATACGGCGAAGATCGCCAACCGCGCACCGCAGGACATAAAAGGAGCCATCATGATGGTGATCAGGCGTTCACGTTGGGCATCCAGCGTGCGGGCACCCATGATCGACGGCACGTTGCAGCCGAAACCGACGATCAGCGGCACGAAGGATTTCCCCGGCAAGCCGAGCGCCTGCATCAGGCGATCCATAACGAACGCTGCGCGCGCCATGTAGCCGGAGTCTTCCAAAAAGGACAGGAACAGGTACATCATGCCGATCTGCGGCACCAGCGGCAGCACGGTATTGATACCGCCACCGACGCCCTGCGCCAGGAAAATGGTCAGCCATTCAGGGAAATGTAGGGTATAACCCACCCATTGGATCCCCTGAATAAAGATTGCCGCCGAACCGAGATCGAAGATCGGTTGCAGCGCACCACCGATGTTGATCGCCAGCAGGAACATCAGGTACATCACCAGCAGGAAAATAGGTACGCCGAGCCAGCGGTTGAGGATCACTTTATCCAGCACTTCAGTCAGGCGGTTCGGCAGCGCTTGCTGCGCGTTACTGACGGCATCGCAAAGGGTAGCGATTGACTGGTAACGGGCATCGGCAATCACCAGCGCCGGATCTTCCTGCTGCTGCTGTTGCAGCGCTTGCCTGGCCTGCGGCAGCAGAGCGATAGCATCACCGGCCAACTGGTGGCTATAAATATCCCCTTCCAGCATTTGCAGCGCCAGCC
>Ga0114969_10002982_pt1 | contig 13756 bp, 3 predicted proteins | sample M_130807_MF_Meta_FD_87316 | JGI IMG/M metagenome (GOLD analysis project Ga0114969, IMG submission 87316) | Freshwater microbial communities from Lake Montjoie, Canada to study carbon cycling - M_130807_MF_MetaG | ecosystem: Environmental > Aquatic > Freshwater > Lake | place: Lake Montjoie...
AATTATACTTAGTAATATCCGTAGGTATCCTATTAGGATTAGTTGATGGATTTTTAAAATCAAAACTATCGTCCCCATAAACCACAAAAGCATTATCTTTTTGTTGTGGATGTTCAGATTCTTTACCAACATATATTAATAAAAACTTAGGTCTTGAGTCTAAGTAATTAACTTCAGTATAAGTACCAAAAAGAGAATTAGGGACATCTATTTGTTTTGGTTGTGCGTTTTTAGCTGGTGATTGGTTCCCATAAAAATTGATGTAAGCAGGCATAGCATAAAATAACATATTATCTTGTTTTTTCATTATAAACCCAATAACATCTAAAATAGAAATGGTATTATCCCCCTTTAATATTTCAGCAATACCCATAACATCAACTTGTAACGAATTTCCTATATCACCATTAGCAGTATTTTGGAAAAGAAAATCTTCAAATATTGTTCTAGTTGTTAAATCACTTCCAGCAATCCATTTGTCATTAAATGATTGGAAAGTATTGTAAGTACTTAATTTTGTTATATCTCCGCTGACCGACGAATTAATACCTGATGGTGTTGATTTTGTAGATGGTAAAAACTTATTTAAATAATTAGAAATCTCTAAAACCATATCAGCCTGTATATCCGTTTGTTGGTTTAAAAAATTATTAAACGCAGTAAAGAATGTTGTATTTGTCCATGGACCACCAAATGCCTTTATTTTTTCTTTTGCATAAATTTTAATTATAGGATAAAGTACTTTTATATTATCCGATGTAAATCCTATATTTTGTTCAATAAAAAAGTCAGTAATCACTGAACCACTATTTGTATACTGAGAAATGTCAAACGCATTAGAGAATCCAACATACTTTTGTAATGTTTTCCAAGCTTCAGAATTATTAGTTTGACTATTTAATAAAGTCACATTTAATCCATCACCAGGTAACGAACCGTCAATATAAGGATTAAATGTTATTCTATCTACAGGATGTAAAGTCGTATCATCTGAGAAACTATTAAACACTCTCCTATTAAAATTTCCAGGATTACCAATTTTTAGTATACAGTCAAAATTTAAAAACTCTTGCATCTTTTTAGATGCTAAGATTTGTTGAGCCTGAGAAATACTAACACAATCTTGATTTTGTTGATTTGTTAGGACATTAGGTAAATCTGTTTCTTTTACTTTTAATAGATTTAATATCTGGTCCTTAAGTCTTCGTTGTTTAATATTTTTAATCTTATTGGTATCAATATAATTTGGTGAGGTTTTCTCACCTTTTAAAACAAGTATCTCTGACGCATCAGCATTTGGATCACAGAAACCTAAAAACGCCCTTTCAAACTCATCAAGTATGTCAGGAGTAAACACCGCAAATAAATCCGAAATATCACTATAATTACCATTAAATGAGTGATTGTACGAAGATGGATATTGTTCAGGTGTTGGTTTTGCTATCTTTGATAAATCATAATACCCATAATTACTTAATCCCCATAATGTCCTAACAGACCCATTATACATTGCGGGATTATCTTTAATGTCTATTTTTATTTTACCATTTTTAAAACATTCCAAAACTGATTGATTAAATGGGCTACCCCCATTTGATGGTATCGGTATATAGACTTTATTATTTTTATCTACGGACGCATCTTTATCAAAAATCAAATATTGGAAATATGAATTCACAGCAATACTTCTATTTAAATCAAGTGGGTCTCCATTAAACGGCATAAAATAAGATGAGTTAGTGTTAGCACCAATTCTTAATTTATTTTTATCATAAGCGTCTGAAAATTCTTGACCATTATATGTTGTGAACAAATCTTTTTTAGTGAGATACCAATGCATATCATTAATTAATTTAGGATAAAATCCTGTGTTATATGTTTCAATATAATTAATATTAGCGGGCGCCACGGTTTGCGTATCAAAAGCTTTAAAAGTTCTAGTACCACCGGTATAATCTTTAATCGTATATTGGGTAGAAAGGTTATTTAATGTCGGATCATAATATTTTTTGTAGTCAAAGTCTAACCATCCATCATCTAATATATCCGTAGTTTTATTAGAATCTATCCATGTTTTATATCTATGCCAAATAGAACCATACCTTAATATATATGAATACGGCATTTGGTGTATTGCGGAAAATTTAAATAGTGTTGGTATTAAATCATCAACGTAACCTTTAATGTCTAAATTATAAAATTCTGTGTCATTAAAAAAAGCATTTAAATACACATAACCTAAACTGACGTATGGATTTTCTATCTTATTTTTTTCATTTTCAACCCCTTTAAGTAAAGAATTAATAAAAAATGGAGTGTTAAATATTGAGGTCGTTTGAGTGTCAGTAACATTACCACTGTAATTATTGTAAATAATGTATGATTCACTTAATACTTTATTGCCATTATTAGCCTTTTCATTAAAAAGTTGAGTTAATTCTATATTATTTTTAACGGGAGTACTTGTATTAGGGATATTAAAAACAATTTGGTTAAAGTTTTTATATTCATACCGTTCATATATTCCATAAAGACTTAACTTTTGTGATAACGAATTTTCATTTAATCTAGCAATTGTTTTTTTATCATCTAAAAAAATAAGAGTCTTTGTTGTGTCATAATCGAAGTCGGTACTATATAAGTCAAGAACATCACTAAATAGTTTAGTAGACGTTTCTGTACTTTCTAAATATGATTTAAAATTTTCAATTAATGGGACCGCAGTGTCCAAACTTATCGATCTACCATCAATAGTATCTAAACTATATAATCCAGATTGGTTATCCAACATATTAACAATATACTGCGTGGTATAATTATCTCTTTCAAAATTCCAATATTTTTGAGAAGCTCCGTTATTAGAAATACTTTTCATATATCCCTCTAAAGTAGTTAAACTAATTGGCGTTGTTTTTAACTTTTCAGAAAGATTTGGATTCTCTAATGCCGCTCTTTTAGCATTTTGAGCCTCTAAATCAGCAATAAATTTATCAACTTGTTTTAGTTTATAATTACCTCTAAATAACTGAGTATAATGACTAGTTAAGTATACCCTCTCATAAAGTTCATAAAAAAATGAAATTTCACTAGTGTCTTCATATGGTATAACCGTAAATGGAAATTCTAAAGCATTTGATGATGCGTAGTTATTTAATATTGTTGGATTAATATATGAACCACCTCTTGAGCTAGGGGCCTTAGATACTGCGGCTTCTAAATATTTTTCAGTAAAGAATATTTCAGGCCAAACTGTTCTATCAAAACCATTTGTTTGTGTAACATATTTAGGGTTACCTAAATATTGTACCGTGTACATCTCCCTACCGTCCGGTTGTTTTTCAAGAGTAAAATAAGTAGGCCAAGGATAAACAACATTTTTATTATTCTCATTACCCACATAATTAACCAAATTTTTAGAATCAACACCAAAATTTTTACCTGGAGGAATTATAGACGATATTCTTTTTGGGTTATTTTTTTTACTCCAAGAGTCGTAATGTGTTTGGTCCATTAACCTATAGAACGTATCAACTCCCGCCATTATGATTGCAAAAACGTTTCTAATTGTTGGTTGAAAACCTAAACCTGCATTACTGTTGATTAATTTCTCCGCTAACTGGTCGGAAAACGTTTGTTCAATAACCGTTTGTTTAGTTTTAAGAGTAGAACTCATTTTATCTAATTTATCTAAAAAACTATTTGGGGCATAATTGTTTGAACCTATCTCCAACTCCCCATATTTAAAAAAGGTTGGGATGTCGTCTACAATATCTCCCGTTGATACATCTTTTTTCTTACCAAATAATTCAAAATCCTTTGTTATTTGTGTTTTAAATGTAATTAATTCTGAAGGTGTTGGTGTTCGTCCTATTTTTTTTGTTAATGTATTTTTATAATCAGTTTCGGTTAAATTGACATAAGAAAATTGTATAACAATATCATTAGGAGATAAAAAAACCGGAATCTCTTGATTATCATATGTCTCATTACCTATTTTATAGAACCCATTCTCACCAAAAGATGCATTTTTTTTAAAGTTTTCTACCCCACCTATAATCTCCGCACTAATATCGGCTTTTAATTGTTCTCTATAATCAAAATCAATATTAGGTTTGAATGGGTAATAAATCTCATTATCATGTATAATATAACTATTAGTATCTAAATATGTGTTTATAACTTTACTATAAACTGTTTTTTTTAATTCCGCTATTAAATTATTATAAGAGTTAATATCATTTAAAACCGCAAAATCACCTTTTTTAATATCCTCTTCTATAGCAGTATTAAAGTTATCACATCTTAATATAAACTCTTCAATTGTTAATCTTGGAAATCCTTTCTCTATTAATCCCTTTGATTCGTATATACTATAAACCTCATCCATTTTTTGAGCCCCCAATGAGGTTTGAGTTGTTGTGACGTTATTAGTACTATTTGGGGACGCACTGTTGTTTGTCGATTCAGTTCTTTCGACTACCGTAGGAAACATTTTTGGAGCAACTCTAGCATAGTCCAATATAGTATCACTTAATAACCCAGTTAGTTTACCAACAAAACTTAATCTAATCTCATAGTTACCACTTTCTTGGTCAAAAGAAGCATTAAACTTTGTAAGATTTAACGCATATCTTATCGCCTTACCGTAATAACCTTTTATTGTTAAATAAAACAATGGATAGGGTAAATTAAAAAAAACAGAATAAATAGACTTCTCACCTTGTTCAAATAAGGTTCTACCTTGAATATCAACTAATGTCATATCAACGGTAGGTATTCCATTTGCAACAACTTTAACGATAATATTTGTGATTCCCAACATTTGGGTATCCGAATAATTATTAACATCTCTAAAGTTAATAGTTTTACCGTTAACGGTTTTAGATTTTTGACTCCCTTGATTTAAACCCCCACCTACACGTGAATTTAATCCCGTTATTTGGTCAGTATACGACGTATCAAAATTATTTTTTCCGCCAGGTTGTAAAAAATTAATTACAGACGCGGGATCACTCGAATCTGATTTTAGACTTGCAACTGTGGAGTTAACGATATCTAACGTTTCTCCAACCGCAAGTTTTGTTCTTGGTATTACTTTAGTTTCTAAATTTGCGTAATACACTAAATCTTCGTGGTCAACTAATCTGTCTTGCACTTTATTATTAACGATTATTTTGTTTGGGTCGATTAGAACAATATTGTCATAATCCGTTTCAACATAAATCGGTTGTTTTGAAAGGTTATCTGCCATAATAAAAAATATGTGTATCTACCGCATTTTTGTAGTCTAAAAGAGCACCCAATAATGGATATGGAATATTAAGTATTGTTCCGTCAGGAATATTAGTTTCTAATCCCCCATAAGATGGGTTAGCCATCATTATCAACCAACCAAAATACGGTGAACCATATTTTTCATAACTAAGCTTGTCTAACCTAGTTTGGTTATCTCTATATACGTATCTTTGGTCTGTGGATCTAGATGGTAACGTAACATATGGTACAACCGTTTGCGTTCCATTAACAAAAAAGTTTTGGTATCTATTATAATATTGCATATTAATTCATTTTTTTCTTTAAGTTGAAGTCGTCTCCCCCCGAATCCACCGTATCCCATAACGATAAAAGATTAACATCATTAGGAGGTGAAACCGGATCTTGTTTAGTTAAATCAAATAGTCTTATTTTACCTTTGTTAAATGGTTTATATTTATCATTTGGTAATTTAACAGAAAAATATTTGTCTTTAAAATTTTTAAAGTTATCATCTAAAGTCTTTTTAGATTTTTCATAATTTTTGTACCTCCCCGTTGGTAAATATGTTTTATTAGGTGAACTGTTAAACGAAACACCCGTAATCATTATACCAATATTCTGATACAGAAATTTTTGCCAATTATTTTGGAATATTGCGTCTGGTATTGAGGACATAATTTCATTTATAAACTTATCGGAGTCTTCTAATATTTCTTTACCAAATATTAAGAAAAACCTCACATCTTTAGGAACTTTAGAATCTATGTATGTTTCAAAATTAAATTCATCAGAATATACTTTACCAACCCCATTAGGTATCAACTGGTATTCACCAAACGCATTAGTAAGACCACCAAGGTCCGTTCGTATTGTTAAGAAATCATCTCTTAACTCATCATAAGTATTGGCCGCAGTACTACCGGCACCAATCTCGGTAGTCCCTGAAATATCGTATATTACGACACCACCACTTTTATTCTTATGTCCATCAACTTGACTTAAAACATAGTTAATTTGGTCAACATATTTTACAAACTCTATTTGTGATTTTACCAATTTTGATGTATTTTTCTCTAAAGATTGTAAGTATCCACTTTTTCTACTGTCAATCATTTCTTTAATTTTTCTTTTAACTTTACGTATCTCACCATTTGTTGGGAAAGTTTCTTGACCTAAACCTCCCAATATCGGTGATGTTTCATTTTCAACATCGTCTTTAGCCCCATTAAATAACTTATCAACTCTATCTTGGTATCCATCAGGTTTACCAAAAATAGTAACCTTATTACTTAGGTTACCTAACAAGTAATTAAACAAACCGGACGTAAACTTAGGGGTGCTCGTATAAAGTATTAATCCCCCCCATAATAAATCAGTATTTAATGTTTGTAGTGTTGAATAGGCCCCATTAATGTAGTTTTCGGTTTTATCAACCATGGTATCCATTAGTTCTTTATATCTAATTTTTCCTTTTATTTGTGAAGTATTCACATCCAAATATGTACTTTCAACAACCCCTAACGTTACACCACCATCATTAACCTCAGGTCTTTTTTGTGGCCCTATATCTCCTATCTCCTTTTTAATGTCATCAATTAATTGTTTTTCAAACTTTGGATTTATCGGGTCCGTTTCTTCGGCTCTTTCATCATACATTTCAGTATTAGCATAATAGTTAAAAGACAACGCGTTTTGTAATTTTGCAATTGGTTCTCGTAGACCTTGTCCGCCAATAAATTTTATTTGCATCGTAACCTCAGCAATCATGGGCTGTACTCCAATACCCTCAGGGTTTAAATCGTAAACCGCATCATCAAATTTTAAATCTAAACTCTCAAAAACGGCTTTAGTATGAAAAAAGTCGCCAACCCTAATAACACAAATTGGTGGTGAACCAAATGCACTATTAGTTACGTCATTATATGCTTCCGTTGTCGTATTCTGACCCGCCTCAACTACGGTTGGTATGGTTTCTCCAGGTCTCATACATTGTTGTAGAAAGGTCAATCTAGCATTTAACCCTTCAGGAGTAATTGAGTGAAAAACTGGATTAAAGTTTTTTATCTTACTTCGTATTCCGTCATATATCATTGGGTTTTCTTCCCTAATCATCTCAAAATAATTACATTCGCTTAATAGTTTTCTAAGTAATCTTTTAGTTATTCCTTCTCTAACCTCATTTGTTAATGTTTTTTTCTGTGTTTGTTTAACAACATATGATGATTCTGATTGTGGTTGTGTATCATTAGTGTTATTTACATCAGCACCTAGTGGGTCAATTGCCCCCTCAGGAGCATCACTAACTTCTGTTGATGCCGCTTCTGGTACATTGGTTGGTGCTTCAACTTTTGCGACGCCAACTTTAGTTCTCCTACACATCATACCTTGTACTGAAAATTGGTATATAGTTTGATTATTAAAGGGTTTAGAACAATCTATATCTCTATACCCCTCTTCGTCAATTGGTTGGTTTTCACCATTAGCTTCGATGTTGAATAATAAAAGTTTTTTATCAACCATGTCTTTCATCTTTAAGTCGCCCTCAGTATAATCGGTAATCATCTTAACAACTGAATCTGCACGTCTTTTAGAAAGACTTTGGTTAAACGACACAGACGCAGTTGAGTTAGCAGATCCGATAACGTCTAAGGTAACCTTAGTCCCTCCACCACAAAGTTTAATAACTTTAGATAATAATTCTTTAAATGTATTATATTCACTATCTAAAAATGTGAAAATACCACTTATAGAAGTTTTTCTAGTATCTAAAAAGTCTTTTAAACTAAAATTGGCCGGCGGATTAGGTAATACCGTACCATTATAATTATAAATTTTATCTTCCGCCCCGCTGTTATACGTACTTTTAAGTCCGGATAACTCACTATAAAATTTATCATACGAACTACTTGTGTCACTAGAGTCTGGTATCGCATTTTCAAAAAGCAACTGTATGTTTTGGAATTTAGCGATTTCAATATTTTCTTGTTGTGTTTGTCCAGAAGAACTTCCCGCACTCTCCTCAACTAAATTAGCGTTCTCTTGTACTATAACTTCACCAACAGGATTAGGATTAGGAGTACTTGGTACTAATTCGGTTACATTATTAATCGTTTCAATAACATTGTAGATATCAGATAAACTAAATGATTTATATTTTTTTAATAAATCATAAATGTCGTACTCAGTACAACCAGCAATAAACGAATCTATAACTTTAGTCGCAACTGATGAATTTTCTTTTGCCAATTCTTTATTAACCAAAACATTCATGATTGATGGGTGGTCAACAACTATTTTAAATTTTAACGTTCCGGTCCTTTCCGTACTTTGGTAAGTGTATATTGGTTCAGGCCTACCTAAAAAAACATTATCCTTCCATGATGTTCTAACATTATCATCAAAACTTAATTCATAAGGTGGGAACCACATAATTCTACCCCCATTTGGACCTATCTCACAACCAGGTAAACTATCAACCGTAAATCCAGGTCTACTAGACGTTCTCCAAGCCAAGTTTTCAATTGAGAACATATATTTTATCACTTTACCGTCCTTTCCAATATTGGTGGAATCTTCTCCATACATTGGAGCAATGTTCAAGTTATATGTAGAATCTAAAACAGAATAGGTGGCTCCTCTAATATTACCTTTACCATTATTTAATCTATTTTTTTGTAATTGTTTGTATGTACTATAGGGTCTATCCTTTGTGAATAGCCTACAATACTCATAACCTTGTACACTACTCACAGCGGCCGTACCAAGTTTTACAGATGTTGGCGTCACGTATCTAAAAACCCTGGACCCCTTAGTCATCTCTTGGTACCCATCGTTAAACACTTTAGTAACTTGATTAATAGCATTACCCACATGGTTAGGGCTAGATGATTTGGCACCGGCATCTATTAATTTTTGAGTGATGTCAAGTATCGACCCGTCAGTAAACGACAAAATAGAAGACTTACCGTCATTAAATGCTTGTTGTAATATGGTATCAAAAACAACGTCAGTAGAATTAATAATTTTATTATTAAACCCAACAAATAAACCAGGTTTAATAAATGACGAATCGTTAGTTGTCCATATAAAATCACCTATAATACTTGAATTACCAACAACCCCTAAAGTATCTAAAGACCCATTGTAATAATTTCTTGTATTTAAACCAAACAACCTTCGATTAACATCTTCACCTTCAAACTCCTTACCTAATACTCCGTAATCAAATACAGGTCCATTATTAGGTTTACCATCTCTACCTTTAGGTTGGTCAAGTTTTGGACTAACAATGTCTCTTACAAAATTTTTACTATTACCAATATAAAAATTAGGTTTAGGTGATGATAAATTAGGACTTTGTAAAGAATCTAAATTATAATCAGGTCTATATGAATTATAAAATAACATGTCAAACAACAACGACCTTGTTGCTTTTGATGTATTAGCCATTAATCTTTCAGACCCCGTATCAATATTTGCAGATAATAAATTATTTACAAGATTCCCTATATCTCCCGCAATAGCACCAATAGGATTGGCCAACATTTGACTTCCAAATTTTTTATCGGGATAATCAAAATATTCACCAGGAATAATAGAGTATGGAGAATAAAGACCTGATAGTCTTGAAGTAAATCCTAATATGTCTCCAACAATTGTTGATGGTGATGTTATTTGATAATTTTTTTGGACAAGTGGTATGTTATTCGTCACCACACCTAAAATATCAAATGGGTCGATTGACGGACTTGGCCCAATTCCACCTGATATTGTAGATACGGATGAGTTAGATAAAATAGACCTACCTAATGTTTGTTGGTATAATTCGTAAGCAACCCTTGTTCTAAATTCTTTTTGTAATTGTTTTGCAGCGATTTTAGCCAAATTAGAATCCTGACTTAAACTTCCTTCAGTTCCATTTGGATTATCGCTGTTTAAAATATTAATAGGACTATAGAACGACGGAACAAAAGAAAACGTAGTGTCGCTATTAGCATATGGTCTGTTTAAACTATCAGGAAATATCTCATCAATAACTAACTCGTCATATGCCCCATCACCAGTATTATAAAGATTTTTACCATAGTTATATGATTGAGATTGTTCTGTTGTTTTTCCAGGTTGTGATGCCGTAAAATCATACTCACCTTTATTAGCTTGTGTTTGGGTTTCTCTATTTGGAACAACCACGTCAGGAATAATATCCGGTTGATATGGGTTTTTTACTACCGTAGTTTTAAGTCTTTGGTCACCAATTCGTTCAAGTTTACTATCGTTACCCGAATTCTCTGTTGGTTCATATGGACCGACATTTGCTCCGAGTGAAAAATTACTATTTATATTAATTACATCACCGTAGTTTGTTCTTCTAGTTCCTGTTGTATATTTATTTTTAGTATATAAAAACTTACTTGTCGTAATACCAACACTATTTAATTCACTATTAATCGCGTCGTTAGCATTATCATATTCACCATAATTAGAAACCCCTAAAGTTCTTGTTGAGAACAATACGGTGTCACCAAAACCATTAGCTACCGATTCCGGATTATATTTGTTTAAAACTCTTAATATGTTTTCTTGTGAATCACCTTTTAACTCTAAAGGGCTTAACACCGCATCATCCGGTCCATAATTACCCTCATTAGCCTTAGTTTGGAAATTTAGGTTAGGTGTGACTGAAGTATTATTTTGCGTTCCTTGTGGACCATATTGGTTAATAACTATTTGAGCATCCTTTGAGAATAACCCTATCTTCTCTAAATCACTACCTAAACTATCTATAAAGTCATAGTGACCTTCGTTAGGTTTTGTTTGATTATTTACGTTAGGGTTGACAACATTTCTACTATCCGTTTGGTCAGGTCCGTATTGGTTTTTAATTATTAATTCATTTTCTTTAACATCACCAATAACTTCTAAATTACTACCAAAAGTTTTTTCAAACCCATAAAGACCTTCGTTTGTAATTTTGTTTGTGTTTTTATTAATATTAACGGGGTTACCAAAAGAATTTGAAAACTGAGTTGGTCCATATATGTTCTGAACATATAATAGTTTTTCAGAGTTATCGCCAATAACTTCTAATTTTGACCCTTCAGTATTTTTAAAACCATATAGACCACCATTGGTCTCAGTTCCTTTATTAATGTTTATTTGAATAACATTACCAAACTCACCACCAGAATTAAATTTATTTTGTTTTGTTAATCTCTCTTCTTGTTTTTTCTGTTCAACACTAATATCGGGAGAATCACTAACAGAATAATCTACCAATGTGATTTCTTTTTTATTAATCTTTGAAGACGCGAACGAACCGTCAACACTATATGGTTGTAAATTTTTTACTAATAATTTTTTTCTAAAATTCTCAGTTGAATCAAACGAAAGTGGACTCTCCATCTATTATCTTTTATTAGATAAATAGGTTATAAGGTTATTTTATAATTACCTTGATTGTAATCTTGTTTTAGATTTTGATAATATGTCTTTTTTATCAAACACATCCATAATTTTTTCTCTCAGTTGTCTCTTAAAGTCACCGTCTTTAGACAGTAAATCAGATAATGGACTATTAGGTATTCCTTTAATATTTAAATCCACAGTTATGTTAAAATTATTATCTATGGTTTGTGTTATATTTTGAGATGTTTCTTGTTTGGATGTAATCGTTTGTGCTGGTAAACTTTTTGGTTCATTACTTTTAAATGATATGTCCGTTGGATTTGATGACTCTAAACTCTTAACTTTTAAATAACTTTCTTTTAATACTGATAATTTTTTATCCAAATCAGGAGCAAATAGTGCTTGGTCTTCTTTTATAAAACTAAACATCTCACCTTTACCCGTAGCCATAGTTTTATTTCCTTCTCCAAAAAACTTATCTTCAGCACCTCCAATTTTAGGTTTATTCATTGCTTCAATCTCAGATATTGTTTTTTTGCTAGTCTCAAACTCGGCTCCCGCCACGTTATATGCGTTAGGGATACCTCTTAACACTGCTTCTCCAGGTGCAGTCATTGCCTCAGTTGGTACCCCAAGTTTTGCAAATCCCTCTTGACCTTGGTATTGGGCATTAACTATATCCGTTTTTTCCTGCTTAGTCATTCTATTTAACATAGTATCTCTAATGATTCTCGTATCTTTTGCTTGTGTTTCCGATAATGTTAACCCTTCTTCAGCCAATTGTCTATCCGACATTTGAGCCTTTTTTTGATATGCCTCAAGAGCATTTGTCAAGGCTGCCGGATTTTTACTTAAAGTCTCAGTTAAGTTATTAGTTTCAAAACCAGGGATTCTTAATTCCAATTTACCTCCTTTTCCAACCTCACTTAAAGATTTAACTAAATTCATTTGTTCTTCACTAAACTTACTTAAATCGACACCCTCTTTCATTAATTTATTCTGAACCATCTGTTCTTTAGCTGCCGTTCTACCAACTTGTACCAATGTTTCATAATCCCCACCAAATGCGGACGCTTGTTCCCTCAACCTCATCATAGCAACATTGTTGGTTTCAATTGCCCCAGTGACATCATTTATTTTAAATGCACTTTTAGCCATCTCTACAATTTTATCTTGTAGATTACCAACATTATTTGCCCCATCATTTAATAAATTAAATGGATTATTTAATCCCTCAATAGAACCACCTAACATACTAAAATTAGCAGCGGCTTCGATTGCCTTTTCTGGATCTAACATATCCTCTAAAAACTTTTTAGGAACTATCTTATCTACAGTAGTACCAAGTCTTTGTGCTTGTGCAGACATTTTAGTTAACCCCTCAACCCCATTTTGAAAGTTGAATGCGTCAACCATTGAAAGGTTTTTTTGTACATCTTCTAATAGTTTTTTAGCCTCTAATCCCGTCTCTCTAGCCATTTTAGCAATTTTAGCCATTTGAGATGCCGATTGTGTTTGCGATAATGTTAGTTTTAAAAACTGTCCCGCCATCTTACCAACTTCTTTACCCCCTATTCCCGTAGTTCTAGAAAGTGCAAGCATATTAATCGTCGCTTCTTCAACAGGTAAAGTCATTTTACCCATCTCACCAGATAACTCACCAGCATATTCTGTGACGTTATCAAACGATGCACCAAATTTAAGTGATTCATTATAAATATTTGTGATGGTATTTCTTAACTGAGTAGCCCCTTTATCGGTAGCACTAATATTTATAACTCCACTACCAAGAGTCCTTTGTAGTTTTTTTGCCTCGTCGTCCATCGCCGTTATAGAATCAATGGCGGTTTCAAATGCAAGGGACTTTTCAAATGCTTTTTTTACTACTCCTAATATATCTCCAAAGGAGGTCCCTTTAGCATCAAACTCATTTAAGGTTGTTTCGTCAACAAATAAAAACATACTACTTTTATTTTATAAATAGAATAATTTTAATTTTTATAGCCTTTCACCTATTAATTTATTCATGAAATATTTACGTTCATAAGTGGGCATCCCCATAATATCCAAATATGAAAAATTAACATATTTAGAT
>Ga0114969_10002991_pt1 | contig 13743 bp, 19 predicted proteins | sample M_130807_MF_Meta_FD_87316 | JGI IMG/M metagenome (GOLD analysis project Ga0114969, IMG submission 87316) | Freshwater microbial communities from Lake Montjoie, Canada to study carbon cycling - M_130807_MF_MetaG | ecosystem: Environmental > Aquatic > Freshwater > Lake | place: Lake Montjoie...
CTTTTCTGTTTTCACCGCAACAAGAGAGCACAAGTCATGACTAAGGCTGCACAAGGGCGTAAAAGGGCGCTGCAGGCCGTACCAGAGGCGATCAGGGTCGAACAGGGAATTCAAGGCCAACCTAAGCGCCTTATTGGCTCAGATCGGCCTAGAATTCATTCAGCGCTGAACGATTTGCCTTCCAGAGGTCTTGAAGTCGTAAATTTTGCAGCCAAGATAGGCATTGAGCTTATGCCTTGGCAGAAATTTGTGTTTGAGCATGCCATGAAGGTTAAGCCTGACGGCCGCTGGAAGTCGCCAGTTGTGGTGATCGTGGCAGCTAGGCAAAACGGCAAAAGCACAATTATGGAAATGTCGATCCTTGCCAGAATGTTTTTGTGGAATGAACCGCTGCAGCTTGGAAGCGCTCACGTATTGACTACCTCACTTGAGACATTCCGGCACATTGTCGCAATTATTGAAAGCAATAAAGAGCTAGCAAAGCAAGTCAAAAAAATCCGGTGGGCGCATGGGTCAGAGGAAATTGAATTAAAGTCTGGCGCTCGCTATGTGGTCAAAGCGGCCAACGCAGCTGCTCGCGGTTTTGCTAAACCTGAGACTGTGTACATGGACGAGACGCGGCAACTCAAAGACACCGAGGCTTGGTCAGCCATGCGCTATACAATGATGGCTGCCAAAAATCCTCAACTTTGGACTTTTTCAAATGCCGGTGATCAACACAGCTTAATTCTTAATCAGCTGCGAGATCGAGGCCAAGCAAGTGCCGCTGGATCGGACGACGACATTGCTTATTTTGAGTGGTCGGCTTATTCGGACAAAATAACTGACGAAAAAAATTGGGTCGCAAGCAATCCTGCCCTTGGCCACACAATCCATGAGGATAATATCCGCGCGGTGTTAAATGATCCGCCTGACGTAGTTCAGACAGAAGTTCTTTGTCGCTGGGTCAACACAATTTCTGGAGCTATACCGGCAAAAGAGTGGAATGAGTGTGGCGGAGCTGAGGTAGCCCTTGACGTAGAAAAGGTGACGTGGTTTGGCCTTGATCTTTCGCCGGATCGACGAGACGGGGCGCTGGTCGCGGCTCAAAAAAATCCTGACGACACTTTTGTTATTAAGTTGTTACATACTTGGCACAATCCAATTTCGCTTGACGATAAAGCCATTGCCAATGACATTGCGCCTTATGCTCGCAAATATCCTGTCGAATATGTTGCTTTTAGCAAAAGAACAAGCTCTGCGGTAGCTGCTCGCCTTGCACCAGCTGGAATTCCAGTAATCGACATAGACGGGGCGTTATACGGACAAAGTTGTGACGAATTGCTAGGAGCGATTACCTCAAAGCGGCTCATGCATGGAAAACAGGCAGAATTATCCAAGCAGATACTATCGGCCGTCAGATTACCAATGGGCGACGGCGGCTGGATTATCGGAAGGCGCGCCTCAAGCGTTGCGGTCTGCGCAGCTGTGGCCTCAGCTCTGGCGACGCACTTTGCGACACGCCCTGAAATGGAGATCGACATTTTCTCAGCCTAGGTGTATAGCAGACCTTTACACTTTGCCGCATGGGTCTATTTTCGCGCACAGTCACAACACAAGCGCCTGCGGCAACCTCTGACATTGAAGCTTCGCTAGCTCCGGTAAATGTCACTAGCTCGCTGTATAACCTTTATGGCGCTTCTGGAATTACAGCTTCTCGCGTTGAATTTATGTCAGTGCCAACGTGCGCTCGCGCAAGAAACATTATTTCCTCAAGCGTGGCAAGTATTCCGCTAAAAGTGCGAACAAAAGCTGACGGCGCTCGCGTTGAGACACCGCCAAGAGTTATCAACCAACCAGATCCGAGAGTTCCCGGATCAGCGACTTATGCGTGGCTTGCAGAGGATTTAATGCTTTATGGTTATGGATATTTACGCATTACGGAAATTTATGCGGACACATATCGAATTCGCAGCGCTGAACGCATAGATCCACAGCGAGTCACAATTAAAACAAATGCAAGCGGTACAGAAATTGAGTATTACTGCATTGACGGAATTGAAGCGCCTTATGAAGGCCCAGGCGCTTTAGCAGTGTTTTATGGCAATGATGAAGGAATTCTTAATCGTGCCGGTAGAACAATTAAAGCTGGCGCAGAATTAGAACGCGCGGCAACAATGTACGCGCGCGAACCAGTGCCAACAATGGTTTTGAAATCTAACGGCACAGCCTTGCCGGCAGATCGCATTGCTAAGCTGCTTGAGTCTTGGGGCGTTGCGCGTCGCAATCGTTCAACGGCTTTTCTAAATGCAGACGTTGAATTGCAGACACTTGGTTTTGATCCTGAAAAATTACAGCTAAATCAAGCCAGATCCTACGTATCGACCGAACTTGCCAGAGCTACGGGAATTCCGGCTTATTACGTTGACGCTGAGTCAGGATCGAGCATGACTTATAGCAATGCAACTTTGGCTAGACAATCTTTGCTTGATTTCTCGCTGCGCCCAATTATGACGGCGATAGAGGAAAGATTGTCTATGACTGGCATGGCCAATGATTTTGTGCCGGCAAGTCAAGAAGTAAAATTTGATTTAGATGATTATTTGCGTGGATCTGCAAAAGAACGCGCAGATGTGTACAAAATTCTTTACGATATTGGCGCAATTACCTCAGACGAAATCCGAATGGAAGAAGAGATGATCCGATGAAAGAACAAAATCAAGATCCAATTAAACTTGACTTTTCAATTAAAGTCACCGCCGCAGATTTTCCAAAGCGTGAATTGTCTGGTCGCATTGTGACATGGAATGAGGAAGGCGTCACTAGCTCTGGATCAACCATGTTTAAGCAAGGCTCGATCAGCATTGGTGACACAACAAAACTTTTGCTTGAGCACCGACGCGAAGCGCCTATTGGATTTCTTAAAAGTTACAACGTTACCAATCAAGGCATTGACGCAGTATTTTCTATTGGAAATACAACCGCAGGCAATGACAGCCTAGTCGAGGCCAGTACTGGACTGCGCGACGGATTTAGTGTGGGCGTGATTGCTCAAAAATATAAAAACGTTGACGGCGTTTTGGTAGTCAGCGCAAGTTCCCTAAAAGAGGTTTCACTTGTCACAGATCCGGCCATAGCTTCAGCAAAGGTCGAAATTGCGGCTAGTGAGAACAACAATTCTGAGTCCGAACCGGAAGCAGATGAACAAACTACAGAAGGAGATACGCAAGTGGAAACACCTACAGCCGTTCCAGAAGTCGCAGCCGAACCGGTTGAGGCTTCCAAAGTCGAAAAGGTCGAGGCTTCTCGTCCTCTCTACTTCTCATCACCGCGTTCGCCAATTACAACTGGCGGCGCATATCTTGAACACACAATTCGCGCAGGCCTTGGCAATGAGGACTCACGCCAATACATTAAAGCAGCAGACGACAGCTTCTCAACAAATCCAGCGTTTTCGCCGGTGTCTTATGTTCGCGACGTTGCACAAAACACAACTTCATTGCGTCCAGTAATTGAAGCTTGCGGTGGTACACGTCCGCTTAATAGCTACGGAATGACAGTTTCAATTCCTAAAATCACTGCTAACTCAACAGCTGCAACAGTTGCAGAAGGCGGAGATCCAACAGGTACTACAGCAATTACCAGCGCCTATGTGAACGCGACAGTCATCAAAAAAATGGGCTTCCAACGCTACAGCGTGGAGCTACTTGACCGCAGCGACCCTTCATTCTATGAAATCATGCTTCAAAATTTACGCGACGCTTATGCTCAGGCAACTGACGAATATGTAATTGCACAAATTACAGCTGGCGGTACACAAGCTGCTACAACTGCAGCTACATCAGCTGGCATTATTTCATTCGTCGCAACAGAGTCAGCAGCGGCATACAACGCAACAAAACGCACTGCAACTGCTTATGTGGCTGGTACTTCACAATGGTCACTACTTATGGGCGCAACCGACTCAACAGGTCGCCCTATCTATAACGCACAGCCAGTGGCTACAAATGCTGGTGGTTCAGCTACACCTACAAGTTTGCGTGGGAACGTATTGGGCTTGGATCTTTATGTGGACGCAAATATGGTCAACACAACAATCGACGAGTCAGCGTTCATTATTGAACCACGCTCAATCGAAATTTTTGAGTCTCCAGCACTTACATTGGCCACAAATGTGCCAACAACCGGAGAAATTGAAATTTCACTTTATGGTTACATTGCAGCGCAGGCCGTTTTTGCAGGTGGTCTCCGCCGCTTCAATTTGACATAGTTACAAACTAAGCATGGCCTAGGTGCGCTCCCGTATCTAGGCCAGTCGATCACGAAAGGACAGAGATGCCTAGCATTATTACAGCTTCACAGCTGCGCACAGTGTTGGGCGTCTCTGTCTCTTTATATTCTGACGCTTACCTTGACTCAATTATTAATTCAGCTGAGCAGGTCATTTTGCCTTTGCTTACTGCAAATCAAAATGCAATAGCAGCTGTTTATTTACAAAATAACGTTGCTTATTATGTAACGCAAAAACAAAATACATTTGTTACTGGTCAAAGTGTTGTAATTAGTGGTTGCGTTCCTGCTACTTTTAACGGCACAAAAACAGTTACATCAAATTTCTATGATCCAGTGCCTTATGTGCCTTTTGCATATCCTGCACCTTATTATGTATTTACAGCCGCAATTACAAATGCGGACATTGGATTTCGCCCAGTAATCCCTGCGGGCGTTGCCTACCTATCCGGGGCAAACGCGGCCACACTTTATGCAAGCACCGACGCGGTTGAACAAGCGGTCACGATCGTCAGTGTGGAAATCTTTCAAAGTGTGGTCGCTCCCGGTGGGCAGATCGAGGGCGTGGACTTTACGCCAAGCCCATTCCGCATGGGTCGCAGCTTACAAAACCGCGTAATTGGCTTATTAGGCAATTACATTGACGTTGAATCAATGGCCATGTAAATGCCTACGCCTACAACTATCGCAACCAATGTGCGCGGCACACTGGCAACAGCCTTGGCTAGCGTTGCAGCTTCAGTCTATAGTTCACCGCCAGAGGCCGTAATTCCGCCAGCTTGCGTAATTGTGCCTGACGCGCCATATCTTGAAACGAACACTATTGGCAAAAGTACAGTTCGAGTCAAAATCAATTTTGTGGTGACTGCCGCTGTCGCCTATAACAACACAGCTGGAGCGCTTGACAATCTCGAGCAACTTATTATTGCGATTATGGGCGCAATGCCTGCAGGTTACACAGTTGGAGACGTACAGCGGCCGACAGTGCAATCAGTAGGAGCTTCAAACCTATTAGTGGCGGATCTCGCGGTCAGCACTTACTACACACAACAGACAATCTAAGGAGAAAACCAAATGCCAACAACAATCGTCACTGGTCGCGACATAACCTTCACACTTGCGACAGTTAACTATGACGCACAAACTACGTCAGTAACACTGGTCAACGCGCCCGTTATTACTACTTATCAAACATTGGACGGCAAGGCTTACAAGCACATTGACGATCAGTGGACATTAAATATCGAATTGTTATCAGACTGGGGCGCAACCAGCTCGCTATTTGAAGCAATGTGGACAGCCTTTACATCTGCTCCAAATACAGCGCTGGCATTTACTTTGGTATCTGCAACTGGTGCAAGCTTTGCCGGCAATGTCTTTCCGGTAGCTCCTACAGCTGGCGGCGCTGCACCAGACGCACAGACTGACTCATGGGCCATGCTTTGCTCAACAACACCAGTCCTAACAATCACCTGATAGCAATAGAAACGGGAGCACACAATGAAACTGCCAATCACGATCGAGTACACCTCAGGCGAGTTCGGTACATATACCGCACAACCGCCAGAGTGGGCGAAGTGGGAAAACAAAACGGGACAGACCATTTCACAAGCACAAGACAAGATTGGTATTGCCGATCTGCTGTTTCTTGCATGGCATGCAATGAAGCGAGAAGCTGGTGGCAAGCCAATCAAGGGCTTTGAAGTCTGGTGCGAGACTGTTGCAGACGTGACAGTCGGTGAGGTTCTCCCAAAAGCTACGCCGCCGGAAGCGTAAATCGCATTTTGGTCGATCTAGCCTTGGCGACCGGAATAGCAATGAGCGAGTGGCAGACGGCGGAGCAGATATACACAGCGCTTGAGATATTGGAGAAAAACAATGAGCGACAGCGTTGAGATTGCCTACGACAAGGCGGATCTGCGTCGCGTTTTAGGTGCGTTCAAGGCTATGGACGAGGAAGCTACAGTTCAAGCAAAGGCAGTCTCAGGATCGCTTGCAGAATTTGCTCAGGACAAGATTGTCGGCACAGCTGTAGATCGAGGTCGCGCAGCTGAAAAGATTGCTCGCGGCTCAAAGGTTTCTAAATCATCAAAGGTCGGAGAGCTGTCTTTTGGATTTGCCAATCAGAAGTTTTCTGGCGGCGGCACAACAAAAGAGCTTTGGGGCGGCAACGAGTTTGGATCAAATAAATTTAAGCAATTTCCAATTTGGTCAGGGTCTGGGCCAAAAGGTCGAGGTTCAAATGGTTGGTTTATTTATCCAACATTGCGCGCCATTCAGCCCGAAATCATTGCTAAGTGGGAAAATGCTTTCGACAAGATCCTCAAGGAGTTTTAATGGTTGCGCAAAGTAGAACGCTCAAGCTTTCAATACTTGCTGACGTTGATCAACTAAAAAAATCCTTAAATAGTGCAAATGCCGACGTTGAGGACTCAAGCAGCAAACTTGGAGAATTTAGCAAAAAAGCTGGCGTTGCTTTTGCCGCCGCTGCAGCTGCCGCCGGCGCTTATGCGATAAAACTGGGCGTTGACGGCGTAAAGGCGGCAATCGAGGACGAAGCTGCGCAAGTAAGACTTGCCACATCTTTGAAAAATGCCACAGGTGCGACAAATGAAATGATTGCCTCTGTTGAACAACAGATTCTTAAAACATCTTTGGCAACAGGCGTCGCAGACGACAAATTGAGGCCAGCTCTGTCTCGTCTAGCTCTTTCGACAAATGACGTTACAAAAGCACAGGATCTTTTAACGCTTGCTTTAGATATTAGTCAAGCAACTGGCAAAGGGCTTGACTCAGTAGCTAACGCGTTAGGCAAAGCCTATGACGGCAACACTGCCTCTCTTGGCAAATTGGGCATTGGATTATCTACAGCAGAATTAAAAGCAATGTCATTTACAGACGTTCAAACGAAACTTTCGGATTTATTTGGCGGTGCGGCAGCTGCTAACTCAAAGACATTTGCCGGACGTCTTGAAATTCTCAAAGTTACATTTGACGAGGCCAAAGAGTCAGTCGGCGCAAAACTATTGCCTATTATTCAGCAGTTAGTGCAATTTATAGTTGACAAGGTTGTGCCAGCGTTGGGCAAATTTGCAGATTTCTTTAAGCCAATTACAGACGCAATTAAAAACAATCAAGAAGAATTTACAACTTTTATTAACTTCATTCAAAAATACGTCGTGCCAGTATTGGTCACAGTTTTGGGCGGAGCGTTTAAAGTTGTAGGCGAAATCGCTGGTGGCGTAATCAACGTCATTGGCATAGTTGTAGGTGGCCTCAATAACCTAATCTCTGGCGCTGTCGCCGGCATAAATGCTTTGATCGGCCTTTACAACTCAGTGCCATTTTTGCCTAACGTCTCAAAAATTACAGCTCCAACTATTAGTGTGCCAACAGTTGCAGTGCCTAGCGTCACCTCAACTAGCAAAGTGCCAACTATTAGTGTGCCAACAGTATCTGCTGGATCAGGATCTACAACTACAGGCGGCGGTGTTTCAGCTGCCGCAGCTGGCGCAGCTATGGCTGCAGCTCCGGTCAATTATGGTTACACAGCCGCCAATCCTTCTTTTGTTTTTGGTCAAAATACAGCGCCAGCTTTTAACGTCACAGTCAATGGCGCAATCGACGCCGAAGGCACAGCTCGCACAATTGTCAACGTCTTAAATGACTCATATTTCCGCGGTACAGGTGGCGGCGCTAACCTGTTATTGGCTCAATAAATGACGCAATGGGCGCCAGTCTGGCGTGTGAAGATTGCTGGTACAGACATTACCGACTCAGTTTTAGCCAGTTTGAACATAACCTCAGGGCGAACAAACATTTATGAACAAGCTCAAGCTGGTTACTGCTCGATCACACTAATTGTTTTTAATCAAGTGCCAATTGGATATGACATAAATGACGCCTTGACAATTGAAGTTCAGAACACTTCAGCGGTCTTTGTGCCTATTTTTGGCGGTTCGATTGTGGACGTGTCAATTTCAGTTTCAGAGGTCGGTTCAACGGCTTACACGCAAGAAGTGACCATAACTGCCTTGGGCGCTTTAGCAAGGCTGCAAAAGGCTCTTACAAACGGCGTTTTAACACAAGATTTTGACGGCAACCAAATCCTGACAATTTTGACAGATTTGCTAATTAACAACTGGAATGAAGTACCAGCTGCTTTACAGTGGCAAAATTATGATCCGACAATAACTTGGGCCAATGCTGAAAATACCGGATTGGGCGAGATTGATACACCGGGCAATTATGAATTGGCTCAACGCTCATCATCAACAACATTGGTTTATGATTTAGTCTCAAATTTGGCAACCTCTGGCCTTGGTTATATTTACGAGGACGCCAGCGGTCAAATTGGCTATGCCGACTCAACTCACAGATCAACTTATTTGGCCACCTATGGCTACACAGATTTGTCGGCCAATCAGGCGTTAGGCCGAGGCATAACTATCAAAACTAGGGCTGGCGATCTACGCAATGACATCACAATCAAATATGGCACAAGCAGCGCAAGCCAAGTGACAAGCACCGACGCGGCTTCTATAGCAGCTTATGGCGATCTGGCTCAAATTATCACGACAACAATTAAACATCTAGCAGACGCCACATCTCAGGCAGCGTTTTACTTATCTTTGCGAGCTTATCCAGTGCCAATTTTTGATCAAATTACCTTTGCGTTGACCAATCCTGAGCTAGACAATGACGATCGAGACAGCCTCATAAATGTGTTTATGGGTCAGCCAATCTCACTTACCGATTTGCCGCCCAATATGGCCGCCGGCAACTTTTTAGGCTTTGTAGAAGGTTGGAATTTTAGAGCTTCTTACAACCAACTTGACGTCACTTTGTCTATGTCGCCTTTGGCGTTTTCTTTGCAAGCAATGCAATGGCAGGACGTGAGTGTCTTGGAGCAATGGAACACATTATCTGCCACACTTGACTATGAACATGCTTTAGTCGTGGCCTAGAAAAGGAGAAATAAATGGCTAATCCGACAACGAATTTCGGCTGGGTCATGCCGGCTTCAACAAATTTAGTTACAAATCTACCTGCGGATTTTAACGTTTTTGGCCAAGCTGTAGATACTTCAATGCAGTATTTGCTTGGTGGCACAACTGGTCAAGTTTTATCAAAAACGTCTGCAACAAATATGGCTTTCACTTGGGTCACACCTCAAGTCGGTGACATAACAGCAGTTACAGCGGGCACAGGCATTTCAGGTGGTGGCACATCTGGCGACGTAACAGTTACAAACTCAATGGCAACTGCTTACACAACAAAAGGTGATCTTGTACCAGCTACCGGATCTGCCGCATTTGCTCGCTTAGGTGTTGGGACAAATGGTCAAGTTTTAACTGCCGATTCAACCGCGGCAACCGGCATTAAATGGGCTGCTGCATCTACTGGCGCGATCGTTTATGTTGGACAAGGCACATTTTCTGCTGCATCTAGCGCGACTCTTGATAGCGTATTTACTTCAACTTATCGCAATTATTTACTTTATTTTGATTACACTTCCGCTGCTGGTTCGGATGTTAGAGTAACATTTCGCACAAGCGGAGTAGATAACACAAATGCTCTTTATTATTCAAATTTGCTTTATGGCGCTGGCGGCAGTACCGGTTCAAGCAATTCTGCAACTCAGACAAGCGCAAAAATTGGCGGCGGTGGTGCGACAAATGGCGGTTTAATTGCAGCAACAATTTATGCGCCACAAGCGACAGATCAATCTCGAATTGAATCTCGTGGTCATAAAGATATAGGTGCAAATGCCGAAACACATGTTTATAACTCAGGTTTCAATGCAACAACTTCCTTTGACGGGATCAAACTATCAACAGCGACTAGCACCTTAACAGGTACATTCAGAATCTACGGAATAGTGAACTCATAATGACTAAAAAAATGATCTCATTGACGGACGCAATTACAGGCGAAAACATTGTGCGTGAAATGAACGCCGAGGAATTGGCTTACATAGAACAGATGAAAGCCGAAACTATTGCTGAACAAGAAAAAGCAACTCAAAAGGCAATCCAAAAGGCTGCGCTATTGGAAAAACTTGGCATAACTGCCGAAGAAGCGGCTTTGTTGCTGTCATGACCTATCCGCAAGGCACAGCTGCAGCTTTAATTGCAGTTGCACTTCGAGAGGTTGGCACGATCGAGCAGGGCGATAACTTGACCAAATACGGCAAATACACCGGTGCGGACGGCTTGCCTTGGTGCGGATCTTTTGTTAATTGGTGTGCCAATCAAGCTGGCGTCAAAATTCCTAGCATGGTCGGCACAGCTGCCGGTGCGCAAAAAATGAAGGATCTTGGCCGTTGGAAAGAAACGCCACAATTAGGCGATCTTTGCTTTATGGATTTTCCACATGACGGCATTGATCGAATAAGCCACATTGGCATTGTGGCCAAGGTTGGACTCAAAAGTGTTTTATGTATTGAAGGCAATACCAGTGGCAACGGCGATCAGCGCAACGGCGGAATGGTCATGATTAAACAACGTTTTTTAGGCAAAGAAATTGTTGGTTTTGGTCGCCCAAAATACGCAGAATATGTTGGAGAATTGCCACTTGTAGAACTGCCACAGTTAGCCAAAAAGGAGAAAACCAAGTGAAAGAATTAAAGCCAATGTTGGCCAGTTATGCTCGATCATTTATAGCTTCTAGCCTTGCGGTGTATATGGCAGGTGTAACAGATCCAAAAGCAATTTTGTCCGCTGGCATAGCAGCTGTTTTGCCGGTACTTATGCGTTGGCTCAATCCTAATGATCAAGTTTATGGCCGCAAGTGAGCGTTGCAGAATGGACAGCCGTTGCCGGCTTGGTTTTGGCAATTTTAGGCGCGGTTTATTCGTCTATGCAATTTATGGTCAAGTCAATCATGCGAGAATTAACGCCTAATTCTGGCAAAAGCCTAAAAGATCAGGTTTCAAGAATTGAACAAAGGCTTGACCAGTTGATTTTAGAAATAGCCTTTCAACAAAAAAAGGACTGAGACACGCCCAAAATTGAGCGTGAGTCTTTACAATGTCAGATCATTGCTTCATTCTTTTATTAGGGAGTGAAGCACAGTAGCTCCCTGAACGGGAGCAATTATGTTAGTGACATTCGATATTGGCTGGATCATTGTTGGCGTATTAGCAGTCTCAGTGATCTTTTACAGCTTGGGCGTAAATGCCGGGCAAGCTCATGGCTACATGCGTGGACGTGCCGCAGGTATTAAACTTGGCAAGCTAATCAAGGAGCAATCATGAGCTTCTTAGATAACTATGAAGGCGTGGCCGAGAGAATTAAGCGCTTTTGGGCGACATATCCGACGGGCAAAATCCACACGTCAATTATTGACGTTGATATAAAGCAAGGCTACATCTTGGTTGAATGCCGAATATATAAAAAATACGAGGACGAGCAGCCAGCAGGTATTGACTACGCTTTCGGCAATGTAGCCACCTACAACATCAACATGAAAAAATGGTTCGTTGAGGACACAGTGACGTCTGCAATCGGACGCTGCGCAGGGCTGGTCTTAGGCACAGACACAAGGCCAACTCAAGAAAATATGCAACAGGCGGAGCAGGTTGACGTGCAAATCGTGCGGCAAAGCGCCGAGGACGTTGATCTATGGGCTACTGGTATTAGTGAGGATTTAGTGCCAACAGCTAATGCAATCGAGGAAATCAAATCACAGCTTGGTGGCGTACAGATCGCAGCTGCGCCAATCTGCTCACATGGCCACATGATCTGGCGATCAGGCGATAAGAATGGCAAAGCGTGGGGCGGTTATATGTGCGTTGAGAAAAGCAAGCCTAAACAATGTGCGCCGCGTTGGTTCGTATTGGCTTCAGACGGCCAATGGAAGCCACAGGTGTAGCCATGGGCGACTTTGAAATGATTAAATTAACAACAGGTGAACGCCTTCGCATTGATAAAGACGGATCTGAGCTGCGAGACGAGGTCACGCCACCGGCAATCGAATGGTGCGATAGAGGCCAACACTATGCGTCAAAATTAGGCGGACGTGACGATTATGGCATGCTCTGGATTTGCTTGGAATGTCAAAAATTATGATTAAAATGAAAATATCTGAGGCCGACGAATGGGCTATCCACAATCGAGCAGCGCAGGTTGTTTTTTCTTTAGATGATTTGAGTAGAGTCCAGCGATACAACGCGAAATTAAACAATTATGAACGAGTAACAGAATACGCAGAGTCTCTTGGCGCTGAAATGGTTGTTGCCCGGTACTTTAGCTTGGACTATGACGTCAACGTCTCCAATGGCAAACGCAATGCGGACGTTGGAAAGGGCATAGAAGTTAAATGGACAAGCTACATAAACGGATCTTTAATCATTTATCCAAATGATCGAGTAGATGATGTAGCCGTCTTAGTTGTTGGCAGATCGCCTGAGTATTACATTGTTGGCTGGTTGCCGGTAAAGGCTGCTATGCAAAAGCAATTTAAGAATACAAGCCAAGACAGCTGGTGGGTCAATCAAGACAGCCTCAATCCAATTGGCGATTTAGTTAGGAGCAGTTATGCGACAACTCATATTTGATTGCGAAATGTGCGCAAATCTTTATGGCGACGGCCGCAGGCTGCATTTACTATCTAAAGGAGCAGAGCTAACGCTTCATGAGTGGTTCAGCCAATGCTCAGGCTGTGGCACATTTGGCGTCAAGATTGTTGATGAAGCTTTAGTAAAGGAATTGTAAGCCTGTGGATAACCTGTGGACAACACGCCGAGTCCTTTGCTCAAAACCTGTGGATAACTCTGGCCTACTTGACTCGGCAGTGTACGCTGGAGCATACAAGTCGCAGGAGATTTTATGACTTCCAGACAGAATGATTATAACTCTTTCAGTTTAATCATTAAAAGAAAAATAAAAAAAACTGTTCTGTTGTCAGTAATCGCAAGCGCAACGATAGGCCAAAGCTCTGCCTACGGCGTTGATTACCGGGACTCATTGAAGCTATACGCACACAGTCAAATCGTTAATGACAGCCAATATCAATGCTTTTATAAGTTAATTACCAAGGAAAGTAATTGGCAAGTAAATGCAAAGAACGGAAGTCATTACGGATTGGGTCAAATGCGCAATACCAATTACAAGAAGCTCGACGGATTTAAGCAAATCGATTGGTCTATGAGATACATTGAGAAGCGATACGGCAGCATGTGCAATGGTTGGCGTTTCTGGATTGCGAATGGATATCATTAAATGGCTGCATTAAGTAACAGAGCTACTGGTGGGAACACAAGAGCTTGGCGCAAGATCCGAGAGCGAATACTCATACGTGACGGCTATTGTTGCCAATACTGCGGTGCAGAAAATGCCACAACAGTCGATCATGTGTTGCCAATAAGCAAAGGCGGCACAGATGAACCGGATAACCTGCTAGCTGCGTGTACTAGGTGCAATTACAGTAAAAACGACAAAGTAGGTCAGTTTTTTGGACAGGCAAGAACAC
>Ga0114969_10002997_pt1 | contig 13726 bp, 9 predicted proteins | sample M_130807_MF_Meta_FD_87316 | JGI IMG/M metagenome (GOLD analysis project Ga0114969, IMG submission 87316) | Freshwater microbial communities from Lake Montjoie, Canada to study carbon cycling - M_130807_MF_MetaG | ecosystem: Environmental > Aquatic > Freshwater > Lake | place: Lake Montjoie...
AAGCCGTTACTGGCGCCGGTCTTGGCCTGGCCATCGCCAAGTGGATTGCCGATGCGCACCGCGCCGTCATCTCCGCCGAATCCGTGCCTGGCGCGGGTTCGCGGTTTACCGTGCGGTTTACTCCTGCGACAAGCGCGCCACCGAGGAGCTCCCTGTCATCCTCCTGACAGGTACGGACGCTAAAATCGCCCATAGGGCGAAATCCGTCGTCCGGCTGGTCTTTTGCATGGAGCCGATGCGCGCGACTCGTCTGATCCTCACGGTTCTTGTGGCCGCGCCGTCGCTGCTGGCCCAACCACAACGATTGACTCGGGCTGCCGCGATCGACGCTGCGGTTTCGCGCGGCGCGCGCCTCGCGTTTGCTGCCGCGGACACCAACGTCGCCCGCGCACTCGGACTTTCGGCGCGGGCATTTCCGAACCCAACGTTTGGCGCGGCCTACTCGAAGGACACGCCGCAGTACCATCTCACGGTTGACCTGCCGGTGGATTATCCCTGGCTGCGCGACACGCGCATCAAGGTGGCGACCGCGACGCAGCAGGCGAGCCGGTACCGCTTCCGGTTCGAACGTGCCGCCGCCGCACTCGATGCGGATACGCTCTACACACACGCACAGGCGCAACTTGCGCACCTGCAGCTCTCGCGCCGCAATGCCGTTGACGCTGACTCGTTGCGTCGCATTGCCGTCGCGCGGCGAGATGCCGGCGACGCGAGTGATCTGGATGTTGAACTCGCGGCGCTTGTTGCCGGCGAACAACGGAATGCAGCGGCCAACGATTCTCTCGCGTACCTCGATGTTGTGCTTTCGCTCCAAACGGTGATGGGGTTGCCGGCCGATTCGGCGCGTTTGGTGATTGCCGACTCACTCGGGGTTCCGGCGGCTTCAGACGCGCGTGCCACGATGGGGACTCCCCTCACTGTCGCGGCCTCGCAGGCGGGGCTTGAGGCCGCCGAGTTGCTCACGAAGCTCGAACGCCGAAACCGGTGGGCGCCACCGAATGTCATGGCAGGATTCGACACCCGCGATCCGGGCGGCACAGGCAATAAGCTGCTCCCGACGTTCGGATTGTCTCTGCCGATTCCGTTGCTCGACGGCAACCGCGGACCGATCGCACTGGCCGATGCTGAGCGCGACCGGGCGCAGGCAGAGCTCGCCCTCTCGCGATCAGAGTCGCAGGCGGCCGTTGCGCGTGCTTCGCGCGAACGCGAATCGGCGCTCGCTCGTGTACAGCGCGGCGGTCAGCTGGTGGCGAGCGCAAACCGGGTCGCGGCAATGTCGCTCACCGCGTTCCGCGAAGGGGCGGCGACGCTCGCCAGTGTGCTCGAAGCACAGCGCACCGCACGTGACGTGCTCGGCAACTATGTAGACGATCTCGCGCGCGCCTGGATTTCCATTGCGACGACGCGAGTGCTTACCCTCACGGTCACACCGGACGGCCTGCAATGAACTGGATGTCATCGCGCGCACTGCGCCCAATCGCGGTCGTGCTGCTTGGAGCAGTGCTTGGCGCATCCGTCGCGTGCAAAGCGGCGGCGCCGGAGGAAGGCCCCGCGGTGCCGCACGTGACGGCGACCACGGGTGTTGCCGCGTCGGGACTGTTTCGTGAAACGATCACGATGATCGGTTCTGTTGTCCCGCGTTCGGGCTCGGTGGCGCTCCTGAGCGCGCCGGCGCCTACGCGTGTCGCCAATGTGCTCACTGTTGTGGGCCAGGCCGTGAAGAAGGGCGCTCCACTCGTGGAGTTCGAGCGAGCGCCGTTCGAAGCCCGTGCCGCTAGTGCCGATGCCGCCGTCCAGGCCGCCGAGTCGGCACACACCCGTGCGCAGCGGCTTGTCGCGCAGGGCATTGCCGCACGAAAGGATGAAGAGCAGGCCGCCGCAGATCTCGCCCGCGCCAAAGCCGACGCCGTTGCCGCGCGACGCGAAGCCCAACTCGCGCGCCTCGAATCGCCGATTGACGGCGTCGTCACGAAAATGAATGCCGTGCTCGGCGCGTCGGTCGACGCGAGTCAGCCGCTGATTGAAGTGGCCGATCCGCGGGCGCTCGATCTGCTCTTTCTCGTGAGCCCAGAAGACGCCGCGCGCATCCACACCGGTGCCCCAGTGACGGTCTCCGTCGGGCAAAACTCGGATGCTGCGGTGATTGGCAAGACCGTTGTGCGCGAAGTTGGCGGCGCCGTGGATCCTGATTCCCGGGCCGTCTCCGTGCGCGCACGCGGTGGCGATCTGAAGCGCGCGTTGCGGATTGGTGAGAACGTGACGGCCGAAGTCACCGTAGCGGAGTTTCCGAAGGCCGTGATGGTGCCGATCAAGGCGCTCGTGCCGGATGGGGAAGGGTTCAAGGTGTTTGTCGTTGATGAAGAGGGCGTTTCCCATCAGACGCCCGTCAAAGTCGGTGGTCGCACCGCGACGGTTGTTCGAATTGCCGAGGGACTCAAGGCCGGGCAGATCGTCGTCGTCGAAGGGGCCTTCGGCATGACCGACGGTGGCAAGATCAACGGCATCTCCGATGACGAAGACGACGCGGGCGGCGATCCTGCGCCGGCTGCAAAGGCGACAACGCCGAAGGGTGACAGCGCCAAGAAGCCTGACGCCGCGAAGAAGCCGTGAGCGAAGCCGTGAAGTCCCGCGGGTCGCTGTTTGGGCTCCTCGCGGAGCAGCGGAGGTTCGTCTACCTCGCGGTCGCGCTGCTCTCCGCCGCCGGCATCTGGGCAGCGTTCTCGCTGCCATCGGCGATCTATCCCGAGCTGGCGTTCTATCGCGTCACGATTGTCGCTGAAGGATCATCGCTCGGCGCGCGGCAACAACTGTTCGGTATCACGCGCACGCTCGAGGAAGCGGTCAGTATCGTGCCCGGCGTCGTTCGCGTGTCGTCGAAATCCATTCGCGGCGCCAGCGAGATCAACGTGATGTTCTCGCCGAGCACCGACATGGTGGACGCCCTGCAGCAGGTGCGCGCCCGCGTGACGCAGGCGCAAGGCGATCTCCCCGCCGGAATGGATATCGTCACTGAGCGCCAGGTGCCGTCGCTCTTCCCGATCCTGTCGTACAACCTCGAGGGCGGCGATCCGGCTGCTCTGTTCGACATTGCCCGCTATCAGGTGAAGCCGGTGTTCTCACGCGTGCCGGGCGTGGGCCGCGTGGAAGTGCTTGGCAACGACATGCGGGAGATCGAGGTCGTCGCGGACCCGATTCGGCTCGCGGCACAGGGGATGACGTACGCCGACCTGGCCGAGGCGATCACGAAGGCGACGTCGGTAAAGGCCGTCGGCCGCATGCCGGCCAACTATAAGCAGTACCTGATTGTCAGCGCTACTGAGGCGCATTCCATAGAAGACATCGGCAACGTCGTGATCGGTCACGGGTTGCGCGTGCGTGACATTGCAAAGGTCTATGCGGGCACTGAGGACCACCTGCGCATCATTGCGGGCGACGGCAAGCCGGTGGCGCAGCTGAACATCACGCGTCGCGTCGGCGGGAATACGCTCGAAGTGGCGGACAGCATCGCCGCGCTCGCGCGTGCGTTGAAGCCCACGTTGCCGCCCGGCGTGCACCTGAAGCCCGTGTACGACCAGGCCTCGCTCGTGCGCGAAGCGGTAAAGTCGGTGCGCGACGCGATGCTCATCGGCGCCATCCTCGCGATCATCGTGCTCCTGCTCTTCCTGCGGCACGCGCGCATCACCGCCATCAGCGCGTCCGCCATCCCGCTGACGATGGTGATCACGATTTACGTGATGTCGGTGACAGGGCAGACGTTCAACCTGATGACGCTCGGCGCCATGGCCATTGCCATCGGTCTCGTGATCGACGACGCGGTCGTGATCACCGAAAACATCGTCCGCCATCTGCACTTGAACGCTGATCGGCGCGCGGCCATTCGTGACGCGGTTCAGGAGCTTATCTGGCCGGTGACCACGTCCACCATCACGACGGTGGTGGTATTTCTGCCGCTCGGTCTCCTCGAGGGCGTCGTCGGCCAGTTCTTCCACGCACTTTCGATCACGCTGACAATCGCCGTCCTGGTGTCGCTGGTGCTGGCACTCACTATTATTCCGCTGCTCTCTGAACAGTTCCTCACCGCCGCCGACGCAGAGCAAACTGAGGGCACGGCGTCCGCGCCCACCGGTGCGCTCGCCGGCCTCGGCCGGATGATCGATTCGCTCTCGGATTTCTATGAGCGCTCGCTTGGTGGCGTGCTGCACCAGGCGCGCCTGATGATTGTGGCCGGCGTGGTGCTCGTGGCGGGCGGCTGGTTCGCGTATCGCAGCGTCGAAACCGGCTTCATGCCGGAAATGGACGAGGGCGCATTTGTCCTCGACTACTGGAGCCCCGGCGGCAGTTCGCTCGTGGAAACCGACCGGATGCTGAAGATCGTGGACGGCTTTCTCGCCACGACGCCTGAAGTAATCGGCACCTCGCGGCGAACTGGCGCCGAACTCGGATTGTTCGCCACCGAACAGAATCGTGGTGACTACGCCGTGCGTCTCGCGCCAGGGAACAAGCGCAAGCGCGAGATTGCAGAAGTGATGGAGGACGTTCGAAGCCGGATCGAGCGTGACCTCCCACGACTCCGGGTGGAGTTTCTGCAGATCCTTTCGGACGTGATTAATGATGTCGCCGGCAACGCCCATCCAGTCGAAGTCAAACTCTTCGGTGCCGATCTCGCGGTGCTCGAGGCATATGGGACCACGCTGGATTCGGCGATGTCGAAGATCGCAGGGCTCGAGGATCTGTACAGCGGTGTCAGTGAGCCAACAGCCGAAATAGCGATGACGATCAACGCGGCTGAGGCCAATCGCGCGGGACTGACGCCCGCCGCGGTGAGCGATGCCGTCGGCGGCGCGCTGCTTGGTGTGGAAGCTGGGGAGGTTCGCCTCGACGACCGCTCCGTTGGTGTGCGCGTGCGGGCGCCGGACTCCGTGCGATTCAATCCGGCCCTGCTGGCCTCGCTTCCATTGGTCGGTCGCGAGCACGGCGGTTCGGTGCCGCTCGGATCGCTCGCCCACTTCACCTCGATGGATGCACGCGCCGAGTTGCTGCGCGAAAACCAGCAGCAGATGATCATGATGACGGCCGAACTCGGCAAGCGCGACCTTGGGTCGGTGATGGCGGAGATCAAGGATGTATTGAAGAAACATCCTGCGCCCGCCGGCATTCGCCTCGAGCTTGGCGGGCAGTACGCCGGGCAGCAGACGGCGTTTCGCGCGCTGCTGCTCGTGCTGGCGCTGGCGGCTGCGAGCGTCGTGGCGGTGATGGTGGTTCAGTTCCAGTCGTTCGTGGAGCCCTTTGTCGTGCTGCTCGCCGCGCCGCTGTCCTTCGTTGGGGCGCTCGTGCTGTTGCTCGCGACCGGGACGGCACTGAACGTGTCATCGTTCATGGGCCTGATTCTGCTCGTCGGCTTGATTGTCAAAAACGGAATTATCCTGCTCGACTTTACGCGTCTGCGGATGCGCGATGGCCTCGCGCTCGAGCCGGCCATTCGGGAGGCGGCGCGCATTCGGTTACGGCCCATCCTGATGACGACGCTCTGCACGCTTTTTGGTTTACTGCCACTCGCGCTCGGCCTCGGCGCCGGGAGTGACATGCAGCGTCCGCTCGCGCTGGCCGTGATCGGCGGGCTCGCGTTGTCGACGCCGATCACGCTGTACCTCGTCCCGACGTTGCTCGTTGCCGTGCGCGGCCGCGACTACCGGCTCCCGACGACGGTTGCCTGAGAAGACACCGAACTTCACGCAGTTCTTTCACCATGGAGATTCAATGAAGTCCGCTCGCCATACTCCCCTTATTGCTGCCAGCGTGTTTGCGCTGGTCGCTGCCGCGCCGGCGATTCGGCAGGCCGCCACCACGTATCATGTCACCAAATCGGTGCCCCTCGGCGTAGATGGTGGATGGGACTATCTCACCGTCGATCCTGATGCGCAGCGCGTCTACATTTCGCGCGGCGGTGCGAATCTGGTGCAGATCGTTGACCTCAAGACGAACACGCCGATTGGCACGATCGATGACACCCGCGGCGTGCACGGCATCGCGCTTGCACCGGAGTTCAACAAGGGTTTCACGAGCAACGGCGGCGATTCGACGGTCACGATCTTCGACATGAAGACGATGAAGGAAACGGGACGAGTCACCGTCACCGGCAAGAACCCCGACGCCATCCTGTACGACCCGTTCAGCAAGCGCGTGTTCACCTTCAATCACACGGGCAAGAGCACCACGGCGATTGATGCCGCAACCGGGAAAGTAGTTGGGACCGTAAAAACGGAAGGGGTTTTGGAAACCGGCCAGTCCGACAATGCCGGCACCATCTTCGTGAACGACGAAGAAGGGAACCGCCTCTTCGTGTTCGACGCGAAGACCCTCGTTGTAAAGGCCACCTGGGCACTCGACGGCTGCAAGGCGCCCACCGGACTGGCCATTGACCGAGCGCATAAGCGACTCTTTGCGGGCTGCAATGAAAGCAAAACCGTGACCGTCGTCGACTACACCAACGGAAAGACGGTTGCGAGCATTCCGATCTGCGCCGGCACGGACGCCGCGGCGTTTGACACTGCCCTTCAGCTCGTCTTCGCCTCGTGCAGCGACGGCAACATCGCGGTCATCCATGAGGATTCGCCGGACAAGTACACGTCGCAGGGCCTGGCCAAGACCGAAGACCGTTCGCGCACGATGACGATCGACGAAAAGACGCACAAACTTTATACGGTCACGGCCCAGTACGGGGCCGCGCCCGCTCCGGTGAACGGCCGCGCTGGCCGCCCCCCCATGGTCCCGGGCTCGTTCCACCTGCTGATTCTCGAGAAGTAACTGCCAACAGGCTCGCCAAGGCGGGCCAAACGAGCGAGATATGGGGGGTGGGGGCCTTCGGGCTCCCACCCCCCAACGCTTTCCATAATCGCGGTGAAGGCCTCTCGACGCTTATCGGGTTCGCCTCTGACGGCGGCAACTGGATCGCGAATCAGGCAATGCAGATACTGTCACGCTCCGGCGATCCGCGCGCTTACCTGGAGAAGTAACGGTCGGCCATACCGGCTGGTAATTTCCCGCGGTGACCAACACGGCTTCAACGTATGACGTGATTGTGGTGGGGCTCGGTGCCATGGGCAGCGCAACCGCGTATCATCTTGCGGCGCGCGGTGCCCGGGTGCTGGGCCTCGACCAATTCAAACCGCCACATGAGCTCGGTTCGTCACATGGTGAGAGCCGCATCATCAGGCAGCTGTACTACGAACATCCGTTGTACGTGCCGCTCGTGCAGCGGAGCTACGAACTCTGGCGCCGCCTCGAGCAGGACGCCGGCCAGCCCCATTTGATGCAGATCAACGGCGGCTTGATGCTCGGCCGCGAAGAGAGCGGGCTCATCAAGGGCGTTCGTCGCGCGGCGGCGGAACACCACCTGCCGCTCGAAGAGATTCCGCGGTCGCGACTGCAGGAACGATTTCCGCAGTTCATTCCCATGGCGGGGGTGAGCGCACTGTTTGACCCACAGGCCGGGTTCCTCGATCCCGAGCGCTGCGTGGCGGCGCACCTCACTCTCGCTGCGGCGCGCGGCGCGACGCTCAAGACTGGCGAGAGGGTCCTGAACTGGGCGCAACAAGGTGACGGCGTTCGTGTGCGTACGACGCACGGGACCTACGAGGCCGGCAAGCTGGTATTGTGCGCCGGGCCGTGGATTACTGAGCTCCTTGGAGCCATGGGACCGACGTTCAACGTCGAGCGCCAGACCGTGACCTGGTTTGAGCCCCCGGGTGAACGCGCCATGTGGATGCCTGATCGCTTTCCGATCTTCATGTGCGAGTTCGAAGATGGGCAGCTCATCTATGGATTTCCCGTCGGGCCGCGCGGATGGAAGGTCGCCGTGCACTACGAAGGTGAGCCGGTCACGGACATGCGGAATCTGCGACGGACGATCGAGCCGCACGACATCGCGCGCGTTCGCAACGCGGCGGCGCGGCTCTTCGACTGGGTCAGTTCGGCCAAATTGCTCGATGCGGCATCCTGTCTCTACACCGACACCCTCGACCTGCGTTTCGTCATCGACTTCCTTCCCGGCATGCCGCAGGTGCTCGTGTCGAGTCCCTGCTCAGGACACGGATTCAAGTTTGCGGCCGCCGTCGGAGAACTTCAGGCGCAGCTGTTGCTCGATGAAAAATCAGATTTTGATGTGGCGCCTTTTCGGATCGACCGGTAGCTGGTACCGTTTGGTATGAGCCTTCGCACCGCCGTTGCCATGCTTGCCTTGGCCGTGCCGTTGGCGATTCCGCTGGCGCGGCCCCTTGGCGCACAGGTCGTGCGCGGCACAGTGACGATGCCAGACGGTGCGACGCGCGCGGCAGGCGTGATTGTCATAGCCGTTCGTGATTCATCGCAGCCGGCACGGACACTCACAAACCAGCGCGGTGCCTTTACACTCCGCCTCGACGCAGCCGGCAGGTACTCGATCAAGGTCCTCCGGATTGGCTTTCGGCCGACGGATGGGCCGACGGTCACTGTCGCTACAAGCGACACTATTTCCGTACAGGTCACGATCACTGACGTTGCAGTGTCGTTGCAGGCCGTAAGCGTTAAGGGTGATGATGTCTGCCGGACGCGTCCGGATTCGGGTGCCCTCGTCGCCCGCGCTTGGGAAGAAGCGCGCAAGGCGATCATGTCGTCGCAGCTTGCTGCTGCCGACGCGCCGCTCGTCGCGGACTGGATTGAGTACAACCGCACGCTGGATCCGAGTGGTCGCATTGTGCGCGGGCTGCGTGTGAAGAGCACGACGAATCCCACGACGCACGCCTTCAAGAGCGCGCCTGCCGAATCACTCGCGGCGCAGGGGTATGTCGTCGCCGAAGGCGGCGAGACGACGTATCACGCGCCTGATGGCGATGTGCTGCTCTCCGACTCGTTCGCCTCGACGCACTGCTTTCAGATCGTGCCGTCTGCGCGCGGCGCCGACACACTTGTTGGTGTTGGATTTCGCCCGGCCAAGGACCAGAAGGACATTCGCGATATCGAGGGCACCTTCTGGCTTGATCGGCGCAGCGCCGAACTGCGCTGGATGGACTACACGTACACGAACATGCCGGCGATTGCGGAAAAGGCGTCGCCAGGCGGGCGCGTCGAGTTTCTTCGCGCGGGAACGAGTGGCTGGTTGATCGGGAAGTGGAGCATTCGCATGCCGGAGATCGGGCGCGCGCCCATTGGTAACGATCCGGGAGTGCGACGTGTCGTGCGTCCAACGGCGGTCGGCTCGCTCCGCGCGATCCAGGTGACGGGAGGACAAGTCACGAAAGTCAGTCGCGGTGACACCGTTGTGTATCAGGCAGCGGGCGCACGGCTCGACGTACAGGTCGTGGCGCGCGACCAATCGGTGAATCCCGCGCGCGCCATCGTGGAACTCGTGGGCACGGACTATGTCGCCACGGCGGATGCCAGTGGGCGCGCCCGCATTGCTCCGGTACTCGAAGGGCGATATGAAGCGCGCGTTCGTACTCCGCTCATGGACACGCTCCACGTCACGCCGGTGATGCGGGAGGTGGACGTGACGGTGCGCTCACACACGGACAGCGTGCGCCTTCCGTCGGCAGACGAGATTCTCACCGCGGTGTGCAGGGATTCAATCCACGCCGGTGAATCGCTCGTGCGGGGACTGGTGCGCGACTCGTTGGGCAATCCGCTGGCCGACGTCGCGGTGACGTTTACCTGGCTGGGACGGGTCAAGGTCGGGGTGGAGAACAACGCGGACCGAGTGTCGTTCACCGAGCAGTCCGTGGGGTCCATGACCGACGACGCTGGGCGATACAGGGTGTGTGGCGTGCCACGCGACGTGCTCCTCATTGCGCGCGTCCGCATGGACAAGGTGAGTGATGCCCGGCGACTGACGCTTGATGCCGATCAGGCCTTCGGCGCCGTGGATCTTGTGCCACACCGGGTTGCGGCGACCACGGACCTTCTGCTGCCCAAGGCGAACCGCGCGATGGTGGAGTTCACGGTGACGGATGAAGACGGCGCGCTGGTTCCAGGAACGACGCTCGATGTGGAAACGCCCGACGGGTTGGCGCGCACGTTCAACACAGGGACGACTGGTCGCGTGCTGCTGGCAGACGCGGCGCCCGGGCGCCTGACGGTGCGGGCGCGCAAGATCGGATTTCGGCCGGGGCAGATCGTTGTGTCGATCGCGCCGGGGCGCAACACGATTCCGATCATCGTGAGTTCAGCAGGCTTTCCCACGCTCGACACGGTTCGCATCGTTGGTGACGAACGCAAACGGAACGACCGGCTCGATGATTTCGAGACGCGGCGCCTGAATGGGGCGGCAACTCGATCAATCACCAGGGCGGAGATCGAAAAACGAAATCCGCCGGATGCGTGGCATATGCTCACGAACCTGTCGTCCATCGCGATCAGCCAGATGGGGGGCGATGTTCGTGCGACTCCGACCCGATCGATCCAGGTGAGTCTGCTCAACAACCGGCCCTGCTTTCTCAAGGTCGCTGTGGATGGCGTACTCTGGCAGGACGATCCGCCGAACCTCGCCAACCTTCCACCGCCGGACGCGATTCATGGGATCGAAGTGTTCTCCGGTCCGGCGTCCATTCCCCTTCAGTACGGCGGAACGGGAAGAGACAAATGGTGCGGCCTGATCGCGGTCTGGACGCGGTAGCGTCCGAGCTACGGTAACTGCTGCTACCCGCCGAGTTCCTTCGCGGCCTTGGTGAGCAGCTTGATGCCGCGATCGAGTTTCGGCGCGGCGGTCGCAAACGAAAAGCGTACGAATCCTTCACCGGCGGTGCCGAAGTCCGTGCCCGGGCATCCGGCCACGCCGAACTCCTGCAACAGCCGCGCCTGAAACTGCTGCGTGCTGAGCCCGGACTTCTTGAGCAGGGCCCGCACGTCAGTAAGCGCGTAGAACGCGCCAGCCGGCAGCGCGCACGTCATTCCCGGCACAGAGTTGAGTCCCGCAACAAAACGATCGCGGCGCTCGTGGAGTGATTTGCGCAGCGCATGCACTACATCCTGCGAGCCTTCAACCGCCGCGAGTCCGCCGCGCTGTATGAACGGCGGCGTGCACGATGTGTTGTTGATGATCAGTGCAACAAAATCTTCGTAGAGCGCCTTTGGCACTACGCCAAAGCCAAGACGCCAGCCGGTCATGGACCAGCGCTTGGAGAATCCGTCAATGATCACCGTGCGGTCGAGCAATCCCGGAACGGCGGCCGCCGACGGCGACGCTCCATCGGGATAGTCGTAGGCGAGGCCGCTATAGATCTCGTCGCTGATCACCCAGAGGTTGTGCTTCTCGGCCATGCGACCGAGCCGCTCCATTTCTTCGCGCGTCGCGGTCCAGCCGGTGGGATTGTGCGGCGAGTTGAGAATGATCGCGCGCGTGCGTGGCGTGATGCTGCGCTCAATCGCGTCGAAGTCCACCTGCCAGCGACCGTCCTTCAGTTCAATCGCGTACTCGCGCTCGGTTCCACCAGCAAGCCGCACAGCCGAGGGATAAATCGGGAAACCGATGTTCGGGATGAGCACTTCATCGCCGGGATTCACCGTGGCGAGGAGCGCGTACTGCAACATCGGCTTCGCCGCCGAGGTCACCACGATGTTGTCGAGCTCCGCCGGAATGCCGCGCCCACGCACGTAGCCGAGGAGCGCGGTGCGCAGCTCAGGTAATCCCGCCGGCGCCGTGTACTTCGCATCATCGGCTTCGAGCGCGCGAATGCCGGCCGCCGTCGCATGTGACGGCGAAGGGAAATCCGGCTGGCCGAGCTCAAGATGAATGACTTCGCGGCCGGCGAGGTCGAGCGCACGCGCGGCCGCGGCTACCGCGAACGCGCCTTCGATGGCGAGCGTGCCGAGGCGCGCAGCCTTTGTTGGTATTGCTAGTGTCGTTGGCACGGTCATGGGTGCTGAGTTCGTGAACTAACGCGGCGTGAGGTGCACCTGCTGGCCACCCTGTGCGATGGAGATGACGAGTTTGTCGAACACCGGTGCTTCTTTCGAAGCCGGCGGATATGGATTCGAGTCAGGCAACGAAATCACGTACACGTCTTTGTCTGTCTCGGCCAGCTTCGAGCCGATTGGTCCGCCGGGGCGCTTGGCAGCAGCGGCCCACGCGGCCTTGGTGAAAATTCGAACGTTGATCAGCGTGAACGACGGCGCCTTGGATCCACTGTCGGGCAGGAACTTGAATTCAACGGCGAGATAGGCGCCGGCAGTGGTGTCCTTCTTCTCGCCGGCGCGATAGCGGCCTTTCCAGACGCCCGGCAACTGCAGATCAAAACCCGCCGTGGTACTGGTGAAGGTTTCTGGCGGAAGTGACTTGGCAGCGGCCACTTCGGCGATGGCCTCGGCGCCCGTCGCGGGACGCGGCGCGTCGCTCTTTCCTGAACAGGCGATTAACACGAGCGCGGCCGATGCGACGGCAATGGTTTTCATGTGTAGAAGATACGACGGACGCGAGCGAGTTGTGTCTGCCGGCGGTTGCGCTGTTCCGGTGACCGCAATCCAATGGATGCGAACCCGCATCCGATAACCCAGGAGGAGCACATGCGCACAGCACGAATGGTGGCGGCAATGATTTTCGCAGTAGTCGCGGTACCGGCAGGGGTCGGCGCGATGCAGGCAGGAACGGTGGTGCCGAAAAAAACGGTGACCGCGCCGGCAAGGAAAGTTGGAACCATAGTTGAGAAGCGCGGCGAGCGCGAACAGACGCAGGGCGAGAACCTCCAAAAGGCGGGCGAGAATCGGGAAGCCCGTGGCGCGAAAACCGAGGCTCGCGGTGAAAAGCGCGAGACAAAAGGCGCGGCACTGACCGATTCGGGCAAGCCGAAGGCCGGGGCAGCCCTCCAGCGCCAGGGTGAGGCGCTCGAGAAGAAGGGCACCCGGATGGAAAAGCAGGGGGCCGCCACCCAGAAGGTGGGCGAGCACCGCGAAACCCGCGGCGTGCGCACCGAAAAGCGCGGCGATTCGCTCAAGGCGAAGGTAACGAAGAAGCCGTAGGGCAGCCGAAGCGATGGAAATCGGCCTGAAACCGGCTAGCTTTACCTGCATGAATCCCGGCCAGTCCTTGGGCCGGGATTTGTGTCCTCTGGACTGGGTTTTTCACCTTGGGGTGTAGCTCAATCGGCAGAGCGCCGCACTGTTAATGCGGATGTTGGTGGTTCGAGTCCACCCGCCCCAGCGTTCGGCATAAGAAAAGGGCCCGGCAAACTGCCGGGCCCTTTTTTCGTTTCGCGCGCCCTGACGTGGGGTGTTTGCCGTTCCTACCGCCGCGCGTACACCGTCGACTTTCCGCCCTTCGTGAATGCCATCACGTTGTACGGTTGTTTCATGGATCCCTGTTCCATTCCAGGTGAACCCACCACCATCCCGCCAACAGCGAGTCCGGTGAGTTTGGTTTTGTCCGTCAGGAGTTTTTGCACGAGCTCGGCGGGCACGTGGCCTTCTATTACATACGCGCCAATCAGCGCCGTGTGGCAGCTCTGCAGATCTTCCGGAACGCCGGCGTCTGTCTTCACCTGCGTGAGGTCGTCCATGTCAACGACCTTCGTTTTGAAGCCGGCCGCCTGCACATGCTTCACCCATTCCTTGCAGCATCCGCACGACGGCGACTTATAGATCGTCATCAGTGGGAGTGGCGCGACTGACGCGCGCGCGACGCGCGGTGCGAGAACAACACCCGCTGCGAGGGCGGCGAACGATCCGACAAACTCTCTGCGTTCCATCGTGTGGGTCTCCGTGT
>Ga0114969_10002998_pt1 | contig 13725 bp, 9 predicted proteins | sample M_130807_MF_Meta_FD_87316 | JGI IMG/M metagenome (GOLD analysis project Ga0114969, IMG submission 87316) | Freshwater microbial communities from Lake Montjoie, Canada to study carbon cycling - M_130807_MF_MetaG | ecosystem: Environmental > Aquatic > Freshwater > Lake | place: Lake Montjoie...
CTCTTTCCCAACGTATCACCGATCGGGAAAGAAATCCGTATCCGCAATCAACTGTACACCGTCGTCGGCGTGGCGGCACGCCAGGGTAGTTTCCTGGGCCTGTTCAGCTGGGACTCGCAAGTCATTATGCCCCTCGCCGCCTTCGGACGCTCCTTTCCAGTTCGTTATGCCGATCCCGAAATTCGCGTGCAGATCGATCTGCAGCGGGCGGAAGAAGCCCGGGACGAGATTCGCGGCATCATGCGCCGCATGCGCGGGCTAAGTCCGGAAAAAAAGGACGATTTTGAGCTCAACAGCCAACAAGTGATCCGCGAGCAACTCGACCCCGTGAAGCGCGGTATCGCCATCGGCGGCCTCTTCATCACGGGCCTCGCCCTCTTCGTCGGTGCCATCGGCATCATGAACATCACCTATGTCAGCGTGAAAGAGCGCACCAAGGAGATCGGGACCCGGAAAGCACTCGGGGCGCGTCGCCGCACCATTCTCCTCCAGTTCCTCATCGAGGCCGTGAGCATTTGCGTGCTCGGCGGCATGGGCGGACTCGCCATGGCCTGGGGCCTCTCGGCCATCGTGAGCGTGCTGATGCCGACATTCCCGCTGGTCTTTTCCATCGGCCTCGTGCTCCTCGGCCTCGGAGTCTCGGTCTTCACCGGAATTTTCAGCGGCTTCGCGCCAGCCTGGCAGGCGAGCAAATTGGATCCCGTCGTCGCGTTGCGCTACGAATAACTCTCACCCGCGCCGTGCTCATCGCCGAAATCTTCCGCCTCGCATTTTCGTCGCTCACCGCGAACAAGCTCCGCTCCAGTCTCACGGTGCTGGGGATCGCCGTCGGCGTGTTTTCGGTGATCGGGGTCATGACGTTTATTAACGGCATGCGCGGCTCGATCGAAAGCGGCCTGAACGTCCTCGGGGCAAATAGTTTTCAAATCAGCAAGTTCCCCGCGATCAGCTTTTCCGATTGGAACCGTTTTCGGAACCGGCGCGACGTCACTTACGCCATCGCCAACCGCTTTAAGGATTTGATGGGGGATGCGGCCAAAGTAAATCTGCAGATCGGCCGCGGTGGCCAAATAGTGAGTTATCGCGACCGCCGGACGAATCCGAATGTGCGCCTCATGGGCACCGATGAGAATTATGTCACAGCACTCAACTTCGACATCGTCGCCGGACGCAATCTCGGGGCCGACGATGTGGAATACGGGAGGCCCGTCTGCCTCCTCGGTTCAGATGTCGTCCTGAAGCTGTTCCCCGGCGAAGAAGCGCTCGGTCAAGGGGTCCGCATGAACGGCCAGAATTATACCGTCGTGGGCCTGCTCGCGCCGAAAGGAACGGCGTTTGGCGGAAATCCCGATGCTTTGGTGATCACGCCGATTTCACGGTTTCTCGCGGTTTACGGGCGCTCCATGCGCTCGATCAACCTGAACGTGCAGGCACCCAGCCAAGCCGAGCTCGCGGCCACCCAAGAGAAATCCGTTGGGATGATGCGTCTCGTGCGCGGACTGCGTCCGGAAGACCTCAATGACTTCGAGATATTTTCAAACGAATCGCTGATCGATGCTTTCAATAAAATCGCCGACGTCGTTTCCGCGGGCGCCCTGATCATCAGTGCGATCGCGTTGCTCGCTTCGGGGGTGGGCGTCATGAATATTATGCTCGTGAGCGTGACGGAGCGCACCAAGGAGATCGGCATCCGCAAGAGCATCGGCGCTAAGAAACGCAGCATTCTCCTGCAATTTCTCGCCGAGGCCGTCGCACTCTCGCTGATCGGCGGGATCGCCGGTGTCGCCGTCGGAGTGGGCGGGGGTAATGCCGCCGCCTACTTCATGAATACTGAGATTAATTTCCCGTGGATGTGGGCCGGCATCGGTCTCGCCGTGTGCGGCGGTATCGGCGTGATTTTCGGCCTCTACCCAGCCTGGAAAGCCGCGTCACTCGATCCGATCGAGGCGCTGCGTTACGAGTGAACGGGTTTCGATTTTAGAATTTCGTCCACGGGGACACCGAAAATCCGGAATCGAAGCTCCGTCACCCGCGCCGAATTTCCGAGCCCTGGAAGCGGAGCTGAATCCGGAAAACTTTCTTGATGCGGCAGGTGATCAGGCCCGTGGCGGAATCGAATTTCTCTGGCACTTCAATCCGGTGGATATCCACGACGGCATGAAACCCGCGCTCTGAAAATACGTCGATCAACATGGCCAAGGCGGCGGGGTCACCGAGGAGTGCTTCTTCGGTATTCACCAACGCCGCACCCGAGATAGCGTGGCGTTGTACAATCGGCAGAATTTTTTTTGCGATGAAACTAACGACCTGGCCAAAAAGTTCCGGCTGGCCGAATTCGTAACCATCGAGGCGCTTAACCAGTTCCTGCCGAGCGTGGACGATAATTTCATTGGCCACGGGCACATGCCGCAGGCGATCCACCGTGCGCGGGTCGAGTTCGAGGGTGCTTTGGTAGTTGAGCTCCTTGAGGATGTTTTGCTCGACCTCGTGCAGCGTGCCGTGCGCGTTGATGAAGTGATAGTGGAAGGTTTCCTTGAGTGACTGCAGCGCGTCCCACGTCTGGTCCTTAAACACCCGGTAACGCCGACGGGCGAGTCCCTCGTCATGGTCCGTCGGACGATCTTCAATCATTTCCCCGACCCCCGAACGCAGCACTTCGTCGTTGTGCGCCCTCGCCTCCGTTCCGCGCCTGAGTTGACGGGCGACCGATTCCTTTTCATCCACAAACAGCACCATAATATGCACCGTGGGCTGACGAAAATGGATGCTCAACGGGGAGCCGTAAAACTCGCGCCGCAGGCCATGCATTTTCCCCACGAGGAGCTTTAAGCACTCGACCTGCACATGGGTGCGCGGGAATCCGTCGAGAATGGCGCCATCGTGATAATCGTTACGAAGCAGGCGACGCAGCAGCAGACCGACCACCTCGCGGTCCCCCACCATGTTACCACCATCCTTGAGCGACTTGGCCTCGGGCGAATCGAGGAGCGCGCTGATGACGATCGGTGGGCACGTCAGACCGCGGGCTTGGGTGATGAACGCGGTGTTGGTGCCTTTACCGGAGCCCGGAGCACCACCGAGAAGAATAATCTCTTTGGGAAACCGCAGGTTTTCCCGCCCGAATTCTTCCTCCAAGCGCTGCCAAACGGAACTAAAGATCAATTGCGCGTCCTTGATTTCGAGGTCGGTCAGCTTGGGAGCTGCCGGGGCAGAGGGTTGAAGTGGGAGAGCGGGCGTAGACATGACGTGTGACGAGGGTGTGACGCGAGGGCTTAGAGGGTTTTGCAGGCGGGGCAGACACAAGAAAAATCTGCCGTTCCTCGCCGCCGAGGATGCAGCTCCCGATGCCTTCCGCAGACTCAAGGCGATCGCGGCGGAATCGTTCGACTCGGTTTTTATCGAGCTGAAACTCGGCTCCGACGATGGCATGGAGGCGCTCGCGAAACTCCGGCAGCACCCAACCTCGCTCGCGGTCGTGAGGTTACGAATCAGGGCCGCAATGGGCGGCCTACGTTTTCTTGGTGATGATGCGTGGCGCCGTTTCCATCTGGCCGCGGGTAACGCCGAGTTGGTTGATCAGCTTGAGCTCACGCCACAGGTCCGCGCCGGTGATTTCACCGCGTATGAGTTGGCTGTAGCGCGTCAACGTCCGCGTGACCTCGGCGGCACTCTCATTGACGAATTCGACGCGGAAGCTGCGGGCACCGAGTTCGATCAGCCGCGAGACATATTCGGCGCCGGTCTGGGCGCGATTATTGAAGACCGTGTTGCGGCAGCCGGCGTCGGCCTTGAGCGGGAGTTCGGCGCCGACCCGATCGCGGAGGGCGACCCGGTGGGTGTCGCAAGGACGACCGCAGTCGCGGTAGTCTTTCCCTTTGGACAGAAATGCGCAGAACACACAGTGCTCCATATGAAACATCGGCATGTGCTGGTGCACCGTGATATCGAACCACGTACCCGGCGCGCCGTGGAGGAGCGCTTCGAGTTGCGTGATATTCAGGTCATAACTCGCCGTGACGCGCTCGAGGCCGTGGTGCTGGAGCAGGTACTCGGCCGTGAGCGGGTTGGCGACGTTGAGCGAGAAATCGCCACGGCAGCGGTCGGTTTTGAAAAATGCGAGATGGTCGTGATTGCGCACGAGATAGCCGTCGGCGTCGGACGAACGCACCTGTTTCAGAATCCACTCCTCTCCGGGTTTGAAGACGCGGGGCGGGGCAACCCAGATCGACGCCCTGCGCGCATCGAGGGGAGCTAGGTCCTGGGGGATGGGGTCTAGGGAGCGCTGGAGTTCGCGGAAGCGGGCGACGGCGTCACGGTAGTGCTTCGGGTTCTCGAACTCACAATACAGGGTGCGAGCACCCGCAGACCAAGCAGCGTCGAGCTGTTCGAGGAGGCGGATGACGGCGATGAGCTCGGGGGGGCGCTCCGCTGCGGCGGTCACCGGCAAAGCTGTAAGCGTGGAGCGACGAGGTGCGATCTCCGCGAGCTGCCAGCGCTGCGGAAGCGCACAGAGCGTTTCGAGTGCGCTGGCGGATTCGCGCCGGAGGCGGTTCAGTTCGCTGATGGGGAGAATCACGTCCCCTTCGAGGTGCGAGTGCAGAGCGCCAAGCTTGAAGGGCGTGCCGCCGAGGCGGCCGAGTTGCTCGCGGAGTCGCTCCGGGGTGAGAGGCTGTTTCTCAGCGGCCGCGAGTGGGACGGTGGAATCCAGCTGGACGACATGGCCGTGACCATCGTTGGCAATGAGGGTCAGCGGCGCGCCCGTGCGCCCGTGGACTTCGAGCGTGATCGGGCGCTGAAACCGAATCTTCTCGCCCTCAAACGTGGTGCGCACTTCGCGATCGAGCGCGGGGTCGTTGGTCTTCCAGACGAGCTGTCCACTGCGTACCCGACGCCAGTCGATATCGCCGTGGCCAAAACGCAGCGTAGTTTCACCGGTGCGACTGGTCTCGACTTGGTAAACTCGACCGCCCTGCTCACGCTCATCGGGTTTGCCGGCATCGAAGACGAGGCCGTCGCCCGGTTTCAACGGCGCCGCAAGACAAAGCGCAACGGAGTCGTTTTCTACCCGCGCCACTTCGCCAAGGAAGACGCCGCGTTTGGTCCCGAAGCGGGCGTGGGCGAGCTTTTGATTGTCGATCCCACGAAACCAGCCGGTGAATAGACCGCGGGAGAAACTCATCTCGAGTTCGTAGCGGGCCGTCTGCGCCTCGAATTTCGGCGCCGCGACACCCGTGAGATCGGCCATCACTTTATCGAGGGCCTGACGATAAACTCGCGTAATGCTGGCAACGTATTCGGGAGACTTGAGGCGACCCTCGATCTTCAGCGAGGACACTCCGACGCGAACGAGGTCGGGCAAAACCTCCAGGCCCGAGAGGTCTTGCGGGCTGAGCAGATAACGTTTGTCGCCGAGGGGAACCTGGACGCCGTCCGAGATCAAGTCGTACGGCAAACGGCAGGCTTGGGCACATTCGCCGCGGTTGGCGGAGCGTCCGCCGAGGGACTCACTCGTGAGGCACTGGCCGGAATACGCGACACAGAGGGCGCCATGCACAAACACCTCAAGAGGCAGCGGACGTGGCGCGTTGAGCGCTGAGTGCGGTGCGTCGGCAAGCTGAGCCGCCTGAATCGACGCAATATCCGCAAGGGAATTTTCGCGGGCGAGGACGACCAGTTGGGCCCCGAGTTCGCGGGCGAAGGCCACGCCGGCGGCACTCGTGATCGTCATCTGCGTCGAGCAATGAATCGGGAAATCTGGCGACAGCCGGCGAATGAGCCGGCAGATCCCGACATCTTGCACAATGGCGGCGTCGACTCCGCTCGCGATGATCGTGCGGAGGTAGTCCTCCGCGTCGGCGAGCTCGTTGGTGAAGATGAGGGTATTGAATGTGACGTAGCCCTTCACGCCGCGCCGGTGGAGAAATTCCATCAGCGCGGGCAGATCAGCCTGGGTGAAATTTTTCGCCCGCATCCGGGCGTTGAAACGCTCGAGCCCAAAGTAGATCGCATCGGCCCCGTTTTCGATGGCGGCACGGGCGCACTCCCAATCGCCAGCCGGGGCGAGGAGCTCGGGACGTTTGAACGTGGCTGAGGGCGTGGGCTGGGGCGTGGGTGCACTCATGTTAGGCAGCGGTAGCGAGCGGTTCGGCGAGAGCAGATTTTTTCGTGGCCGGGATCGCGACGTGCGGGGCCGCGTTGCGCAGCACCGCGGCGAGTACAACGGTGAGCGCAAAGAAGCCGACGGCGATGTAACCAAGAATGTGATATCCCACGAGGTGGCCCGCCGGGTCCCGCGTGACGAATACGCCCGCCAGCGCCGTGGCGAGCGCACTCGCGGCTTGTTGCAACGCGGCATTCACGGCCATGAAGCCACCGCGATAACGCGATTCGACCGCATTCGTAATCATCGTCATCGCCGGAGCGAAGCGCCCGGACATCGTGACCATAAAGAACGCCATCATCATTGAAACAAACCCGAGTGAGGACGGCCCCAACTGCGTGATGATCACCGCGACCGCGGCCGCCGCGGCCGAGATACCGGTGAGCAAACGAAGACGGTTCACGTGGTCGCTGAGCCAGCCGATGACCGGCATGCTGACCAAGGCGCACACTCCACCGACGACGTAGGCGATCGGCAGCTCCGACTCGGCAATCCCCATATTAGCAACCATGGAGGGTGCGACAAACGGCACGAGGCAGCCGCCGCCCATGATCAGCACGGCGCCCAGCGCGAGGGCGCGCAGATGAATGCCGTGCGTGAGGATCTCGCGCATCTGACGAATGGGTTCGTGGCCGTGCACGGCGGTGCGCAGGTGCGGCAGCGCGAGCGCGGCAAGCGTCAAGGTCAGCACGGCGCAGCCAGCCAACATGAAGAACGGCGCGTGCCACCCGAATTTTCCGGCCAAAATCAAGCCGGCCGGCACGCCCAAGACCGAAGCCATCGGAAACGCCGACATCACGACGCTCGTGGCCCGCCCGCGTCGCTCCGGCGGAATCACGTCGGCGATCATGGCGTTGACGAGCGCTCCGGCGAGTCCGCCGAAAGCGCCGGCAGCGAGACGCGCCACGAGCAGCCAGTGGTGGGTCGGGGCCAGGGCGCAGGCGAGCGTCGTGAGGCCGAATCCGGTGTAGGTGATGAGCAGCGCGCGCTTGCGGTCGAAGCGGTCCATGAAAAAGCCTCCGATAAATCCGGAGACGGCGGCCGCGAGCCCGTACGAGGCGACGAGGTGGGTGAACTGGGCGGGTGTGATGTCGAACACTCGCATGAGCTGCGCACCGAGCGGCATCATGATCATGAAATCGATGATGTGCGTGAATTGTACCGCACCGAGCGCGAGCAGCGTCGTGATTTCGCGACCCTTGGTGAGGGCATGGTGATCGGCGCTGGCAGGCATGAGGGGAGGAGCGTTGGCCTTTTTACCCAAAGCGCAATTGTCAGCTCTCACGCTCGCAGACTCTCACGCTCACGTCCGGGCGTCGCGATTTGGGGCGGAGCGGAAAAACCCCCTGCTCGCGCGTGGCCGCGCAATAGGCCGAGGAACTGCTCGACGCCGCGGCTCTGGTAGCGTTGGAGATGGCGGATGACCGCGATTTCTCGGGTCGGCGTCGTGCCAGAAATATGCAGGTAAGTCAGGCGGCCTTCGTCATCGTGCGTGTGGGCCACTTGCGGCAAAATTGAAATACCCAGCCCCATGGACACGAAGAGCTTCAGCGTAGCGACCTGCGCACAGCGATAGCCAATCTTGGGCACAAAGTTATGGTCGCCGAAAAAACTCTGAATTTGCGTCGCCAAGGTACTCGAATCGCCCATCGAGACGAACGTTTCCTCGGCGAGGTCGGCAATGCCGATTTCCTTGCGATCCGCGAAGGGGTGTCGCTGCCCTACCACGAGCAGCAAGGGTTCAGTCAGGAGGGGTTCAATCGAGAGCCGCGGGTCCTTGACCGGGAGTGCCACCACCGCGAGGTCGAGCTCACCCTCGACTACCGCCCTCACCAAGGTGTGCCGGAAATCTTCGCGGGCGTGGATCAGGAGGTTGGGGTGTTTGGTCCGACACTCTGCGATCAAGGGAGCCACCAAGTAGGGCATAATCGTCGGCACCGCACCGACGGTGATGCGCCGGTCGAGGGAGGGATGGTCGCTCAGTTCCTTCGCCGCGTTTTCCACTTCGAACAGAATCCGGCGGGCGCGATCGATAAAGGTCGCACCCGCTTCCGTGAGAACGGCCTTCCGCCCCAAACGATGAAACAGTTTATGCCCAATCTCGCGCTCAAGATTTATAATCTGCTGACTTAATGATGGTTGAGATATACTCACGCGCTCGGATGCCCGGGTAAAATTCCCGGTCTCAGCGATCGCGACAGCATAGCGAAGTTGGCTCAATTCCATAGTTTATTCCGATGAGACCAATAGGAAGTCGCGATTTCAACTATTGAATTAAATGCGGTATACTCTCCCACGTCGAACCCTTCACGGGCCGACACAACACAGACAAACCTATGAAAAACGACATCATCACCCTGGCGGTAGTTCTCGGCACCCTCGTTGCCGGCACCGCGTTTCTGCTTTCTTCCGACTCTCCAGTCAGCGTGGAAACCCTCGTCGGCTACGGGAGCGTGATCACGCTACTGGCAGTCGCGGCGTTGGACTACCGCCTGACTTGGAAATGAAGCAACGTCCCCACAGGGGAGGCCGTTGAGTAAATAAACCTCGCACAGGGGCCCGGGCAACCGGGCCCCTTTTTATTTTTCGCGGGCTAGGCTTCGGAAAATCCAACTGATTATTAAAACGGTGGTCCACGATTCGGCCCGCGAGGTCGCGGACCGGGCGGCGTGCGAAATGGACGGCGGCAATGTCGACGTACGGGGCTTCCCTCCCGGCGCCACGGCCTCCGCGATTCCTCTCGTTCCCATTGCAGTGAAGATCAGACCAACGGCCCGAATGGGGGAACCTGCTGGCTTGCAGGCGATGGTTCGGCCGGGCGGGGACCTCCCAGGCGTGTTCCGAGCCTCACGGGCGCGACGCCGCGCCCCGGAATCGCCCGCCAACAGGCTCCTGAAAAAAACGCGTGAGTCCACGTTGCGTTCAAGATTAGCTTAACCGAGCTCGGGGGTAGGAGCCCGCTTGCGGGCGATTTTCACATCCTGAATCGCCCGCAAGCAGGCGACAAAAAACCGATGTTCGCCCAATCGTGCACGCGCCTTGGAATCAGCGGTTGTCCCCGCCCATCATGCGGCCGGCCAGCCGTGAGAACGGCAGCGATTGCAGCCAGATCTTCCCCGGGCCACGCAGCGTGGCGAAGAAGAGAGCTTCGCCGGTGAGCAGGCGTTTGCCGGCGCCGAGGAGCGCACCCATGAACCCTTTGTTCGCAGTCGAGCCGTCGCCAAAAATCGTCTCCATCGCAATGCCTTCATCCATGAACATCATGCCGCCGGCTTCGGCCACGACGGCTTCCTGGGGATCGAGCTCAATTTCGACAAACTGCATGTCGTCGCCGTGAATGGTGTAATCAACGACGTGCATAGAGGGAAGGAAGGGCGGTTGGCCGGAGGAATTCATGGAAAATGGGAAGGAAATTTAGGTGGAGGGAAGCATGCCGGTGAAGACGGTGGATACTGGGTGGGCTGAGCGGTCGCAATCAATCCGTGGTTGAGAGGAGATTTTCGTCGGCAAACACGAGGGCGATGATCCCAGCACCGTCCTTGCCCGCATCGACCACGAGGGTGTCGAGATTATCTTTCTGCGCCTTGCTCACACCCGCGAGTCCGTTGGCCGGGAGCGCTTCGACGGCGAACGTCGTCGCGAGCTTGGGCGCAGCGCCCGGCTTGGCCGTGTCTTGCCGACGCCAGAGCCCGAGCGAAGCCGCTGCTCGGGGAGCTAGGGAGGACCCCGGGCTTCTCACCCACGCCACTCGCGACCTCCTTCAGTTTAGATTATGCCACCGATGCGCGGCTCGTCTTTTTTTAATTTTGACGCCACTGGCCCCCGCTTAAAACCTCGGATCTATACCCCTTACCATTCACCTGTGAAATTCTATCCCCTCGCTGGTGTTCTCGCACTCGCGCTTGCGCTTGTTTCCCCAGCGTTCCACCAAGCTCGTCGGCTCCCTGCAGGGCAATGACATCGTCGGCACCTACGAGAGCACCGCTGCCGAAGAGCCTGCCAGAGGCACCTGAATCGTCTCCCGGAGCTCATTCGCGACGCGTCTTCGTTGCATGAAAACGAAAGTCGCCATCGTCGGTGGAGGTCTGGCCGGGCTCTCCTCCGCCGCTCATCTTTTATTAGCCGCCGCCGAGCAGTACGAGATTCACGTCTTTGAATCCGCGCCCATGCTCGGCGGCCAATGCGCCTCTTGGCTCGATGCCAAGGGCCGGCCCGTTGAAACCGGCATCCATCTCGATTTCCCTTGGTATCATAACAAAGACGCCCTCTTCGCGGCGATCGGCCACCCGCTGCCCCTCAAAGAAACCGATGGCAACTACTACGTATGCAACGGCCAGACCGGCCAGATCGACACGCTCCTCGCCGGTAAATCCGTCTTAAAAACCCTGCGCGGCCTCGCGACTTTTCCCGGCCTCACGCCTACCGAAAGACTCCAGCTCACCGGTTTTATTTTCCGTCTCATGCGCATGGATGACCGCATGGCGGAATCCTTCGATCACCTCTCCGTCACGCAGTTTCTCCTCGATCAAAAACTCAGCGCCGGCATTCGGCAGCAGCTCGCGCTCGAAGCGGTCACGATCCAAGGCTTGCGTCCCGAGGAGGCCAGCGCGGCCTCGTTCATCAAATTCCTGCGCACGATGTACGGCAGTATGGGTATTTTTGATACCACGTTTTTCGGCGCTCCGCTTGGCGATGCCCTCGTCGATCCCCTGGCAGACTTCATCACCCGCCACGGCGGGCACATCCACCTCGCGACGGCAATCAAGCGTGTCACACCCGCCACCGCTGGCCCCGCGCGGATCACGACCACTGCCGGCGTCACTCACGAAGCCGATCACGTCATCTTTGCCGTGCCCGGCTATGCCGTGCCCGCGCTCCTGCCCGCCGAGCTGCGTACGACCTCGCCCTTTGCTGCGCTCGCCGACCTCAAAGAGACGCCCATCATCACGATCACCCTGTGGTACGCGACCAAGGTGTTTACCGATGGAAACGTTTACATCTCGCCACGCGACCGCGAACACGGGCCCATCTTCGACGCGGTGGCCGACAAAGCCTTTCATTGGAAAGATTGGCCCAAGCTCAAAGCAGAGGGTAGCATCATCCAAGTCCTGATCGACGCCGCCGATGATGTGCTGCACCTGAGCGATGCCGAGATCTTGGCCAAAGTATCGCAAGACCTCGCGCGCTTCTTCCCTCATTGCCGCGGCCAGGCCCCCATCGACGCCACCGTGCTGCGCTTAAAAAACACCTACTGCGGCACGCGCGTCGGCTATTGGTCCAAAGTACCGCGCAAACACCAGACCGGCTTCCCCGGCCTCTGGCTGGCGGGCGACTACACCGCTGGCGTGTATCACTACGGCATGGAGTCAGCGATTATATCCGGCAAAGCCGTGGCGAATGAACTCCTCCGCGAAATTAATCACGCAGGCTTTGAGATTCTGCGCCCGCATTATCTCCCCTTCGTCCGGGTTTAATCAGACGGTCCCTGCTCAACGGGCCTGATTGGCCCCTTCCCCTTTTTCGTAAAACCGGGCCGCGGAGCCAACTCCAAGGCCAGCGCATCCACCAAGAGTCGCTTTCAGCGATCCCCTCGTTTTTCCACCGCCGATTGAAATCGCTGCGCCCCGGGGAGAATCACGAGGAGAGCAATCACCCGGCCCCGCTCTTCCGCCCAACCCGACCAACGCCTCGTCACGCATCCCTTCGCCCCCACTTTTTGTGTTCCGACGGAATCGGGCGGCAAGCCCTGGTTTTCTAATTGACACTACCGTTCCAGCGAGAACCCCTAAACCTTCGTTCTCCTTACTCGCTGGTAAGAGCTGAACCGACCGTCAGTCGCCCCCCAACCCCTACTCAAATTGAATCAGCCGCTGCCACCATGAACACCCCAGCTCCGTCGCCCCAAATCAACTCGCACCCACGCCGTCGCCGCGGCATCACCGCCAGCGCATGCGTGGCCGCGCTCATTTTCACGCACAGCCTCGTACCCGCGCTCGCCCAAACCGCCGATGGTACCGTGACCGGTACCGTCGTCGACGCCAGCACCGGAAAATTTCTTGAGGGCGCCGACGTCTCCGTCGAGGGCTCCGCCCTCCATGTCGCCACCGAACGCGAGGGTCGTTTCATCTTGCGCGCAGTGCCCGTCGGCCCGCGTAAACTCGTCGTCTCCTACCCCGGTCTCGACGCCGCGACTGCCGCGATCACCGTCAGCGCAAGCCAAACCACTTCTTCCCAAATCCGCTTGGGCTCAGGTAACATTGTGCAGCTCTCGGAATTCCGCGTCGCCGGCACTAAAGAGGGTATGGCCCAAGCCATCGCTCTCCAAAAAAGTTCGGACAATTTGAAACTCGTCGCCGCCGGCGACCAGTACGGCGACGTCGCCGAGGGCAACGCCGCCGAATACATTAAATTCCTCCCTGGCGTCGGCATCGACTACAACGCCAACGACGCCCGCGCCGCCACTCTCCGCGGGATGTCGACCGCGTTCACAAGTGTCACCTTGAACGGCAACCCCATGGCCAGCGCCACCTCCGGATCAACGGGTCGTCGCTTCGAATTTGAGCAGGTATCGATCAACAACATCGAAACGGTCGAGGTCTTCAAAACCCTCACTCCAGAAATGCCCGCTACCAGTACCGGCGGCTCCATCAACATGGTCACAAAGAGCGCCTTCGATCGCCAAGGGAGCTTGCTCACCTATCGCACTTACCTTCAGGCGACCAGCTCAGATCTCTACCTCAAGGCTACCGAGGGTTGGGGCCAGCAAAAGACCCAGAAAATCATGCCGGGCTTCGATCTCAATTATGCCACCCGGCTCCGCGAAGACCTCGGTTTCAACGTCAGTTACAAAAACTCACAGTTATTTAACAACTACCCGCGCTCCACCTACAGCTGGGAATATAACCCCGCCAACGGCGCCTCACCCCTCACTCCCGCGCTCAGCTCCTGGACCTTGCAGAACGAACAAAAAAATACTCGCCGCCAAGCCCTCTCCGGTCAGGTCGATTACAAACTCGCCCCTCACACCAAACTCTCGGTAAGCGGCCAGTGGAATTTCTACGATCTGCTGTTCACCGACCGCGCCGTCAGCATCGCGACCGGAGGTCTTCCCCTCCAGCCCGGTAGCACCTCGCCGGCTCTCAGTACCTCGGCCACCCCCGCCTATAATTATGGGACCGTCGTCGGTCGCGCCGGTCTCGGCAGCATCTCCGTCCAATCGATCAACCGCTGGAAATCCGGCGTCACCTGGAATGGGACGGCCAACCTCACCCACGATTTCGCCAACGCCGCCAAGCTCGAGGCCAGCTCGTATTGGAGCCAGGCTTACAGTAAATACCGCGACACCACGGGTTCTTGGTTCTCCGACGCAACCATGGCCCGCACCGGGCTCACCGTCACCTTCTCCAAGATCGGCGAGGTCGTCCCCTCTTATCTCCTCACCGACGCCAACGGCGGCATCGATCCGCGCGACATGAGTAAGTACAGCCTCAGCCAAGTCCGCAGCCGCCCGCAGACGGCCGTCGACACGCGCAACGGCGGCTCCCTCGACTATAAACTCCCGCTCA